>ERZ827423.3523-NODE-3523-length-10669-cov-25.121538_pt1 | contig 10669 bp, 9 predicted proteins | sample MGYA00519775_ERZ827423 | MGnify/ENA primary metagenome ERZ827423 (study PRJEB31778, sample SAMEA3449296) | human gut metagenome | biome: human gut; feature: human-associated habitat; material: faeces | place: United Kingdom | collected 2010/2012 ...
TATGCCGTGCTGTTTGGCTCCTAAAACCTTGTGTGTCCTTGTCAACTGATGGTAGTTTTGTCAATGTATATACATAATGCCTTGACTAATTCGCTCTATTTGATTAAAATATTTTAATAATTCATTCATTCAATTTTTTTAACCATTTTATATACCCCATAAGGAGGCGCAATGGACTTATTCGAAAAGCTCAGACCCTGCGAATTGGCCGCCGAGGCCATGGAAAAGGGCATATACCCCTATTTTCACGCGCTTGAAACGCGTCAGGATATCCAGGTCGTAATGGAAGGCAAGCGGCGCATAATGCTTGGCTCCAACAACTACCTCGGCCTTACCAATAACCCCGAGGTCATTGAAGCCGGCAAAAAGGCGCTTGATCAGTACGGCTCCGGCTGCTCCGGATCCCGGTTCCTAAACGGCACGTTAAAAATGCACCTCGAATTAGAGGAGGAGCTTGCGGACTTTCTGCATAAGGAAGCGGTAGTGACATTCCCCTCCGGGTTTCAGTCCAATCTTGGCATTATCAGCGCCCTTGCAGGCCGCCACGACTATATTCTATGCGACCGCGAGAACCACGCAAGCATATACGACGGCTGCCGCCTATCCCAGGCGACTATGCTGCGCTACCGCCATGGGGACATGGCTGACCTTGAAAAGAAGCTGAAGGAGATACCTGACACCGCAGGCTGTCTCATAGTAACGGACGGCGTATTCAGCATGGGCGGCGATATTGCCAACCTGCCGGAGATAGTCCGCCTTGCCAGGCAGTACAGGGCGCGCATAATGGTAGATGACGCCCACGGCTTAGGGGTGCTGGGCGAAGGCGGCAGAGGTACCCCAAGTTATTACGGTCTCGAGGACGAGATAGACGTATACATGGGTACGTTCAGCAAGTCTCTTGCAAGTCTCGGTGGGTATATGGCATCGTCAAAATTCATAGCCGATCACGTTCGCCATAACTCCCGGCCTTTTATATTCGCAGCCAGCATACCACCCGCAAGCTGCGCCTGCGCCTTGGCGTCATTAAGGGTGCTGAAAAAGGAGCCATGGCGGGTACAACGGCTGAAGGATATATCGAATTACGTCCAGAAGGGGCTGACTGAGCGAGCCATACCCCACAAGCTCACCAGCGTACCCATAATACCCATATATACCCATGACCCTGAAAATACGCTGATAATGGCAAAGCGCGCATACGACGGCGGCGTATACGTCAATCCCGTGCTGCCACCGGCAACCCCCATGACCGAGTGCCTGCTGCGCACCAGCTACATGGCCACACATACCGACTCAATACTTGACGAGGCAATGGACATACTCGGCAGCATACTGGAGGGCAACAAATGAAAAAGATAGCTATAGTGACAGGCGGAAGCAGCGGCATAGGCAAAGCAGCCGCCCTCATGCTCTGCGAAAACGGCTATACCGTATACGAGCTCAGCCGCAGGGGGGAGGATTACGGCGGCGTCATCCACATAACAGCGGACGTGACAAACCCCGCCAGCATCGCCGCCGCAGCAGCAAAGGTAATAGAAAAAGAAGGCCGCATAGACCTTCTTGTAAACAACGCCGGATTCGGCATATCAGGGCCTGTGGAATTTACCGACTCTGCCGATGCCCACGCCCAGCTCGAGGTGAACTTCTACGGCGCATTCAACTGTATACAGGCGGTGCTGCCGCAGATGCGCGCTCAGGCCAGCGGCCGCATCATCAACCTCAGCTCCGTGGCCGCGCCCATAGCCATACCCTACCAGTCCTTCTATTCCGCGGCTAAGGCAGCTATAAACTCCCTGACACTTGCCCTTCGCAATGAAGTCCGTCCCTTCGGCATACAGGTCTGCGCTGTGCAGCCCGGGGACATTCGCACAGGCTTTACCGCCGCAAGGAAAAAATCTCACGCCGGAAGCGATATATATAAATCCCTGGATCACGCGGTAGCCGTGATGGAGCATGACGAGCAGAACGGCATGGCTCCGGAGGCCGTGGCAAAAGTCATACTCAAGGCGGCAAACGCCAAGAAATGCCGGGCGCTGTACACCGTAGGAGCACAATATAAGCTTTTTACCCTTATCAACAAGCTGCTGCCAGCCACCACCGTAAACTGGCTGGTGGGCAAGATATATCGTTGATACCGCATAATCAAAACCACCGATTAAATCATAGTATCGAAAAAGCGGCTAAACGCCGCTTTTTTGAGTTTTTCTGTCGCCGCGATCATACGCATCCACTGCCAATACTTTTGTTATCCAAATGTAAATATTGAAATCATACATAAAAATCAGTTGTTTTTGCCCTGCTCCTGATGTATGCTTTATTTTGCCATTTTAGCTTATTTGTGAGGTTTATCAAAATGAATAATGGTAAAAATGACCTTACCGAAGGAAGTATCGGCAGAAAGCTTATAAGTTTTTTTCTGCCCATAGCTGCGGGTACCCTTTTCCAACAGCTTTATAACGCTGCCGACGCCATAGTCGTAGGCAAATTCGTAGGTACGATTGCACTAGCCGCCGTAGGCGGAAGCGCCGCCCATATAACTAACCTTCTGATAGGCTTTTTCGTGGCGCTCTCCGGCGGCTCCACGGTAGTAATAGCCCAGCTTTTCGGCGCGAAGGATGAGGAATCCATACAAAAGGCCACGGGCACCGCAGTAGCTTTCTGTATAATATCCGGTATAGTGCTGACTGTAGTGGGTATTATATTTGCGCCGTTTTTTCTGCGCGTATTGCAGACCCCGGCGGATACCATATCCGAAGCCACAACGTACCTTCGCATAGTTTTTCTCGGCGTGACCGCTCAGCTTCTTTACAATATAGAGGCGGGTGTGTTTAATGCGGTAGGCGATTCCAGAAGCCCCTTCATATACCTCTCAATCTGCTGTATAGTCAACATATTCCTCGACCTGCTTTTGGTAGCAATTTTCAAGATGGGCGTAGCCGGCGCTGCAATAGCCACCATCGTCTCTCAGATACTCAGCGCGGTGCTCGCTACCGCTAAGCTGATGCGAAGCACCGAGGCATACCGCATAACCGTAAAGGGCATATGCATCGACCGCTATCTTCTGGGCCGTATGCTGCGCATAGGTATACCTTCTGGGCTCCAGTCCTCAATGTATGCCATTTCCAACATGATAATCCAGGTGGCCGTAAACCTTCTAGGCACTGCTACTGTAGCCGCATGGTCCCTCACGGGCAAGCTGGATGGATTCTACTGGGCATGCAGCAACGCCGCCGGCATAGCCGTAATGAACTTCACCGCGCAAAATTACGGGGCGGGACGCATGGACCGTGTGCACGGCTGCGAAAAACTCAGTCTGAAACTGTTCATGGGTATAACGTTACTGTTCAGCGCCGTTCTTTTGGGCTTCGGCAGATTCCTGCTGCCCTTATTCAACGACGACGCGGAGGTCCTTGCCCAGGCATGGCAGATGATGCTCTATATGGTACCGCTGTATTTTACCTGGACATATATAGAAATAATCTCGGGCATCCTTCGCGGCATGGGCGACGCGATAGTCCCGGTAATAATAATAGGTCTCGGAGTATGCCTGCTGAGGGTAGTGTGGATAGCCACCGTGTACAAAGCCCACCACACCATGCTCAACGTATGCCTCGCGTATCCAATATCCTGGATAGTGACGGACGTAGCTTTCTTCTTCTATTACCGCAGGGTAAAGTGGCTGTACCACATTAAATGATAAAGGCAGGCTGCATTTTATGAAGCTGTTCAATTGCCACTCCGGCGCCATGGCGGATATCCGCAACAAGAAATTTGCCGGCGAATCCGATATATTAGGACGCTATCACCTGCCCCCCTGTTTCCGCCTGATGGATAAGCTGCTGAAGTAAATTAAGAACATGCAAAAAACACCCTGACGGGTGTTTTTTCTGTGTGGGTATTTACTTTTCGCCGCCAAGGGTCTCTTTGGTCAGTATCCTCAATGCGTCGTGTATGTTTTCTATGACTATGTGCTCGCTGCCCTTCTGGTGCTCGCCGTCCAGCGACCAGTCCATATCCGGACTCGCGAATATCTCCGCCCTTTCTGTGCGTATGAAATCTATCATGCTGCACTCATACTGCTTGCTGGCTATGGCGGTAAGTATCTCGTTGAGCTCTATGGCGGAATTTGGCATATGCACAAGCATTATCTCAAACTTGCCATCGTTCATATCCACCACATCGGGATCCAGCGTCAGCACACCCCCAAGGGAGGTGGAGTTGCTCACGGCGCCAAAGAGCAGCTCTCTCTCGTACGTCCTGCCGTCAGCTATCAGCTTCACATGCTCCGGGTGGATACTGGCGAGGCTCTTCATGCCCTCCAGTATATAAGCGAGATGCCCCAGGGCGTTCTTCACGTTTTGCGGCGTCTCGTAGGATGCCCGTGTAAACGCGCCGAAAGAAGCCACGTAGGTAAAATACCTCTGTTGGAACCTGCCGACGTCTATGGATACAGGCTCTCCCTCCATTATATTCTTCGCCGCATTCATAATATCCGAAGGAAGGTGCAGACTGTTGGCAAAGTCGTTTGTGCTGCCGGCGGGTATGTAGCCCACCGGTATATTGAGGCCCGCCTGCATGACGCCGGTGACGGTCTCGTTGAAGGTGCCGTCTCCGCCTATGCTCACTATGCATTTGACCCTTTCGCCGTATTTTTTAACGAATTCGGTCGCGTCCCCCCGCTTTTCGGTAACGAATACAAGGCACTGATAGCCGTAATCGGTAAACAGCGCTATTATCTCGGGAAGGAACTTTCTTGCGTACCTCAGCCCCGCCTCGGGGTTGAGGATCAGCAAAAGCGTGTTGTCTGTATTGTCCATGATCAACAATTATCCTTGAATACCGTATCAGGTCTTTACTATATCCGCACCAAATGGCATTAAGGCCAGCTTGGCGTACTTGAAGCACTGCTTGCCGAAAGGTATGCCAACTATGGTGATGCATAGTATGCAGCCTATGAGCACCGCCTCAACGCAGAGGGGCAGGCCGCTTACGCAGAGCCATATTATATTGAGTATAAGCGAACCGAGGCCGCCCCCAAACCGCACGTCCTTGCCAAAGGGGCAGAACAGAAGCTTGGCAAACTTGAAGCACTGTACGCCCCAGGGTATGCCTACTATGGTTATGCACCAGAGCAGCCCTGCCAGCGCCCAGCCCAGACCAAGCCAGAGCCCTGCAAATATAAACCACAATGCATTGCCTACAAAGCGCATATGCGTAACCGCCCTCTCATATATTTCATATGCTATATCATACCATTATTGCGCCGTATATTCCATGGCTGTTTTGAAAACAAATTTTGATAAATTTCTTGACAGCCGCCTTTCCTGGTGCTACAATGCAAAAAACCGTTGAGGAAGAGTAAGTAGATTCTGAAGCTGTTCCTTCAGAGAGCCGCGGGTGGTGCGATCGCGGCAGAATAAGACAGGATCGAATGGACTTCTGAGGGCGACCGGAAACAGGGCATAAGCCCTGGAGTATGTGAGACGGAGCAAGGCTCTCCGTAAACAAAGGCCAGCGTATTATATAGTACGCGCAAAGTGGGCGCAGTTCGCGTCAAGCCGGGTGGCACCGCAGGAATATCACTCCTGTCCCAGCAGTGTTTAATTGCTGTGACGGGAGTTTTTATTTTAAAAATTTTAAAGCTTCAAGCTTATGAAAGGAAGGAAAACAAAATGAAGAAGATCATCGCACTGGCACTCACCGTACTTATCGCACTCAGCTGCCTCACCGCCTGCGGCAAGGCTCCCTCCGGGACAGAAGCCGGCAAGGAAATAAAGGTCGGTATCTGCAACTACGTTGACGACGCTTCTCTTAACCAGATTGTGGACAACATACAGTCCCGCCTCAAGGAGATAGGCGAAGAAAATGGCGTCACCTTCAACGTATCCTACGACAACTGCAACGCTGACGCCAACCTTATGAACCAGATAATATCCAACTTCATCGCCGACGGCGTTGATATAATGGTAGGCGTTGCCACCCCGGTTGCCATGGCCATGCAGGCTGCCACCGAGGATAACCAGATACCCGTAGTATTCGCCGCCGTATCCGACCCCGTATCTACCGGAATAGTGGATTCTCTCGATGCCCCCGGCAGCAACGTCACCGGCACCTCCGACTACCTTGACACCGCTGCTGTAATAAACCTGATGTTCGCTGCAAAGCCGGATACCGCCAAGGTAGGTCTGCTGTACGACATAGGTCAGGATTCCTCCGCAACCCCCATCGCCGCCGCCAAGGCCGATCTGGACGCCCGCGGCGTGGCATACTCAGATTACACCGGTACCACTGTCGATGAAGTTGTGTTGGCTGTACAATCCCTGATAGCCGACGGCGTTGACGCGGTATTTACCCCTACCGACAACACCATAATGAAGGCCGAGCTCAGCATCTGCGAGCTGCTCTCCGACGCCGGAATACCCCACTACACCGGCGCGGACTCCTTCGCCCTCAACGGCGCATTCCTCGGCTACGGCGTTGACTACATCAATCTCGGCGTGGAAACCGCCAATATGGTAGCCGAAGTAGCTCTGGAGGGCAAAAAGCCCGCCGAGCTTCCCGTTCGCACCTTTGACAACGGCTGCGCTACCGTAAATACAGAGACCTGCGAAAAGCTTGGCTACAAGTTCGACGATATTGAAAAGACCTTCGCTCCCTTCTGCACCAAGGTTCAGAGCATAGTTACCGCCGAAAGCTTCGACGAGCTCAACTGATAATATATATAGAATAGTAAGAAAGGCTTATTGCAATGTCACTGAGTTCGGCCCTTGGCCTTGTACAGACCGCCCTTGAACTGGGGCTCATATCCTCACTTACGGTACTGGCGCTGTTCCTCAGCTACTCCATGCTCAACGTATGCGACCTTTCCACGGACGGCTGCTTCACGCTGGGTGCGGTGGTAGGCGCGGCTGTCGCCATATCCGGGCACCCCTACCTTTCCATTCCCGCCGCCATGCTCTCCGGCGTGGCGTCCGGCTTTATTACGGCCATTTTGCAGACTAAAATGGGCGTGAACAGCCTTCTTTCTGGCATAATCGTCAACACCGCGCTGTATTCCGTCAATATAGGCGTTATGGGGGGTTCCTCCATACTGAACATGAACAAGACGGAGACGGTGTTCACAAGAGCTAAGGATATGCTGAGCGGCGGAATTCTGGGCAGCCAGTACAAGCTGTTCGTTATAGTCATCGCGGTGCTTGCAATAGCCGTTATTCTCGGCCTGTTCCTCCGTACCCGCCTTGGCCTCGCCATACGAGCCACAGGCAACAACCCGGACATGGTGCGCTCATCCTCCATCAACCCCGCCTTTACCACCATAGTCGGGCTTTGCGTGGCAAACAGCTTTACGGCGCTTTCCGGCTGCCTGCTGGCTCAGTCCCAGAAGTCGGTAAACATCGACATAGGCTCCGGCATGGTAACTATAGCCCTCGCTTCACTGCTCATAGGCAACGTATTCATGGGCAGGCGCAAGATGCCGCTCCGCATATTCGGTATGGTAATCGGCGCCTTCGTATTCAGGCTGGTTTACACCGTTGCATTGCGCTTCAATATGCCCGCCTTCATGCTGAAGCTGGTATCCTCAGTCATAGTCGTGGCGGCAATATCCATACCTTACCTCAAGGAGCAGCTTCCGCTGTATAAGCGCAAGCTTGCCCAGCGCAACGGAAGGAGGGCTGCCTGATGCTTAACATTTCCCACATTTCAAAGTCCTTCAACCCGGGCACGCCAAACGAGAAGCTGGTGCTCAACGACCTCTCCCTCAATGTGGAAAAGGGCGATTTCATTACTATAATAGGCGCCAACGGCGCGGGCAAATCCACCCTGCTCAACGCCATTGCCGGCAGCTTCATAGCCGATAGCGGCACCATAACCATGGCAGGCTGTGACATCACCCTCATGCCTGAGCACATCAGGGCAAAGCACATAGGCAGGCTGTTTCAGGATCCCATGCGCGGCACCGCCCCCGGCATGACCATAGAGGAAAACCTCGCTTTAGCCTCCGGCAGGGGCGGTTGGCTCAGCCGCCTTTCCAGGGCCGACAAGGCGACCCTTCGCGACAGGGTGGCCATGCTGAACATGGGTCTTGAGGACAGAATGCAGCAGCCGGTGGGGCTGCTCTCAGGCGGGCAGCGGCAGGCGCTTACGCTTATGATGGCCACCATAAACCCGCCCATGCTGCTGCTGCTGGATGAGCACACGGCGGCGCTGGACCCCGGCGCGGCGGAAAAGATACTGTCGCTGACCACCTCCATAGTAGAGGAAAACGGCCTTACCTGCCTTATGGTAACGCACAACATGCAGTCCGCCCTGGAGCTGGGCAGCCGCACCATAATGATGGACGCGGGCCGCGTGGTAATGGACGTATCCGGCGCGGAGCGCGAGGTATTAGAGGTTGCCGACCTGCTGCTGCGCTTCAAGGAAATATCCGGCAAGGCGCTGAATAACGACAGGATGCTTTTGATATGACATTCGCAATTTAACGCAATATAAGCTAAGCCCCTGACCGTTTGGTCAGGGGCTTTGTATTTCCGTTATTTACTTATTTTATCCCTAAGAAGTGCAGTATGCTCTGCCAAACCGTCATATCGCCGGTCTTGGGGGGTATGACTATCACGGGGACGGGGGTGGGGGTGGGGTAGTAGTAACTGTGACTGCTGTCGCCGCTGCTGCCGCCGCCGTAATAGAGGGTGAAGTTATCGGTTTTGCATCCGCCCACTATCGGTATCTTGATGATCGTATTATCCACGGGCGGAGTGGTATTCTTCACCTGAACGTTTGCTGCTACATTGGGTACTGTTTCTGCTATCTCCACTGCTCCGCCCATTGGGTTTATATGCACCGTTCCACTTACACAGCCCCTATTCTCAATATCTATTTTGCTTCCTTCCCAGTTGGCCTTAACGGGCAGGCCATTGCCTTTAAGAATGATGGTGGAGTTAGGGGTGCCAGTTGTTGCACTCCAGTTCCACTTGCACTTGATGGTCATTTTGCGGTTTGCAATATCGAATTGAACCCCACCATCAGCTATTTCAAACATGTTGCTAACCAGGTTAAGCACATTCTTATCGGCTTCATACTTGTCCTTAAACGCCTCCAAGTCGATGTTCTTGTCAAATGTGAAGTTGAGAATGACTTCCGTCTTGCCGTCTATCTGACCCGGTTGCATCGCCAGCATTTTCCAAGGATCAGGAATCTTAGCGCTCAGTGAACCCTGTTTCTCCCACTTCAGCTTCGTCATATCCATAGTAGCGGTATAGTCAACGGTGATGCCGCTGGATCCATTTACCTTATATGTATCCTTCGGATTAGCGGTCTCAATTTCAACTTTTTGACTCTGCATGACGGTGCGCTCAAGTTCTATTTCATTGGAAAGCTCGCCATAAAAAGGTTCCATATAGTCGCAGTATATGCATTTTTTCACATAACCGCCCGTGGTGGTATCTTTGATAATTTCAAACTTATTATTCTTATAGCCGTCGGTGTACTTGTCGTATGTGGTGTCGATAGCATGGCTTACCATCCTGCCGTCCTGCCAAACAGTTTTACCGTCGATGGTAACGATTGCCTGACAGTTTTCGCTGTTGCCTTTGCCACCAGACAGGTTGTAGTTGTTAGCCCAGCCTTCAACTTGGAACAAGCGAGAACAGGTTTGATTGTTGGGCTCCAAGCCTTCTACGGTGTTGATTCCGCTGATGTTAACGGTATAGTAGTTATTAGCGTCTTTGATGTTTAATACGCTTTTGTCTACTGCGCTGGAGACTACCTTGCAGTCCTTGAAATTGAGAACTATCGGGTTTTCTGCCGTACTGCCTCCATCTCCTCTGTAAGCATGTATGACCTTACCGGCAGAATTAAAGGTGCAGTTGTTAAACGTATATTTCGTACCTGTCCAAGTCCAAAGGGAATAATCTACGCCCTCTATCTCGGATGCCTCTGTACCGGGTGCGTTGAAGGTAACATTTTCAAATGTAGTCGTTTTATATCCCCAGTAGTCAGCACGTCCATTGAAAGTGCAATCTTTTAATTTTAAATGATTGATACGTACAAATCCCTGATAGTTATCAGCTTTAATACTATTATCCGAATGGACACTTCCGACAACAGTCATTTTCTCAAAGGTGATACTATCGCTGCCGTCAAAGCTGTAGTCACAAGGACCATCACCAGGAAGATTGTTTTCCTTAGCCCGAATTTGCCACGTTGTTTTATCAGAACCGGCGCCCACAAAGGTAAGGTTTTTCTTCGCGCCATTGCCTGCTTGGCTTGGATTGGCACTGTTTCCGCAGTAAGTTCCCGCTGCAAGATAAATTGTGTCGCCCGATGCAGCTTCTGCTGCCGCTTTATCTACCGTTGCATAAGGATTAGTCTGTGTACCATCACCAGTGGTGTCATCACCCTTATTGGCGTCAACATAAATAGTATTACCCGCCGCGAACGCCACGGTCGGTACGAGCGCCAGCACCATTATAAATGTAAGGATTAGTGCAAGTGTTTTCTTCATTGATTCTTCCCCTTTCGGTTTTTTATATACAAAAATACCGCCCCGGCGCTTTACGCCGTAACGGTATCCAATGTATGCCTATGTTATTTTGAGCAGCCCCAAAAAGGCCGGAATTATCCTGCCTGCCTGCCTGCCTGCCTGCCTGCCTGCCTGCCTGCCTGCCTGCCTGCC
>ERZ827423.3526-NODE-3526-length-10662-cov-5.543792_pt1 | contig 10662 bp, 8 predicted proteins | sample MGYA00519775_ERZ827423 | MGnify/ENA primary metagenome ERZ827423 (study PRJEB31778, sample SAMEA3449296) | human gut metagenome | biome: human gut; feature: human-associated habitat; material: faeces | place: United Kingdom | collected 2010/2012 ...
ACGGTCACGATCACTGCCTCTTCTTCCGCAAATTCCAGTAAAAAGGGTACGTGTATCATTTCAGTAAACCCGGTTAGCATTAGCTATGTACCGGTGAGCGCGGGAAATACTTATAGCCTAAGTCTGTCGGCTGGCCAACACCGCTGGTATAAGTTCACGCCCACAGAGAGTAGGGCATATACATTCACTACGACCGGGTCCACCGACACCTACGGTGAACTCCATCAGGGATCGACTGTACTGACTGCCGACGACAACAGTGGGGATGGAAACAATTTCCTCATTGTGCGTCCCCTTACCGCTGGTACGCAGTACTACATTAAAATACGGGGCGCCACTACCTCGGTTACGGGTAATTGTGTGCTATCAGTAGATGCGGCGCAGATTGCGCCAACGGGCGTAACTGTAAGTCCGGCGAGCACAACGGTAAGCGCCGGCAGCACAAAGCAGTTGTCAGCAACCGTTTCCCCCGCCGGCGCACTACAGTCAGTGACCTGGAGCAGCGGCAATACGTCTATCGCCACTGTAAACAGCTCCGGCCTTGTTTCCGCAGTTTCTCCGGGTACGGTCACGATCACTGCAACATCGACCGCTAACCCGAGTATAAAAGGAACTGCTACGGTGACCGTCGTGCCCGGTTCCCACAGTTATGCAACCATTTCATTTGGAGATAACCTCTATTTTGAAAGCAGCGATTCTCCTCTTACCGCCGGGCAGCACCGCTGGTACAAGTTCACGCCCACCGAGAGCAGGAAGTATGTGTTCACCTCAACCGGGACTCTCGACACCGTCGGTGAACTGTATCAGGGAGATACCCTGCTCGCCTCCAACGACGACGGCGGCGCTGGCAACAATTTCCTCATAGAGCGCGACCTGACCGCTAACACCGAGTACAGGCTGAAGATCAGAGGCGCCCACTCCTCTGTTTCCGGCACCTTTTCACTTGGCGTCTACCGGTATTTTACCGCATCGGTGAACAACTATTACGACCACGGGTACCACGTGCGCTATGGGGAGATTGAAAACTCCGCTAAAGCTAAAATTAACGGCTACACGGACGAGATAAGCGCACGCTTCCTGCAGACGGTGGGCCTGCGACTGCTCCGCAACGACGCAACGTATTTCAATTCGGCTATAGACCAGTGCAAGGGTACAGTTACCGCCTGTTCCAATTGCATTGCAAATGTGAACGGACATACCTCCGCGGACTGCAATATCAACCTGTTGTGCAGCCATGAGGGCGATAAGTGTACGGACAGTTCCTCCATGCATGAGGACTTCAGGTCCAACGTGGGAAGCGGGAGCGATACGGTCACCAACACCTTCTGGACCGGGCACAGGGTCATATCCGTCAACGGCGCGGGAGGAATAGATGAGAACAGGAGCTTTTCTTCCGGCCACACCATATTCCCGCTCGGGATCAGCGCGTCCAGGGACTGGATTTCCAAAGGCGCGCTGGTGCATGAGTTAGGCCACCAGTACGATCTGCCGGACCATTACCATGAACTACGGGCGGATGGCACCTGCGTCAGCGGAATCTACTGCGTTCGAGGTTCGGAGTGTGCTGGCGGCGAAGCGACTGAACCACGTTCGCCATCCTGCATCATGAGCAACGGGAGCAACAACATCAACAATGCGGAAATGCTTTGCCCCGGCTGCAAAAACGACATTATCACACACCTTTTGGATCACCATTAAGAGAGGAGATATACTATGAAACGGACTATGGCTTTATTACTTCTGGCGCTGCTCTCGCTTTCCCTGCTGCTGAGCGGCTGCACTGAACAGGAACCCACCCCGGCCCCCGAAACCGAACACAGCGACGCGCCATTTATGAACGATTTTCTCTACGACACGGTGGAGGAACTGTGCGAAGGCCTCACTTCCTACTTTACCGGGAATGTATTGCAGGAGTATGAGGATTATTACGGGGCAGAACGTGGCGGCGTTTTCAGGAGCTTTATTACAAACCTCCAAAACGGTTCCGTTCCCCTGTACGTTCCCTGTTATCAGGATGAGGAAATTGACTTCCCCAATGAAGAAGGGATGCTTAACATAGTATTAGATCCCTGTGACTTGTTCCACAAGCCGACGATCTATTACATGGGAACGCCAGGCGCAGATATTATGTATCTCGATAACGACATAAAGGCGCAGGCGGCGGAGAAGGGCGCAATGTGGGTTGTGGACCAGATCAACCGCGACGGCACAGGACCGGACGCCAAGCAGATTTGGCCTTTTAAGGAAATTTCGGAGAGAACAATCGTTTTGCAGGACAGAACCGTTAAAGCGGCAGACTGTTTGCTCATAAATGGTAAAGTAACGCATACATTTTTTGTCTATGATGATGTTCTGGTAAGAGTAGTCCCGCAGCCCGATCTTCCCTCCGACTGGATGAAAGATCTCTCCTTTGAGAAACTCTATTTAGACGAATAAAGCATGCGGCCGGCAGGGTGGGAATGTTCCCACCCTGCTCAGGTAAGGATATGTGCAAATACACATGTCCTTACCTGAGCGATTATATGACCAATGTTATAACTTAATCTTTTCCGCCGGGCAGCACCGCTGGTTCAAATTTACGCCTTCAGACTCTGGGGAATACAGGTTTTATTCCTCTGGTTCCGCCGACACCTTTGGTCAACTGTACCAGGTAATCAACCCTGCTCGCTTCCAACGATAACAGTGGTGACGGCAACAATTTCCTGTTCTCCCAATCCCTGACTGCCGGCACGGAGTACCGACTACGGGTGAAGGGCGCTACGCTCTCCTCTTCCGGCAGCTTCTCTCTTCATGTATCCCGCCGCTTTGACGTCTCTGTCAAGCATTATTTCGACGAAGGGTACATCGACAGATTCGGCAGCGGGACCAACATTTCTTCTTACCAGAACGTTTGCAACTCTATTCTTGATGAATTGTTTAACCTGCATATAACCAGCACGGTACAGAACTATCACTCTGTCTGTGACGAATGCAAATTACTCCAGGGTATGACAAGACCCTTTTCTGAAAGTCAGTTGAACTGGTCCTGTACGCATACGGAAAACCATTTATTTGCCGATGCACGGATGGATGACATCATCACGCAGTTTGGAACCGGTTCTCCTACTCTCACTCGCGTATCCTGGACCGGCCATGCTACGCCCGGCCAGAAAAATTTTTACCGCAGCGACGGGTTGATTCATCTGATGTACATGGACTGGGCCGAAGACTACGACTACAAACGCACCTATCTACACGAACTCTCTCATGCTATTGGTGCGGATGACCATTATTGCAATGCTGCCGAAAATGGTGGCGTTTGTACCACAGGCCAATGTTACAATCATGTATTAAAACTTTCCGCAAAGCCCACCTGTGTCATGTCAAGCGATCCGGACAATATTGAAACCATGGGGCTTGAAAATGTGTATTGTTCTTATTGTGACGGCCCCAACGGAACGATACGAACTTATCTAGAATCCATTCAATAAAAAGGAGAACGATAATGAAAAAGCTATTGTGTTTATTTCTTGTTCTTATTGCGTTTTTAACCGGCTGTACAAACGCCACAACGTCTGAATCTGCTGAAGACAGTAACGATTCCACGGCTCATAACGAAGCCCTGGGGTCCATTTATGTCCAAGATAATGTAACCCTGGAGGAGCTTCGTAACGCCATTGATAATCCAGAAATGAATGAAAACGAATTTCTTGATTATGCGATTTCATTGCGTACCGTGGGCGGAAGAGGCATAATTAAAAATGATTTTGTTTCCTTTTTGAATCTTATCGATTCCTTGGAGGTTCCTGTTTTGCCTAACGCGAAGTTGTCTTATATTGAATATTCACCCGATCGTTTTTATGGACGTTTTACATTATCCTATTTAAGCGAGGAGGGAGAATTGTATGGTTTTACATTTTTTCCTTTCTCAGATAACTATTATTTTGACAATATGATAACAAACTATACAAATGAAGCGCCAGCATTACTATATCAAAAAAATGAGGAAAATATAAAGGTGTATGAAAACAATGTTTACTCTACACCTGGTGCATGTTGGTTCTGTTTGGACATATCCGGTAAATTTTATGAAGCATCTTTTTCCAATAGTGATCTTAAAGCTGGTATTATTGATATATCCATGATAACGGCTGAAGACGTTTACAAGGACCTGACTGTCGGCCCCTTAAAAAACGTTCCCTGGATTGACAGAACCTCATCCTGAATTTACAAATGGAGCGGCTCGTCGAGCCGCTCCAACTAAAGTGATGTATGGATATATGAAAAATGTCCGCAAATACTCATTCAGGGAATTATTCCCTGCTGGCCGCCTCTAGATATAGACAGCCGTAAGTCTGTGCTGTGTATATTTCACATTGGGATCAAAGTTCGTCATTCTCGCGTTTTTTGCGCAGCCGATTTTCAATCGCATTGCTGAGCAGCGTATAGAGCACAGAACATAACGGCACAGAGAGCAGAATACCCCCGATCCCAAACAGACTGCCCCCGATCGTGACGGCGGCCAAAACCCAAATTCCGGGCAGACCAACAGATTTTCCCACTACGCGTGGATAGATCAGATTGCTCTCAAATTGCTGTAGTACGATAATAAATACCACAAACCATAAAGCCTTGATCGGATCCACCATTAAGATAAGCAGCGCGCCGATTGCCGTGCCGATAAATGCGCCGATCATGGGGATCAATGCCGTAAATGCGATCAATGTGGAGATCAACGTTGCATATGGCATAGAAAAAATCAACATCCCAATAAAGCAGAGCACGCCGATAATCAGCGCTTCGGTGAGTTGGCCGGTCACAAAACGCGAATAGACGTTCTGCGCGAGCGACATGACGGACAGGAACTTGTCCACCCGTTCTTTTTTTATATACGCATACAAAAGGCGCTTAAACTGTTCGCCTATTTTTTCCTTCTGCATCAGCAAATAAATGGCGAACACGAAGCCCAGTATGAAATTGAACAACCCGACGAACACCGAGGTCGTGACGCCGATCGTCGTATTAAAGATAGACGCGCCGTGTTCCTGCAGGTAGGATGTTACGGCGGAGACCGCCTTTGACCAGTTGATGTCCGACACAATCTCCCAGGGCAGGCCCAACTTTTCCGCCATGGAATTTACCCAGTTCTGCGCTTCCAAAATGTAGGTCGGCATAGAGCTTGCAATGGTCTGCACCGTACGCTGAATTTCCGGCACGATCATAATCAACAGAAACGCGATCATACCCAGTATAATCAATATACTCAGCACAAGGCATAAGGGCCGGCGCAGCTTGCGAACCAGCTTGCGTTTGCTCCGCTGCATAAACGTGAATACCCGTTCTTCCAGCGCGCGCATGAGTACGTTGACGATAAAAGCAATACAAAGGCCGATTATAAAGGGGGAAAGCAGACGGACCAAAAACTGAACCGCACCCGCCACTACGCCGATATTCTGCAGGCCCAGGTACAGAAGAATTGTAAATGTTATTATAAAAAGGATGGTCTTTGTCTTTTTCCGTTCCAAAGTATCACTCCATGTCTTTTATGGTCCTTACGGCTCGCCTTACCACAGTGTGCCGGGACAAAAACCCGCAAAACCGCTAAGCCTACTCTTCCAGGAAATCCTTCAGGCGTTTGCTCCGAGACGGATGACGAAGCTTGCGCAGGGCTTTTGCCTCAATCTGCCGAATGCGTTCGCGGGTGACGTTGAAGTCGCGCCCGACCTCCTCCAGCGTGCGCATACGGCCGTCCTCCAGCCCAAAGCGCATTTTCAGTACTTTGGCTTCCCGGTCTGTCAGCGTTTTCAAAACCTCTTCCAGCTCTTCCTTGAGCATGACCTGCGAAGCGGCGTCCGAAGGCGCGGTAATCTCCTCATCTGGAATAAAGTCGCCAAGGTGACTGTCCTCCTCCTCGCCGATCGGCGTTTCCAGCGGGATCGGCTCCTGTGCGATCTTGAGCACTTCGCGGATCTTGTCCACACTCATGCCCATCTCATTCGCAACCTCTTCCGGCGCAGGCTGCCGGCCCAGTTCCTGCAGCAGCTGCCGCTCTACGCGCATGACCTTGTTGATTGTCTCGACCATATGGACGGGAATGCGAATTGTGCGCGCCTGGTCGGCAATGGCTCTGGTAATCGCCTGACGGATCCACCAGGTGGCATAGGTGGAAAATTTATAGCCTTTGCTGTAATCAAATTTTTCAACGGCTTTGATCAGGCCCATGTTCCCCTCCTGAATCAGGTCGAGAAACATCATGCCGCGGCCGACATAGCGCTTTGCAATACTCACCACAAGCCGAAGGTTTGCCTCCGAAAGCTTAATACGGGCCTGCTCGTCGCCCTCCGCCATGCGGCGGGCCAGTTCCTGTTCTTCATCGTTGCTCAGCAGGGGGACGCGCCCAATCTCCTTCAGGTATATCTTCACCGGATCATCTACGGCGATCCCTTCCTGTGAAAGCGCTTTTTCAAGGTTATCGGATTTGAGGATAGCGGTACTCTCCTCGTCAAGCAGCTCCGACTCGTCCAGGATTTCGTCAAAGAATTTGTCTACGATCTCTATATGAAGCGCTTCCAGCGTTTCCACAACCTTTTCATATTGTTCTGTCGTGATGTCGGTCTCCTCGTAGGCGTCCATAATCTCCTTTTGGGAGAGCATACCCTTTGCCTTGCCCTGCTCCACCAGGTTTTTCAGTATCGCTTTCTTATCCGCTGCATTAGACATTGCCATTGCTCCCTTCCTTTTTTGCGCGCTCCGCTTCTATATATTTTTGTATGTCCTCCGGCGCGCCGTCCTCCAGCAGTGCCCGTACGTCCGAGCCTGCGTCCGCAATCGCCGCGGCATAGTCGCAGGCGCGGCGCAACTCGTCTTTACCGGGCACGTTATTGAGCATATACTCGGTCAGCCTGGATACCTCCTCCACCGTGAGCAGTTTAGACATACCCGCGACATCGGGATCCTTGCCGTTTTCAATCCATTCGGCCATAACCCGGAATATGTTCCGGTTAAAATCTGTTACAAAGTCTTCCGGTCCGATAGCCGGGTTCAGCTTCCGATAGTAGTCCGGATGTTTCATAAGGATCGCGAGCAGACCCTCCTCGGCCTTTGCGGCCTTCAGGTGCTGGCGCTTGGCCGGATTGAGCCGGTCCTTCGCGCCCGCCGATTTATCCCGTTCGGTCCGAAATTCCTGCTTTTTATACTGTTTTCTCCTCTGTTCCATTATACTCTGAATTTCAGCTTTTATAACATCCGCGGCAACATCCGTCTGCTGCGCGAGCCTTAACACGTATATTTCGCGTTCCATCGGGCTTGGCAACGACGCGAGAATCTGCACCGCTTCCTTCAGATAGGCCGCCTTGTCCTCTACGATCTCCAGGTCATACTTGGCGCGCGCCTTGTCCAGCCTGTATGTGGTATGGCTCCCCGACCCGTCCAGCAAACGGCGGAACCGATCCGGCCCGTGCTTGTTTATGTACTCGTCAGGATCCTTGCTGTCCGGCATGGAGAGCACGCGCACCGTGACGCCCGTCTGCGTGAGCAGGCGTATGGCCTTGTCGGCCGCCGCACGTCCCGCGCCGTCCGAATCATACGCGATGATGACCTCCTTGGCATAACGCGCCATAATACGCGACTGGTCGTCGGTAATCGCAGTGCCCAGCGTTGCCACCGCTTCGGGGAAACCCGCCTGATGCAGGGATATGACGTCCATATACCCTTCGCACAGGATCAGCCTGCCGCTGCTCGTGTTTTTGGCAAAGTTGAGCGCGAACAGATTATTGCTCTTTTTAAAGGCGACCGTATCCGGTGAGTTGAGGTATTTGGGCTGCTCGTCCGTAAGCACGCGGCCGCCGAATCCGATCACATTGCCGCGGGTGTCGATAATCGGAAACATGACGCGGTTACGGAAACGGTCGTAGTATCCGCCGGACTTGCCGCGCAGCGCAAGGCCCGCCGCTTCAATCTGCTGCCCGGTGTAACCCAGCCCTTGCAGGTGCTTAAGGCAGTCGTCCCAGCTGTCGGGCGCGTATCCAAGGCCGAATCGGGTAATGGTGGACTGGGACAGCCTGCGCTTTGAAAAATATGCGCGCGCCGGTTCCCCCGGCCCGCCCGTGAGATTGCTGTGAAAATGGCGCGCGGCTTCACGGTTGATTTTCAGGACTGTCTCCCGCCGCTTGCGGTACTCGCCGTCGCCCCGCTCCTGGGGCATGTCCAGACCGGCTTTGTCCGCAAGCAGACGCAGCGCGTCCATGTAATCCAGGCTCTCGATCTGCCGGATAAAGGTAATCAGATCGCCGCCTTTGCCGCAGCCAAAGCAGTAAAAGTGCTGGTCGTCGGTGAATACGGTAAAAGAGGGCGTTTTTTCTGAATGGAACGGGCACAGTCCGACAAACCGGCTGCCGCTGCTCTTGCGCAGGGATACGTATTCGCTGACTACGTCCTCTATACGCAACCGGCTTTTGAGCTGGTCGAGAAACATATCAAAGTCCATAAAACGCCTCCTTTCTTTTGACTTTGCCGAATTGCGGCTCAGTGCGACCAGAAATCCGGAATAAACAGGGATTTATACACGCTGACGGCGTAGTTGTCCGTCATACCGGAGACATAATCGGCCACGGCGCGCGGCACGCTCTCGCGGTCGGCGATGAGCCTGAACTCGTCGGGCAACGTTTCCGGATATTTTACATAGTGCAGATACAGCGTCTCCACCAAATGCACTGCTTTATGCTCCTCCGCCTTGGCCGCGGAATTGGTGTAGACCTGATCGAACATGAACTGCCGAAGGGCGTATGTCGCCTCGCGGACAATGGGGTTCATATCAATTTCGCCGTCGACGCTCGCCTCGATTACAGCGCTGACCATGGTATTGATGCGGATACGGCTGTTTGAGCCCAAGACGGCCCGAATATCAAACGGCAGGTCGTCGTTCGTGAGAATGCCGCCGCGAATCGCATCGTCCACGTCATGGTTGACATAGGCGATCTTGTCCGCAATACGAACAATCTGTCCCTCCAGCGTGCGCGCTGTAAAGTTGCCGGAGTGGCAGAGCATGGCGTCGAGCACCTCGTTTGTGAGATTGAGCCCCCGGCCCGTCTTTTCCAGCGTCGTCGCAATCCGCACGCTCTGCTCGTTGTGAGAATACCCCAGCGGACAGACGCTGCGAAGCGCACGCTCGCCCGCGTGCCCGAACGGGGTATGACCAAGATCATGACCTAGCGCAGCCGCCTCCACCAGATCCTCGTTAAGTCGCAGAGCGCGCGCAATCGTGCGCCCGATCTGCGCTACCTCGAGCGTATGCGTCAGACGGGTACGGTAGTGATCGCCCTCCGGAGAAAGGAATACCTGGGTCTTGTGTTTGAGCCTGCGAAAGGACTTGGAGTGCAGGATCCTGTCCCGGTCGCGCTGAAAGGCGGTGCGCATATCGCACTCCGGTTCCGGGCGCTCCCTGGTCGCCTGCGCGGCAAATGTCGCGTCCGGCGACAAGGTATCCCGCTCCCGCTGCTCGAGCATCTCTCGTATCGACATATCCGTCCACTCCTCTCAGCGTTGTCTCTTTATTATATAATACGGATTAAACAGGCGGATTCCTCCTTTTATGCCGTCTGTTTCTTATATTTTACATATTTTTCACATTGGTACGTTACGGAAGCCGTACCGGCGCTGGCTTCCGAGAGCTTTTCCAATATTCGCGTCGTATCCTGCGCGCGCATGGAGAGCGAGAAGGCGACTTCATCGGTAAACACGCTCTCACCGACTGTGCATGCTTCCTGTTCCAGCATGGATAGCAGGCGCTGATAGAGCGCATAGGAGCAGCGCACTGTGTATACACAGCAGAGCCGCATGACCGCGACGCCCGCGGCGTCTACCGCTACCTTAGCGCCGCGCGCATAGGCGCGCGTCAGCCCGCCCGCGCCCAACAGCACGCCGCCGAAATAGCGCGTCACAACGACGCAAACGTCGGTCAGCCCTTCGCGGACGAGTACCTGCAGCGCAGGCTGGCCGCCGGTGCCCGACGGCTCGCCCGCGTCCGAGTACCGGGACAGATTGCCATCCCGAAGTATGTAAGCGTATACATGGTGCCGGGCCTGTGGATGCGTTTTTTTTACTTGCTGGATAAAGGCGACTGCCTCCGCCTCCGTACGCACAGGGCTGATACTCCCGATAAAGCGGGATTTCTTTTCGGTAAACTCGCCGCTTGCGGTGCGATCCGCCGTCTGGTAATCCAATGGGCGCTCCTCCTGTCTGTGATACCTGGCCAGGCGATGATGCCGGACTGGGCCGCCATAGCATGATTAGTTTATATGCCATATTATAATAGTTTAACACAAAGCGCAGAATTTGTCCATGCGTTTACGCCGGGACGCGCCGACCACATACATATGCTATGCGTCCATGCTTTTTCTTTCGGCAGCGCCGTTTGCGAAAGCGCTACGCACGCGGGCCGATAAAGCCAAGCGCGACCGCCAGCGACGCAGCGCACCGTACGGCGCCGACTGCTGCGCGTTCTGTCAACACAGGATGTGCAAGCACCGCTTATACACGCCGTGATACCGGGCGGTCCAGATAACAGGCCCGGCCGCCGCCAATACGTGGACAAAGGCGTTCTCACAGGCGGCGGACAGGCCGGCGCAGCGCCCAGCCGAGGGAAAGCGCCTTTGCGCCTGTACCGCGAAACAGAGAGAGGCGGGA
>ERZ827423.3528-NODE-3528-length-10656-cov-2.756532_pt1 | contig 10656 bp, 10 predicted proteins | sample MGYA00519775_ERZ827423 | MGnify/ENA primary metagenome ERZ827423 (study PRJEB31778, sample SAMEA3449296) | human gut metagenome | biome: human gut; feature: human-associated habitat; material: faeces | place: United Kingdom | collected 2010/2012 ...
ATATTAAGAGAAAGCCTTACTTCCTTGATATCAACAACTCTCTGATTTTTTCTTGCTTCCTTTTCCCTTTTAGCCTGTTCAAAACGGTATTTTCCGTAATCCATAATTTTGCATACAGGAGGATTGCTCTGCGGAGCAATTTTAACCAAGTCAAGGTTCTTCTGTTCTGCCAAATCAAGTGCTTCTTTAGCTGACATAATGCCAAGCTGCTGACCATCAGAGCCGATAATTCTCAACTCTTTGTCACGGATTTCTTCGTTAATCTGAATTTCTTTCTTGCTGATGGGTAAACACCTCCAAAGTCTCATAAAAACAATAAATGCGGACAGAAACACTCCGTCCGCATAACAATACTAAAAAACTTCGGTATTGACCCGTGCAGACGGCACCCCACAGGTGAAAGCATCTCTGCTTTGCTTTATTTTACCTGACTATTATATTACATGTACATTTGTTTGTCAAGCGTTAATTTCGATAAAATAAAATTTATTTTTTTAACTTGCTATTGCAATTTGCGATATTTAAAATTTCTTAAAAATTAAAACTCGAAATTCGGTCAAACTGAATTTCGAGTTTTCTGCAAACCGAGAGCAGAGAAGTCATTCTCTGCTCCGATTATTATGCTTTGTACGCCAAAATAATTATTTAACCATGCTTGCAACTTCTGCGGCAAAGTCATCCTGACGCTTTTCAATGCCCTCGCCCTTTTCAAAGCGAACGAATGAAACGATCTTTATATCCGCGCCTAAAGCCTTTGCGGTATTTTCAACATACTTGCCAACGGTAATGTCGCCGTCCATAACGAACTGCTGGTCTACAAGGCAGTTTTCTTTATAATACTTGCCTATCTTACCCTCAACAATTTTTCCGAGCACCGCTTCGGGCTTGTTAGCCATTTTCGGATCCTCTTTCATCTGCGCTATAAGGATCTCCTTTTCCTTTTCGATAACCTCGGCAGGAACCGAAGCCTCGTCAAGATAAGCCGGATTCATAGCGGCAATCTGCATTGCAATGTTCTTGCCCATCTGAACAAACTCGGCGTTATCGGCGTCAAGCGTTGTATCAAAGTTAACAAGAACGCCTATCTTTCCGCCTGCGTGAACGTAGGATACAACCTTACCCTCATAGCGTGCAAAGCGGCGAACCTTTATATTCTCGCGAACGGCAAGGAAAAGCTCCTGTACCATTTCTTCAACGGTCTTTCCGTCCTTCTTGGTTGCCAAAAGTGCCTCAACATCGGCAGGATTTTCGTCTGCAACTATCTCGGCGATATCGGCGGCAAGAGCCTTAAAGCCGTCGCCGTTGGCAACAAAGTCTGTCTCGCTGTTAATTTCAACAACGGCGCCCACGCCGTTCTTTGTATATGCGCATACAGTACCCTCGGCAGCTACGCGGCTCGCCTTTTTGGCCTGTGATGCAAGACCCTTTTCACGAAGATAATCCGCGGCGGCGTCCATATTTCCGTCGCACTCGGTAAGAGCCTTTTTGCAGTCCATCATACCGCAGCCGGTCTTCTCTCTTAAAGCCTGTACGTCTTTAGCGGTAAAAGCCATTATATTTTCCTCCTGTTGGGTTTATTTAAAATAATTACTCGGCGTCCTCTGCGGTCTCTTCCGCAGCTTCTTCAGACTCGCCGTCTTCAGCGGCCGCAGTGCCCATTTCAGAACCCTGTCTGCCCTCAATAACGGCTGCTGCCATTGTTTCGGCAATAAGCTTAACGGCACGGATAGCGTCGTCGTTACCCGGAATAACCGCGTCGATCTCGTCAGGATCGCAGTTTGTGTCTACAATAGCGATAATCGGAATACCGAGCTTTTTAGCCTCGGCTACGGCAATTCTTTCCTTGCGCGGGTCAACTATAAACAGCGCGCCGGGAAGCTTTTTCATATCCTGAATGCCGCCTAAGAATTTTTCAAGCTTTTCTATTTCAAGATTAAGCTTAACAACTTCCTTCTTGGGGAGAAGCTCAAAGGTACCGTCGTCTCTCATAGTGCGAAGCTGATTAAGCCTTGCAATACGGGTGCGGATAGTTGTAAAGTTAGTGAGCATACCGCCGAGCCAACGTGCGTTTACATAGGGCATACCGCAATGCTCAGCCTCTTCCTTAACGGAATCCTGAGCCTGCTTTTTGGTGCCTACGAAAAGAATATCGCCGCCCTCTGCCGCAATGTCACGGGCAAAAAGATATGCCTCGTTAAGCTTTTTAACGGTTTTCTGCAGGTCGATAATGTAAATTCCGTTACGTTCGGTGAAAATGTACTCCGCCATTTTCGGGTTCCAGCGTCTGGTCTGATGACCGAAATGAACGCCCGCTTCAAGAAGCTGTTTCATTGATACTACTGCCATTTGTTTTTCCTCCTAAGGTTTTACCTCCATCCTGCCGTTTTCCGGGAATTTTCAAAGAAAACACCTTGCCGGTTCAAAGCAGAATGTGTGTTTTTATCGCTCTCCGTTCGGACAGCCGAATGATTATACCATATTTTGCCCGAAAAATCAAGCTTTTTTTACTTTTTCTCAGCATCATTCAGGCGCTTTTCAAGTTTTTTTTGATTTTCTATTATTAAATCAAGCTTTTCATGCAGATCGTCGATTATAAGCTCGTTTTTTAAATTCACCTTATAATCGTTTTCGGCACGTTCCCTGTCCTTCGCCTCCTGACGGTTTTGGCTCATCATAATAAGCGGTGCCTGAACCGCGGCTATACAGGAAAGCACTAAATTAAGCAGTATAAACGGATAAGCGTCAAACGCCCTTGCGGCAAGACACACGTTAACTGCCATCCATATTACCATAACCGCTATAAAGCTGAATATGAATGCCCAGCTTCCCGCAAATTTTGCAACCGCGTCCGAAGCACGCTGACCGAACGTAAGCTTTTCGCTTTTATTTGATTTGCTTGTAATGCTTGTTTCCGTAAGCTGATGTATAAGCTCTTCGTCGGTAAATTCCCTGTCGGTTATATTAAGCAGCTCTTTAACTATCTTTTTTCTTTCGCTTCTGCTTTTCATAGCGCTATGCTCCTTAATTGCGGTTTTTAAGCCGTTTATCGCATTTTGTTGCAAGGAACGTGCCGAGACTCTGGAATATCTGCACCAAAATTATAAGAAAAATAACCGCAAACAGCATTACAAGGTACTGATACCTGTAATATCCGTAATTTATTGCTATTTTACCGAGACCGCCGCCGCCTATAATGCCGCTCATTGCGGAATAGCCGAGCACGGTGGTTACGGCGATCGTTGCGTTTGAAATAAGCGAGGGTACGCTTTCGGGTATCATAACCTTAACGATTATCTGAAACGGCGAAGCGCCCATGCTCTGCGCGGTTTCTATAATATTCGGGTTAATCTCGCGCAGGCTGCCCTCTGCAAGCCTTGCCACAAACGGAAACGCCGCTATAACAAGCGGTACCACCGTAGCCGGCGTTCCTACAACGGTGCCCACAATCAGCCTTGTAAGCGGAAACACCATTATCATTAAAATAAGAAACGGAACCGAGCGCAGCAGATTTATTATAACGTTGATAACGTGCAGCACCGCCGCGGGAACCTTTAAAATTCTGCCGTTTTCACCCGCCACAAGCAAAATGCCGAGCGGCAGACCTATAACAATTGCAAAAAAGGTTGAAAGCACCGTAACATACAGTGTTTCCCAAATAGCAAGGGGAAATTCGGTTTTAAGTATATCCATAGCCTTTAAAAAGGCTTCCGACTGAAAATATCCGCCCATTACGGTTTTACCTCCTCTGCAAAAATATCGGGTATGGCGCGAAGATATGAAAGCGCCTTTTCAACCTGTTCCCTGCCACCCGTTATTCCGAGCAGCATATTGCCGTATGCCTTATCGCCAATGCTTTTTGTTGAGGCGGAAAGTATGCTTGCGGCTATGTTCTTTTCCATTGCCATTTGAGCTATAAGCGGCGTTTTGGTAGCGTTTGCACCGTTAAACACAACGCGTATAACGCCCTCGCCCTCGGCGGCGGTAACCGTTTGTTCATATCCGTCCGGATAAACAAGCGCCCTTGCGGCGGAAGATTTCGGCGCCGAGAACACGTCGCTTACCTTGCCCTCCTCTGCAACAACGCCGTTATCAAGTATTGCAACGCGCGTGCATATCTGCTCAACAACGCTCATCTGGTGGGTTATAACTATAACGGTTATGCCGAGCCTGTCGTGTATATCGCGTATAAGCGAAAGTATCGACTGCGTGGTTTGCGGGTCAAGCGCGCTTGTGGCCTCGTCGCACAAAAGAATTTTCGGCTTTGTGGCAAGCGCGCGCGCAATAGCCACACGCTGCTGCTGACCGCCCGAAAGCTGCGCGGGGTAAGCCTTAAGCTTTTCACCCAACCCAACAAGCTCTAAAAGCTCCTTGGCGCGTTTTTCGGCGTCCGTCTTTTTTACGCCTGCCAATTCAAGCGGAAAGCACACGTTTTTAAGGCAGTTCCTCTGCATAAGCAGGTTAAAGCCCTGAAATATCATTGTAATATTTCTGCGTTCTTCTCTAAGCTCCGCCTCAGACATACTGCCCATATCGCGCCCGTCTATTATGATCTGCCCGTTTGTGGGGCGTTCAAGCATATTTATACTGCGCACAAGGGTGCTTTTTCCGGCGCCGCTCATACCTATTATGCCGTATATCTCGCCGTCGTTTATCGTAAGCGATATATCCTTAAGCGCCTCTACGTCTCCGCCTGAGGTCTTAAAGGTTTTTGTTAGGTTTTTTATCTCTATCATAGCTTTCTCCTGACAGGGAAATAACGCCGACTGCAAATGCAGACAGCGTTATTCTGTAAATATGAATTACTTTTTAATAGCGTCAAGCGAGGTCTGCTTACCGCCGTAAAGACCCATAGGCTCAACGTGAATAGCCGAAACCTTAACAACGTGGGTGCCGTTCTCGGCGTTGAAGTCGTCAAGATACGGAGTGTGCTGGAAGTAGTTTGCGTCGATTTCGCCGCTGTCTACAACCTTGTTGGGCTGAACGTAATCGGTAAATTCCTTAATATCAAGCGTTACGTTTTTAGCAGCAAGAATTTCCTTTGCTACCGCAAGTATTTCCGCGTGGGGTGTGGGAGAAGCCGCAATGGTTATTGTTTTGCCTGCAAGCGCGTCGTAATTAACGGAAGAATCATAACCGTCGCCGGGGTTTTCAACAACGCTTACAACCGCGCCGCTGTATTTATCCGCAATAAAATCCGCAACCTTTTTGCTTTCAAGCGCAGCTTTAAGCGCCTTTACCGTGTCGGTATTTTCATTGCCCTCTTTAACGGCTAAAATGTTGCTGTAAGCCGAAGCGGAGTCTTCAATAGCAAGCGAATCCTCAACGGGGTTGAGCTTAGCGGAAATTGCATAGTTTGAATTGATTACCGCATAGTCAACATCCTTAAGCGTGTTGGGAAGCTGCGCCGCCTCAACCTCTTTGAACTTAATGTTGTAGGGGTTTTCCGCAATATCCTTAACGGTAGCCTTTATATCGGCGCCGTCCTTAAGCTTAATATAGCCCTTTTCCTCAAGTAAAAGAAGCGCGCGCGCTTCGTTTGTCGTGTCGTTTGGAACGGCGATTGTAATCGAGCCGTCCTCCTTGCTGCCGCAGCCTGCAAACACACCTAATGCCAATACCGCAAGTAATAAAAGAGATACTATTTTTTTCATTTTAAAAACAACCTTTCAAAAATTTTTATAAATATTTCAGTTTAATAATTTAAAGCCTTACGGTACACATTCGTCCGTTTCTGAAATTTGCTCTTACAAGCTCTTCAAATATGTTTTTCATAAAGATACCTCCAAGTAAATAAAAAACCGGGCATATCCGACAAGGGATTCCCGGTTAAAAGCAATTTATCCGTTTTTAACGAACATCTTTTAATGGAGAACCTGACGGACAAGGCATAGCAAAACGCATACGCATACACATCTGCATACGCATTTCGGTAATAATGCAAATTGCGGTTAGCTTTTTCATATCGCCGTTCTCCTTTCAAATCAATTACCTACCTGTTTGGTTGGTGTTATAATATCATACGGCGGTACGTTTGTCAAGCCTTTTTTTAAAATATATGAAAAACTACTGTTTATATTAAGTTTTTGCGCGTTTTTTGTGCAATCAGCGGCTGTGTGATGCTTTGCGGCGCTTCGGTCTTTTTGCAAGACGCCTTTTAATGCTGTCGCCGCTGTGCTCAACCGCCCACGTAAATATTCTGAACAGCGATTCCGCCGCAAACGAGAATATTATAACCAGCTGCATTATGGTAGCCGGTATTCGAACGATTGAAAATAGCTGCGGCACAAACAAAAAGCAAAGTATCATACCGATAATGTTTATAACAAACACAAAAAGACGGTATTTGTTAAGCGGAGTGCTTATGTGCCTGAGTATCATAAAGCCCACCGCCGCAAGCACCAGCGTAGCCGCGGTTGCAACGTCGCTTTTGTTTAAGCCGAACACCTCGCCGAACAGCGCGAGCGAGCCCACGGTTACCGTATCGGTAAGCGCGGCAGGCAGAGCCATTTTAAGCACGTTTTTAAGAAAATGACCGTTTATTTTGCTTTTATTGCTTTCAAGTGCCAGTAAAAATCCCGGCAGACCTATTGTGAACATACTTATAAGCGATATGTGCGCCGGCTCAAGCGGATATGAAATCATAAGAACCGAAGCCGTAACCGAAAGCAAAAGCGAAAAGATGTTTTTAACCAAAAACAGGCTTGCCGAACGCTGTATATTGTTTACCACACGGCGCCCCTCGGCAACAACGCTCGGCATATGCGCAAAATCCGAGTCCATAAGCACAACTCTTGCCGCCTGCGAGACCGCCTCGCTGCCCGAGGCCATTGCAATACCGCAGTCGGCGCGCTTCATTGCAAGAATATCGTTAACGCCGTCGCCCGTCATAGCAACGGTATGCCCCATTTCCTGCATAGCACTTACAAGCTTTTGCTTTTGCCGCGGCGTTACCCTGCCGAAAACGGTATATTCGCGCGCCGCGTTATACAGCTTTTCATCGGTGTCAAGCAGTGCGGCGTCTATATAATTTTCGGCGTTATCAATGCCGGCAAGCCGTGCGATTTCGGCAACCGTTGCGGGGTTATCGCCCGAAATAACCTTAATTTTAACCCCCTGCGCCTTAAAATACCTGAATGTGGCGGGCGCGTTTTTGCGTATGGCGTTTGCCATTACTATAAGCCCTACGGGAAGTATATCCGCCTGCGGTCCGCTTTCCGTAAGCGGATCGTACTGATAAGCGAAAACAAGCACGCGGTAACCCTTAAGCGTATATTCCTCTACCTGCTTTTTAAGCGGCGCGGCAATGCTTTTAAGCACAAATTCGGGCGCGCCCAAAAGCCATGTGCCGGTTTTAAAGGTAACGGCGCCGTACTTTACGGCAGAAGTAAACGGCAGCACGGTAAGCGGCGGCATTTTTTCGGCGTTAAAGCCTTCAAAATAACCTCTCAGCGCTTCCATTGTGGAGTTATTGTCCTTAGCCGCCGAAACATAATTAAAAAGCATTTCCTTAAAGCCGGTATCAGGCAGATCGCGGGTATCGGCTAACTCAATAAGCTTGTTGACCTGCATTTCAGGCTCGGTTATAGTACCGGTTTTATCAACGCACAGCACGTCTACGCGCGCGAGCGCCTCAATGCTTTTCATATCGTTAAGCAGGACCTTACGCTTTGCAAGCCTTATTGTTCCGAGCGCCAGCGCGGCGGTGGTAAGAAGATACATACCTATTACCGCGGCAACGGTTGATACAACGCTTGACTTAAAGGCAAGGTGCTTTACAAAAAAGCTTTGGTAAAAAAGCACGCCGCCTATGGGTATTAAAATTATACCCATCCACTTTACTATCTTATTTATCGCCTTTATCATTTCGGACTGTTCGCCGTCCTGCTGGCTTTTGGCTTCTGCGGTAAGCTTTGAAATGTAAGAGCTGTCTTTTCAAGCACTGCCAAGCACTCGCCCGAAACAATAAAGCTGCCCGAAAGCAGGCGGTCGCCCGCATTTTTTGTTATTTCGTCCTCTTCGCCCGTAAGCAGCGCCTCGTTTACGGTAACGCTGCCCTTAAGCACCTTAGCGTCGGCGCAGATCTGATTGCCCGAATAAAAAATAACAATATCGTCCTTTACAAGCTCTTCGCTGCGCAGCTTTATTCTCTGCCCGTCCCTTACAGCCACGGCGTGCGGCGCGTTTAAAAGATTCATTTTGTCAATCGTCTTTTTAGCGCGTATTTCCTGCACAATTCCCACAAGTGTGTTGCCTATAACTATCGGCAAAAACGTAAGGTTGCGAAAGGAGCCTACAATGCACAAAAGCACCGTTATAATAAGAAAAATAAAGTTAAAATAAGTAAACGTGTTTGAAATTACAATTTCCTTAACGCTTTTTCCCGCCTTTTGAGACGAAACGTTTGAAAGCCCGTTTTCGCGGCGCTCTATTACCTCGGCGGCGGTAAGTCCGGTTAATCTTTGTTTGTTTTCCATTTTAAGTTTCCCCGATTTTCAATTAAGCGTTTTTAAGCATAAAAATATTCGTGCGATTTTGTCATTCTAAACGCATAGCGCGAAGGGCACCGTTTTTCCTCTTTTCAGGGAAACGGATTGCCGCAGCCGTTTGCACGGCTTTGCAATGACGAGAGAGGAAGAAGACGGATTGCAGCGCACCTAACGGCGCTTGCAATAACAAAATCAACTGCCGAATACGTCGGTAACGCTCTAAAGCGTTTTGCCGGTTTTTTTATCAGTAAAAACTATGTCGCAGTCAAAATCAAGCTTTTCGGCAATTTCCCTTAAGTCGTTTTCCGAAAAGTTGTCACGAGTTATTTTATAGCTTAGGGTTGACGGACTTTTATTAAGAAGACCCGCTAACTGCGCCATTGTCATTTCGCGCTGTAAAAGCATCATTTTAATCTTTTTTGCGGCAGACATTTTATCACCCCGTTTAAAAAGATTATACGCTTAAAAACGAATTAAATCAAACGATAGTCGAACACAATTTGATTATTTTCAAATTTATTATTGACATAATTCGAAATAAATAGTATAATATTCGATGTAATTCGAATATTAGTTTACTGAATTCGAATTGTAAAACTTTTATGAACGGAGAGAAGAAAATGCAGATTTCAAATATGTTAAACAGGTGCAGTCTTTCTAAAATAGCCGATTATATTATAGGCAACGGCGAGCTTTTGGAGGAAAGCCGCGAAACCGATTTGGAAACCGAAATACACGAAATTGAATGCTATACAACAAAAATTTTAAACAAGTATTTCCCCGACTCCAAAAAGCAGGAAGAATTTTTCGGCGAAATAGCGTATAGGGAAACACGGCTTGAAAACATTTATTTTCAGCTTGGATTTATCGCCGGAATACGGCTGTTTAAGGATTTTGACAAAAAGCTTAAATAATAATGCGGAATGCGTAATGCGGAATTAAACAGCTTAATTATTTTGTCATTGCGGTGCGGTGTCCGGTGGACACCTCTGCGAAGCAGAAGCACCGACCGAGCCGGCAGGCGAGACCGCCGTAAGGCGCGTGGCACTCCGTTTTTCCCTCCCTCGTCATTGCAAGGGGAAAGCCCCGCGGCAATCCGTTCCCCTTAAAAGGAAAAAACCTGAGTCCGCCTTACAGGTTTTCAAAACAACATAATTCCGCATTAAAAAAACAACTGCTAAGGCAAAAGCCTTAACAGTTGTTTTTAATTATAAAACGGATTAGGCGTTTACTTTGGTAACAACGCCCGAACCAACGGTACGGCCGCCTTCACGGATAGCGAAGCGGAGACCTTCTTCAATAGCGATAGGAGTGATAAGCTCAACGTCCATCTCTACGTTATCGCCGGGCATGCACATCTCGGTGCCCTCGGGAAGGGTGATTACGCCGGTAACGTCGGTAGTTCTGAAGTAGAACTGCGGACGATAGTTGTTGAAGAACGGAGTATGACGGCCGCCCTCTTCTTTAGTAAGAACGTAAACCTGACCGTGGAACTTGGTGTGCGGATGAATTGAACCGGGTTTGCAGAGAACCTGACCACGCTCAACCTCTTCACGGCCTATGCCGCGGAGAAGTGCACCAACGTTATCGCCGGCCTCGCAGAAGTCGAGGGTCTTGCGGAACATTTCCATAGAAGTAACAACGGTTTTCTTGCGCTCTTCGGTGAGACCGATGATCTCAACTTCGTCGCCTGCGTTGAGCTGTCCGCGCTCAACACGGCCGGTAACAACGGTACCGCGGCCGGAAATGGTCATAACGTCCTCGATCGGCATAAGGAACGGGAGGTCAGACTTACGATCCGGAGTCGGAATATAGCTGTCAACAGCGTCCATAAGCTCTTTGATCGGAGCATATTCGGGAGCGTTCGGATCGGTAGAGGTGCACTCAAGAGCAACAAGAGCAGAACCCTTGATGATCGGGGTGTCGTCGCCGGGGAACTCATATTTATCAAGAGTCTCACGAATTTCCATCTCAACGAGTTCAAGAAGCTCAGGATCGTCAACCTGATCGCACTTGTTCATAAATACAACAATGTACGGAACGCCAACCTGACGGGCAAGGAGAAGGTGCTCCTTAGTCTGAGCCATCGGGCCGTCGGTAGCAGCGATAACAAGGATAGCGCCGTCCATCTGAGCAGCACCAGTGATCATGTTCTTAACATAGTCGGCAT
>ERZ827423.3530-NODE-3530-length-10650-cov-4.296649_pt1 | contig 10650 bp, 7 predicted proteins | sample MGYA00519775_ERZ827423 | MGnify/ENA primary metagenome ERZ827423 (study PRJEB31778, sample SAMEA3449296) | human gut metagenome | biome: human gut; feature: human-associated habitat; material: faeces | place: United Kingdom | collected 2010/2012 ...
TTGATGCTGCTAGAGACACTGGAATAGACCTTATAAATGAGGCAACTTCAGTAGACGGCGTTAAGGCTGCATTTGAAGAAGCAAAAGCATTAATTGACAAAGTTAAGTCAAAAGATGAACTTAAAGCAATGAAGGAAGCTGTAGAACAGAAAATTGCGGCTCTTCCTTACACTGCTAAACTTACAGCAGCAGACAAAGCTACTGTAAGAGAAGCATATGATGCGCTTAAGGAATATCTGAATACTCCGGGTGCTGCGAAGCTTAGCGATGTTGCCGGCAATGCTGTTTTAAAAGAAAAAATCAATAAGATTAATGCACTTGAAGCAACTGCCATCGCAGACGAAGCAAAGGCTCTTAAGAAAAAGCTTGATGCTGTTAATGGAGGCTCAGATGCTGATGTTGCTGCATTCATTGCTATGAAAGCTGAAGCAGAAGCACTTGTTGCAAAAGGCGATGCTCTCAAGGATGAAATCAAGACTATGAATACAGAAGATAAAATCTATACTGATATTACTGCCGTAGCTCTTGGTAGCGAGTATGATCACATTGATGGTCTTCTTGCTAAAGATACAGGAAACACATTCTATGAAAGAGAGCTGAATAACGCTTATTCATTGCTTGTTCAGGCTTCAAAGGATGGAGCTACAACAGAGCAGATAAAAGCTGCGCTTGATGCATACAACAAGCTTACTGATAAGCAGAAATATAGTACTGACAATGACATTTATGCTCTGGCAAAGATAGTAGAAGGTAAACTTGGCTTAAGTGATGAAGCTGCAAAAGCTTACGTTCAGGATCTTGCAATCGCTGTAAGAACTGCTAAGTCAGGCAAGAAGGTTAAGGTTACAGTTAATGCTGACGTTCAGACATTAGTTGACAACGGATACACAGTAACTTACAAGTTCTACAAATCAACTAAGAAGGGTTCAGGATACAAGAACACTGTAAACAAGACTACAAACACTTACACTAACACTAACCCGGTTAAGGGCAAGAACTACTACAAGGTTAAATTAGTAGTTAAGAATGCTGATGGTGCTGTAGTTGCTACTACTCCGCTTACTCAGTGCAAATATGGTGTTAGAACTATCAAATAGTTAATTAACCTGAATAATGTTGAAGCCCGGCTTTCGCCGGGTTTCTTCTATTATCAGGTTATTTATTACTCTCAGCAATATCGGCATAGCTCACAAGATTAATGTTCCTGTTTTGCTGCGCTGCTTCTATGCATCTGTCTGTAAATCCTGTCTTTGAAAAAAGATAATAATATTTATCAGAGAAATTAAACAGTTCTCCCTTTTCCAGTAACGAATCCAATACAGGCTTATCTACGGGCTTATTGGTCCATTTGCATTCTCCAAATAAGGCTTTGTCCTTACTTTCTATACCCATAATGTCTATTTCTGTTTCTGTTTTGCGTTTTTCATCGGCGCCCCACCATCTGCCAAGTGATACAAACCGTACAGGACTTTTATCCTTAATAAGGAGCTTCCACAGATACTGCTTTGAAATATCCTCGAATATATATCCCATATACTCCGGCAAAAATGGCGCTATTCTGTTGGAATATACTGTATCTGTGGCTCTTAAATTTATAGCTGATATGTTTTCGGGGATAAATCTGTACCAGAACTTGAACATATTATCCTCCAGCGAATATAAAGTCTTTTTTGTCTTATGCTCTCCCACAGGGAGTTCCTTTCTGACTATGCCAAGAGAAATAAGTTGCCTGATATTATTCGCGCATAATGCAGTGGATATACCGGCCTTGCTCGCTATATCGCCAAGCTTTGTATATCCGTCTGCAATAGCCGATATTATTGCGGTATAGGCTGCAGGGTCTTTCATTTCAAGTTTTATCAGACTGTTAGGTTCATCAAACAACGGCGATGTCGATTTGAGATACAGTGATTTGACATTACTTTCAATATCTGTTTCTGGATCAACATATGACAGATACTGAGGGGTGCCGCCTATTATGCCATATATGAAAGCCTTATCAAGGTCATTGAAGTCTTTAAGATATTCACAGGTTTCTTTAAAGTCAAACGGCTGTATTTTAAACTGAGCTGTTTTTCTGCCGTAAAGAGGCGCCTTGTAACTGAGGACCTCATCTTCCATATATGACATTGACGAGCCGCAGAGAATTATAAATAATTTTGACTGCTCCCGATTTTTATCTATAAGCATCTGCAGGGTGGAGGCAAGGCTTCTCGCACTTCTTGCCACATAAGGATATTCATCTATTACAAGAACAAGGCGCCTGTCCTGTGCAAGTCTGAATACCTGCTCAAAGGCACTCTGAAACGATGGATATATGAGTTCTGCTTCCTGCCCGGTTTCATATTCTATAATACTTCTGCTGAAATTAGCAAGGTTCTGTTTTTCATTTGACTCAACTCCTGTAAAGTATATTACTTCTTTGTCCTTTATAAATTCATTGATTATGGTGGTTTTGCCTATACGCCGCCTGCCATAAATTACAGCAAACTGAAAAGTGTCTGTATCATACAGCCTGTTAAGCTCTGCAAGCTCAAAATTTCTTCCTATAAACATACTGCCCTCCAATACTTAAACAGAATTAAGTTAACAATGATTAAGTAAATTATACATTTTAACTTAGTATATGTCAACAGGAATGGAATATACAAATAGCCTTATGACTCTTCTTTCCGGGTACTTAGCTATATCACATTGAATGGTATATACAGATTCAGCCTGTCTATAGGGATCACGTCATCACACATGCATATAATGCCTCCCATGCCATGTTCAAATTCAGTTTTATCTATAATGGCGAATTTCCTGATCTCACGACTGTCAGGAAATGCGCTCTTACAGGATGTATCGAGTTGTTTTCTTCGCTAAGAAGGTCGATTTCTTTTGCACCGGATTCTCTGCAGTATGTCATATTAACCTTTACCGGTGAGTACGCATAATATTTAATCAGTTCCATAACCACATAATTTTCAAAATAGAGTCATGATTCCAATTCTGCCTGCAAGGCTTTCACTGACATTCTGCATCATGCTGTACTGCTGAGAGCCTGTCAGACAGAACATCCTGTTTCATCACTTCTGTCACAGATTATCTTAATCTGTTCAAACAGCTGCGGCGCATACTGAACCTCATCAATTATCATAGGGGGGCATAGGTCTGAAAAAACACTACCGGATCATTTTGCGCCAGCTGGCGGGCAAAGAAATCATCAAGTGACACATAGCTTCTGTTATAACCTTGAACAAGGTGTTTCAGTATAGTGGTTTTGCCGGTCTGTCGTGCGCCGGTTACAAGAACAGCTTTAAAAAACTCGCTCATATGAAGAAATTTTCTTTCAAGATCTCTGTGTATATATTTTTTTTCATAAGTTATCCCTTTAGGATAATATAATACATACTTTATATCATCCTAAAATACAGATGAAGTCAATAATATTCACAGATAGTGCTTCGCTGATATGAGATTTTATTCTTCTTTGGGCAATACAGGTTAAACAACCTGATAAATGAAGAAACCCTGCGAAAAACCGGGTTTCAACATTATTTGCATATCATAACCTCAATCTGTCAAAGCTATACCTGTATAAGGTGAATTTTGCTTGATTTTCTCCTGAAAATATAATATAACTATATATAGAGGTGAGAATATGATAAAAACCACATCAATACTTATAGATGAACTGCACCGGTACTCGAATCCGGCCTGCAAGATCGGCAGAATGGTAAAGAACGGTGAGATATTCCCCATTGTGAAAGGCCTGTATGAAACAGACAGAACCACTTCGGGATATCTTCTTGCAGGCAGTATATACGGACCGTCATATCTGTCTTTTGAATTTGCACTTTCATATTACAGCCTTATACCTGAGGCTGTATATGTCTTTACATCTGCAACATTCGAAAAGAAAAAAAGTAAAAGCTATGACACCCTGTTTGGGAAATTCTATTACAGAGATGTTCCATCCTCTGTATTCCCGCTGGAAGTAAAACTCTGTAATGAAAACAGCTATGATTTTATGATTGCATCGCCTGAAAAGGCTCTGTGTGATATGCTCTATGCAAAGCCGCCTGTAAAAAATCAGCGGGAACTTAAATCGCTTCTTTTTGAAGATATGAGAATTGACAGGACAGAGTTTAAACACCTTGATAAAGGTATTATGGCAGAGCTTGCTTTAAAATACAGATGCACTAATCTGAAACTGTTTGCTGCAGTGCTGAGGAGGGACAGATATGAATAATATAATTGAGCAGATGATAGGCAGGTACGAGCCTGCAAGCCTTTATGACAGGAAAAATGCCATGAAGGAAGTGATACAGGAAATTGTTCTGTGCGGACTTTCGCGCGCAGACTTTTTTAAAAAAGCCGCATTTTACGGAGGTACTGCATTACGGGTATTTTATGGTCTTGACAGGTTTTCTGAGGGTCTGGATTTTTCATTGCTTAAACCGGATACCGTATTTGAACTTTCGGCATATTTTCCTGCACTGAAAAAAGAAGCAGAAGCTTTTGGGCTCAGAGTTGACATCAGCGAAAAAGAGAAGAACAAAAAATCCAATATACAATCAGCCTTTTTAAAAGGCAATACAAAAGAACATCTGCTGAAATTCTATTCTGACGAGAGCCTTCTATCTTCCGTTCCTTCCAATGAAGTAATAAAGATTAAATTTGAGATTGATACGGATCCTCCTGCATATGCAGATTTTGAGCACAGGTACAGGCTTCAGCCTGCGCCATATGAGATCAGCCTCTATGATGCGCCTTCTCTGTTTACAGGTAAGGTTCACGCTGTAATATGCAGAGCGTGGCAAAGCAGGGTCAAGGGCAGAGATCTTTATGATTATGTTTTCTATCTGTCACAGGGAATACCTGTAAACCTAAGACATCTGAATGCAAGGCTTGTTCAGTCCGGTTATATAGGGAGTGATCTCAGATGTACAGAAAAAGACATCAAAGATATTCTGTATGACAGATTTGCAGATATAGATTATGAACAGGCCAAAGAAGATGTACTGCCGTTTATAAAGGACAGCTCATCCCTAAAACTCTGGAACAGGGAGTTTTTCAGACAGATAACAGACGGGCTTAAAATCAGTGTTAAGGCAGACTGATAAGCAAATATCCCGATTATAGAAGAAACCCGGCGAAAGCCGGGCTTCAACATTATTCAGGTTAATTAACTATTTGATAGTTCTAACACCATATTTGCACTGAGTAAGCGGAGTAGTAGCAACTACAGCACCATCAGCATTCTTAACTACTAATTTAACCTTGTAGTAGTTCTTGCCCTTAACCGGGTTAGTGTTAGTGTAAGTGTTTGTAGTCTTGTTTACAGTGTTCTTGTATCCTGAACCCTTCTTAGTTGATTTGTAGAACTTGTAAGTTACTGTGTATCCGTTGTCAACTAATTTCTGAACATCAGCATTAACTGTAACCTTAACCTTCTTACCTGACTTAGCAGTTCTTACAGCGATTGCAAGATCCTGAACGTAAGCTTTTGCATCGTCATTTGTGAACTTGTTAGCTTCTTTTATCTTAGCTTCTAAGTATGCGAGCTTATCGTAGTTAGTCACCATAGCAGCAGCCTTATATGGCTCTTCTGCATCAGTATAATCTTTAACGAATGCATCATAAAGTGCCTTTGCAGCTTCTACCTGTGCTTCTGTAGCATCAGCTGGAAGGTTAGCGATTGCTGTGATTACATCGTTAAGAGCAGCAGCTCTAACTTTTTCAGCGACCTTTTCTACATCTGCCTTCTTAGCATAAGTTGCATAAGTTGAACCTGTCTTGTACATGTCTGATGTTTCGTATGCTTCGATTTCAGCAAGAAGTGCATCAACAGTAGCCTTATCAGCAGCAGTTGGTTTTGCTGGAAGAGCCTTAACATCTGCGTCTAATTTAGCAGTTACAGCATTCTTTAACTGCTGAACTGCGTTAGTTAACTTTGCAGCATTGCTTGGTGCAACACCGTAGTTGTCATCTAATTCAGTAACAGCCTTGAATGCAGCTTCTACAGCTTCTTTATTGTCTAAAGTGATGTAAGAAGGTAATGCATTGATTGTGTCTTCAACAGCCTTCTTTGCAGCAGCGATTTCGCCCTTTGTAGGAAGCTTGTCGCATTCTGCCTTTGCAGCATCGTATAATGCAGCAACTTCAGCATTAGTTCTTGCGTTGTTTGTTGCATAGAAATCTGCCATAACATCTTCGCTCATGATTGTTCTGTAACCAGCTTCCCATGGCTTAGTATCTCCGTTAAGAAGATCAACATACTTGACTAATTTTGCTTTGTTTGTAGCGAACTGAGTTAAAGCCTTGATTGATGCAGTAACTGCAGCCTTATCAGAAATGCCTGTTACACTAACAGTGTTAGGAAGAGCATTTAACTGGTCTCTTGTTGTAGCAGCATTAATCTTATCAATTACAGCCTGGTATTTAGCTTCAACCTTAGTCTGTTCTAATGCATAGTATTTAGCATCACCATTCTTAGCGAATAGATTGTTTTTCATTTCTGCCTTAAGAGTAGCAATTTTTACTTCCTTCTGCCAGTCTAGGCTCTGTTCTGAAACTTTTGCATCCTTTTTAAGGTCGTAAGTTGTTACAGGAGAAGTTGTTCTGTAAATTGCAACCTTACCATCTGCTAGGTTCTTGTCGATAATTGTTGCATCGTATAATAATGCGCCTGTAGCATCAACCGTTACCTTTAATGTGGCAGCTTCAGTTTCTAATGCAGTGTAATATCCCTTGATCTTATTGAAGTCCTGAGAATCGTTTACTTCAGGGATTTTATCTCCCAGAGCTGTATTTGTGAAAGAATCAAGACTTTCATTTTCGATTCTTGAGTACATAACTTCTTTGAATGCAGCAGCTAATTTCTTTGCAGCACTTGCAGTCGCAGTGTTTGCTGAAATGTAAGCAGCAGCCTTGCTGTCAACGATTGCCTTCAGAGCAGCTTCTTTAGCTTCATCTGTGATTGCACCAGCTTCTAGATCCTTAATAGTGGGAACCTTCTTACCGTCAGCAATTTCATATGAAACATATACAGTATTTCCGTCTGCATCTTTGTATGAGATTGTTTCTGTTGATGTAGCAGCTGTATCTAGTAATGCTAACTGATCGTGTACAGCCTTGTATGCATCAGTAATTCTTGAATCAACATTACTGTTATCAGCTTTTAGCTGTGCGATGTAAGTTTTGTTAACTGCATCAATAGCATCATCTCTTAATTCTGTAGCAAACTGCTTGTAAGTAACTTTGTAAAGGTTGCCTGTAGTTACAGAGGAAGCTGCTCCAACAGATGCTGCTGCATTGTAGTGAGCATCTGTCATTTCCTTATCAGCATAAAGAGCAAGATTGATTTTGTTTAATTCAGCCTTTACTTCTTCTTTGTAGCTGTCAAATGCAAGCTCCATAGTCTTGTTTAAATATGGCTTGCTTGCGCCAGTGCTGAGTACTAAAGCATTAAATTCAGCCTGAGTGTCTACATCAGTAAATGCTTTTCCTTCAAGTTCTCCGTACTGAGTACCAGTAAGAGCATCACTATAAGATTTAGAGGAGTCAGCATCAATAACAGCTTTCTGAGCCTCTAAAACACTCATGTAAGTGTTATAAACTTCTTTAGCGATTTTTTCATAAACGGATTTGTCAACTGTTACCTTTACTGTAGTGCTTCCGCTTGTTACTGTTTCAGTGTATTTAGCAGCTAATGTAGCAATGCAATCATTATACTCTTTTGTAAGAGTGTTTTGATTGTTCGTATATTCATCTGCTGGTGTTCCTGACGGTGTAGCAGCAAATGCTGACATAGCTGAACCGAATGTGAATGTAAAGCCTACAGCCAGTGCAAGAAGAATTGATAAAAATTTCTTCATTTCGGTTATTTCCTTTCTTTTTGTTCTTTGTCTCCCACAGGTCCATATAGCCTTTGATTTCCTTGTTCCGGTGGGCTAACGATTTGATTTGGAGTGTGTCTATAGCTCAAATCGTTGAAATTTCAACATTTCAAACAAACGCCTGCAATTATATGTATATCTGATAAAATTATAGGGAAAGTTATAGGGAAAGTTAAGGAGGAAGTATATATGGCTTTACCAATAAATATTACCGAAAAGCTTTCTATATCAGAAAAATGTCTAATACAATACGGGCAAATAATATTGATGAAAGAGAACTGTTTATGCTGTCTAATAATATTCCTTTTGACGACTGTATGAATATGCCCGCAAATGTAGCCGATTTAAAACCAAGCCTTATTTCAGAATTTCTATACAACGTTCAAAGCGACTTGTATCAGGACTCTCTGTCAATGCCTGTTTATGATACAGCAAGAGCGATGAAACTTGTTGATGGTCCTGCAGAGAACGTAAGACCGCTTAATGTGGGACTTATGTTCTTTAATGAAAGCCCTGAAAGCTTTTTCCCTTATACGAGAATTGAAGTTGTGGATAAGCCTGATCCGACAGGAACGGGAATGACAGAAAAAATATTTACCTGACCTCTTGACAGACAGCTGAAAGATGCACTTAATTATATAAAGAATTATATAATTAAAGAAAAAATAATTAAAATTCCGGGGCAGGCGGAGGCTGAAAGGATATACAATTACCCGTATGAAGCTGTTGAGGAGGCTCTTTCCAATGCCATATACCACCGTTCATATCAGATAAGAGAACCTATAACTGTTGTATCCTCAGAGAATAGACTTGAGATAACAAGTCTGCCGGGTCCTGATAGAACAATTACAGATGAGGACATAAAAAAAGGCCATATGGTATCAAAGCGATACAGAAACAGACGAATTGGAGACTTTCTGAAGGAGTTAAAGCTTGTTGAAGGCAGAAATACCGGAATACCTACTATTTTACGTGCTATGGAAAAAAACCATTCAGAAGTCCCTGTATTTGAAACTGATCCAGAGCGCACATTTTTTACAGTTACTTTACCTATACATCAGGCCTTTCTGACAGAAGAAAATACATTCAGAAACACTTATAAAAAATCAGTAACAAAAAGCGTTTCTGATATTAAAATCGAAATAGTTAAAGCTCTCGAAAACTCTAAAAGCATGTCTGTAAATGAGCTTGCAAAACATATGGGATATTCAAAAGCAACGGCCAAGGTATATAGGGCTGTAAAGGAACTCATAGCTGATGAGGTTATAGTATACTCTGATCCCGACAATCCTACTTCGAGGAATCAGAAGCTAAGTTTAAAATAACCCATACAACGAAGAAGGGAGCTTATCGCCTTGGATTTTATCCTGATGCGACAGCCCCTTCAACATTATTAAGCTATATTTTTTTATCAGGATTTTGGTTATTCAAGAAGCCAGTCTATGAGATTTTCAACCTTAATTCCGTTATAGTTTCCGATACTCAGCCTGTCGGCAGTAAATATGATTTTTTCATAATTATCGCGGATATTCTCAAAAGGCTTCATTTCACGATCAAAAGTTTCTTTTGCCGTCATATCTGCAGTCACCTGAAAATATGTGTATGTTCCCTGTTTTTCGGCAACAAAATCCACTTCTGTGTTACCTGCTTTGCCCACAGTAACCCTGTAGCCACGTCGCAAAAGTTCAAGGTATACGATGTTTTCAAGTGAAAACCCTATATCATAATTACGACGTGGTAAAATGTGATTACGTATACCCATATCTACAATATAGTATTTTTTGTTAGCTTTCAGCAGCTGCTTGCCCACAACGTCAAAACGTTCGACAGGATAAAAAACAAAGGATTCTGTTAAAGCCTCAACATAATCACTGACAGTATTAGGAGAAACCTTTCTTCCGTTGGATATTAAATAGTTAGTGATGCTTCTGACAGATACAGGACTGCCTATGGTGCTGGCAAGGAACTTCGCTATTGTTTTCAGAAGCGATATATCTGTAATTTTACGTTTTGTCGGATCTTTTTCTTTCCTTGACTGTCTTTCTTCAATATCCTTAATAATCACAGTATTATAGATACCTTCTAAGTAAATATCTGTTTTTTCGGTAGTGCGATCCATAACAGCAATATACGGAAGACCGCCGTTTTGTAAATACTCCGCAAGCCCGCGTTCAGTATCCATTCCGGTTAAGGCTAAAAACTCTTTAAAAGATAACGGTAGCATTTTAATTTCAACATATCTGCCTGTTAAGAGAGTTGCCAGATCGCCTGAAAGCAGATAGGAATTGGATCCGGTTATATAGATATCAATATTTGGTTTTACATATAAACTGTCTACAACCTTTTCGAAGTTGCTTACATTCTGTATTTCATCAAGAAAAATATATGTGGTTTTATTCTCTGCAAGACGTTCCTTAAGGTAGTAATACAGTTTTTTGTAGTCAAGCAGTTCCTCATACTCCAGTTCCTCAAAGTTGACAGATATAATCTGATCATCGGTGATGCCTTCTGTTTTTAACCATTCCTGATATTGAGTAAGCAGTGTTGACTTACCGCAGCGGCGAATACCGGTTACCACTTTAATAACCTGTTCATCTTTCCATTGCTTTAAACTCTGAAGATATTCATCTCTTTTAACCATTGTACTTTCCTCCTGCAAGAAGTATTCCCATTATAGCATGGAATATGCAAATCGTCAATGCGGCATTCCCAAATGAGAATATAATTTAAATTGACATATGCACAGTATTCCGTATTGGGAATT
>ERZ827423.3535-NODE-3535-length-10632-cov-2.306798_pt1 | contig 10632 bp, 10 predicted proteins | sample MGYA00519775_ERZ827423 | MGnify/ENA primary metagenome ERZ827423 (study PRJEB31778, sample SAMEA3449296) | human gut metagenome | biome: human gut; feature: human-associated habitat; material: faeces | place: United Kingdom | collected 2010/2012 ...
ACCGATATCGATGAATGTGCCGTCGAATACCGGAAATTCGGAATTTTCGAGTACAGGCACCGGAAAACCGCACTGGAACATGTATTGCAGCAACCCCACGGTCTTGAGACATACCGACTTGCCTCCGGCATTAGGACCCGAAATGACGAGCATGCGGCGTCCACGGTCAAGCTTCAGGTCGAGGGGTACCACCTGTTTCCCCTCGCGCGCCAGCGTCTGCCGCAGCAGCGGATGGCGTGCCGAGCGCAGCCACAGCGTTCCCTCTTCCGAAAGAACCGGCTTCACGCAGTCGTTCTCCGCGGCCCAGCGGGCCTTCGCACGTATCATGTCCATGCAGGCGAGGTACTCCCCGGCCCGGGCGATACCCGGCGCATCGGGCCGGATACGGTCGGTAAACGCCGTCAGTATCCGCACCACTTCGCGGCGTTCGGCATACTCCAGCTCCTTCAGTTCGTTGTTAATCTCGACTATCTCTACCGGTTCGATATAAAAGGTCTTGCCCGTGGCCTGGAGCAGCCGGGACAGAAGGACCTGGCCAAAGCAACCAATGGACAGGACCAGAATGATGGACAGGTAATCGCACCCCAAGGCAATGATCTCAGGGTCCTCCACTTGGGCCGTGAAATACAAGCGGGAGCCAAAGACCCCCAGGAGCGCGAAGACGCCGTAACTCACCAACCCCAAAAAGATGGCGTTGCCGGCCGTTCGATTCGCCATGACAAAATTCTTCTCCCCCAGGTTCCGGGAGAGCAAGGCGTTGATGCCCACGCCGGTGCCGGTGGCCACGGCGATCATCAGGTTCTGCATGGGATACGCCAGAGAGACCGCGGTCAGCGCGGCCTCGCTGATGTAAGAGACAAACATACTGTCTACAACGTTGTACAGGGCCTGGATGAGCATGGAGAGCATCATGGGCCCCGACATGGTCAGCAGCAACCGGTGGACGGGCATAACACCCATTTTATTTTCCTGGGCCGGTTGGGGCTGCTGGTTCATTTTTCCGTCCCCCCCGGGAAGGATTCCGCCGCATGCTTCAGGACTTCCACGGCAAAATCCACCCCATAGACACTGCTGATGGCCAGGTGGTAATGGCGGGCGTCCCCCCACTTATTCTGGGAAAAATAGTTGTAGAAGGCGGCCCGCTTCTTATCCTTTTTGCGGACAAAGTCCTCCATATTTCCGGCCTCTTTCTCATAGACCTTCTGGGCCCGGTCCGCCCGGAAGGCCACCGGCGCGTGGATGAAAACGCTCAGCAGGTCCTTCCGCTCCCGCAGGACATAGTCCGCGCAGCGGCCGACGATCACGCAGGGCCCCTCCTGGGCCACCTGGCGGATGATCTTGCTCTGCACCAAAAAGATTTGGTCGTTCATGGGCAGCTGCTGGGCGCTCATGTACAGGCCATAGAGAAAGCTGGTGGACTTCATCTGCTCGGTTTTCTTGATGTACTCCTCCGACAGGCCGCTCTCCTTGGCCGCCATAAAGATGAGTTCCTTGTCATAGAACGGGACCCCAAGCTCCTTGGCCAGCCGCTCACCGATGGCCCGGCCCCCGGAGCCATATTCTCTGGAAATGGTAATCACTGGATAGTGCATGCCGTTCCTCCTTCATGGGATGATCTTTCCCTTTTCAAAAGACCCACCAGGCCCCGCCGCTGGCAGGGACCGCGTGGGTCTTTCGAATGGTGGGTTTGGTGCAAGTAAGCCTGTAAGCCGGGTTCTGTTTTGACAGCCATCTATCTAGGCGTACCGTTGCCGGCACGCTCCAGCCACCTCCCCGGGGAGACCGGGCCAGTCATGTTCCCCTCCACGGTGTTGCTCCGAATAGAGTTTACAGCACCGGACACTTCCGCGCCGGCGGGTGAGCTCTTACCTCACCTTTCCACCCTTACCCGGCCGGAACCGGGCGGTATCTCTCTGTTGCACTTGTCCTGAAGTCGCCTTCGGCGGGCGTTACCCGTTATTCTTGCCCTATGGAGCCCGGACTTTCCTCACGGACGGCCTTTCGGCCTGCCCCCGCGGCTGTCCAGCTTGCTTGCTCTTTTATTTTACTCAATTCCGCCCCCCTTGTCAATGCGCGGGACCCCTTTGAAATCCGATTTTATTCCCCTGAAATCATCCCCTTGTCAATTGGGGTGCCCTCCCGAAAAGCCATCTCACCGCCCCTGTTCTATCCCTCCCTCCTCTTGTTCGGTTGGTTTTTCTCCCTCACTCTGGGATGCCTCCCTTTCTTGCGTGCTGTCAGACCTGCCCGGCGGCTGTCTTTCTTCCCTTCCCTGGTCGCCACCCATGGGACCCATACCACCGACGGCCTGTGCGCCTTCCATTCCCTCCCCCATGTCAGAAATGGACAGGGAAGAAGCATCTACCAGCGCGCTGTCATCTGCCTGCTGGCCATCCGTGGTAGAAGGAATGGTCCCATCCAGCTGGCCTCGAATACTCTGGGCCCGAAGCTGGCAGAAGGCTTTCAGGGTTGAAACCCCCGTTTCAAATTCGTCATAGGTACAAAACTTGGTGGGGTCTCTTTCCACATAGGGTGCAATCATAGCCGACACTTGGTCAAACTCTGTCTCAAAAGCGCCGCTTTCAAAATATGTCGTGATAAACTGGTCATAAAGGGCATGGTACTGCTGCGTATAGGTCTCCTCCTGGAAAATCCAAGCTACCATAGGCCGGTCCTCGGTGCTGCCGCTGGAGACCGGGGAGTCAATGGGATCATTGACCACACTGGTGGCGTCGCTGCCCCCCAGGAAGCCTCCAAAGGCCAGGTTATAGTCCCAGGGGATCATGGACAGCACACCATCCTCTTCATAGAGGTAATAGTTGTGGACTATCATCCCGGTGTAGCTGTCGTAATTGCAGACAAAGTTGTGGACCACAAAGTAGCGCATGACCTCTTCCACATTCACCACGGAAGAGATATCTTCCCCTTCGTTGAGAGTTTTCAAAGACCGGATCAGCCGGGTTTTATCCTGGTCAGTTACCGCAGTCTTGGCGTTTTCAAAGATATTGGAATAGCTGCTGAACGCGTCGTCAGTATAAATGAGTTTCACATCGTCGGAACTCATGCCCCCCATACCACCGCCCTGGCCGGGGTCAAATTCTTCCATTCCCTCCGGCAGTTCTCCCTGGGGCATGGCTGGGGGCATTTCCTCCTGATTCCAGTCGTCCGTACCCTGGATGTCCCCTTGGGAGATCCCCTGTTCTGCCTGGGTCTGGGCAGAGTCTGTTTGGCTGTCCTCTCCCGCTTTCTGTCCGTTGGGGGGCGTCAAATGAGAAAAGTCGAAGTCTGCCGGCAGTTCAACGTCACCCCCGACTTCCCCGCCACCCATGCTCATGACGCTGTCAGGTTTGTAAAGTTCCCCGGAGCCATCGCCGTAGTTGCGCTCCAGGAAGCTCTCCTCTACTCCTTCCACCGCCAAGTAGAGCCCCCATTCCTCTCCGTTGACGGTGATATACGCATAGCTGCACAGAGGCGCGTCCACTCCGAACTCCTGCATCATCCGATAACTCAAATAATCCTTCATGTAAGTGTTATCCTGAATAATGTTGTTCAGATTCAACTTATCCAATCCCTGATATTGGATGCCATCTTGATAATGGTCAAATTCCAGTTTAAAACTGTACCGATCGTTGCCATAGTTTTTGACTTGGGTCAGGGAGGTATTTCCTTTGGCGCGGATTCCCACATCCCGGACTGTCTGGCCGTCGATGGTCACATCGCACATGACGTATTCCTCATTCTCGCAGTCCTCCAGAAAACCTTCCCAGTCATCCATGGTAATCTCAATGGTGTGGACCTGGTCGGTACTGAAGAGACCGGTCTCATATTCTTTTTCCATCCCAGTCCGTTCGCCACTGGCTCCCATTCCGGCAAAAAGGATCAGAACACCAGCCAGAACCGTCAGGATTATCAGAAGTGCAATGCGATCAATGTGCTTGTGGGTTGACATTGGTCCGCCTCCTTATCCCATGTAGTCTCCGTTGTAGCTGACCAGCACAGCACTGCGGACCCCCTCCAGGGCAGCAATATCATTGATAAAATCTGTTCCATCACCCTTCAGCCGGACCTCCAAGTTGAGTTCCACACTTCCCTGCTGCGCCGTTTTGCTCTTAACCACGCACCGTTGAACCTGGGTTTTCAAATACTCTACCGCCCGGTGTTCGCTTGCCTGGCCGTCACACTGAAGTACGGCGATATAGGGGCGCACATGGGGTTTGCGGTTGGCAAAGGCCAAAAGAATAACCCCAATCACCCCGCTGCCAAGGACGGCCAGAGGAATCATCCCTGCCGCCAAGACAATGCCAACTGCAATGGACCAGAAGAGAAAAGCAATGTCCAAAGGCTCTTTGATGGCCGTACGGAAGCGCACGATAGACAGGGCACCCACCATGCCCAGGGACAAGACCACATTGGATGTAACGGCCAGAATGACCAAAGTGGTGATCATGGTCAGAGCCAGGAGCGTAACCCCAAATCCTGAAGAATACATAACTCCAGCATAGGTTTTTTTATAAATCAGAAAAATAAACAGCCCCAGAGCAAACGCCAGAGCCAAGGCAATAAGGGCGTCTGGAATACTGACGCTGGACAAGTTCTCCATAAAGCTGGACTTGAAAATATCGCTGAACGTTGTCATAAAAAACAGTTCCTTTCTCAATCATACATGCGGCAAACGGCATATTTAGAAAATGCCTCTGCCCGACGGCGGGGAATCTGCACAGCATCCCGAATCACGTCGGGGAGAAACGCGTCCCATTTGACCTCCAGAATGGCGGTGGCATCCCGGGCGGGAATGGTAATACACTCTGGATTTAAAAAATCCACACATCGCAGTCCTGTGCGTAGTTGATGGTCCAGAGTCACCCGGACATTGCCAGGGCCATAGACGAAGGGCTCCCGAATATAGTCCACTAAAGTACGGGGACGCAGCCCTTGTAACTTCATCTTGCAGCAGAGCTCTTGCAGCAGAGGATTGCCGCTGGCCATCATCCAGTTTGTCTCCCCGTTCATCAGAGCTTGCACCTGGTCTGGGGTCAGACGTACCTTCTCCTTACGCCCCAAACCATTCCGCTTGCTTTTCTTCTCCAGATGAATCAAAGAGAAGTCTCTGTTGTAGCAGCGGATACGAAACTTCTCCCGGCCATTGACCCCATCCAGCTTCTCCCGCAAGGCTTTGTCTGAAGGGGTATCGAAATAGAGGCTGCGGATATGATAGCATCCCCCTACCGCATAGGGATCCGGCTTGGCCAGCAGCCGTAGTCGCTGCCGCAGAAGAATCAAATCCTCCACATTGATCCGGTGTTTCCATTCATGGCGTAGGTCCATGGACCTCACTCCTTTCCGTGACTTCACCGAAATTTTACGAAAACTACTTTAGATTTAACTTAGAAAAGACGCCTCCAAGATGAACGTTCTTGGAAGCGTCTGTAAATAAACTATGAAGGTTCTTCCTACAAAAAACCGCTTTGCCCCCTCAAAAGGCTACTGTGAACACCATCGTGTTCTTTCCCTCCACTGTCGCAGTAATGGTTCCTCCCCACGCCCCCACGATAGCTTGTGCGGCGGAAAGCCCAATGCCGTATCCGCCTCCCTTTTGGGTGCGGGCAAGGTCTCCCCGGAAAAAACGGTCAAACATCCGAGACAGGTCTCCCTCGGGAATCTGCGTGGGGCCGTTTCTCACCCGCAGACGGACTTTTTTCCCCTCCTTCTGAAGGGACAAAGCAAGCTTTCCTCCCGGCTCGGTGTATTTTATCCCATTGTCCAAAAGAATGGAAAGCAATTGAACCATTTGCTCCCGGTTGGCCTGTAGCACAATGTCAGGGGCAATGGCCTCCTCCATTTGGATATTCCGTTGGGCCGCCCCCTCCCGAAAGGATTGGCAGACCTCCTGCGCCAGAGAGCTCAGTTCCACCCGTTGCGCCGGAGGGGCTTTGACCTCATCCATCCGAGCCAACGTCAATAGGTTTTCCATCAATCCTGTCAAGCGAAGCGTTTGCACCCGGATATTTTGGCTCCACTTGGACGGCCCCTGATGAAGCTCCATCGCATCCGTGTTGGCTTGGATAATGGCCAAGGGGGTTTTAATTTCATGGCCGGCATTGGTGACAAACTGGCGCTGTTTTTCCATTGACCGGGCCAGGGGAGCAATGGCCCGGTGAGACAGGAGAACCACCAGCAGCAAGGTTCCCAGCCAGCACAGCAGCCCCATCCCGGCAGAAATCGCCAGTACCGTCAGAATGGACCACCGGCTTGAAGAGATGTCCAAAAAGAGAATACGCTCTCCCTGCCCGTCCGGGACAGACACCCGGCGAAACTCGAATCGGTCGATCGTTCCCTGGTCCCGTCCCTGGCATTGGGCAGCATAGTCCACAGCCTCCTCCTTTGTTACCGTGGCAATCTGGTTGACATCTACATAGGCCACCTGTCCTGTCCCATCATAGAACACCTGAAAGAATCGGGCAGCCCCCTTATCATCGGCGTCCAGAGGCGGCAGGAAACCCTCCGGCCGTTTCGGCTCCACAGGAGGCGCATCCCCCTGAGTCAGTACTTGAAGCATCCAGTCAGTCTGCCGCTCCACTTGCCACCAATTGAGTAAATTAATCGCGCCCAGCAAAACCAACAGCAGTACAGTCACCGCCATCATAGCGGTGCGGATGAATTTCCACTGTAACGTTCTCTTCATTGCCCCACCTCCAGGGTATAACCAATGCCCCGGCGCCCTTTGATCTTTACCCGTGATCCCAGCTTAGCCAGCCGCTTACGCAGATAGGACAGGTAAACCCAGACTGTGCCCAGTTCCGCCTCGGTATTATAGCCCCAGACCTTCACCAGCAGGTCTTCTGAGGAGAGATAAATCCCCTGGTTCCGTATCAAAACCTCCATGAGACGGTATTCCAACTTAGGCAGCGTAACTGCTTCTCCATTCCTTCTGAGCTGAAAGGTCCCCCCATGCAAGGTGACATCATCGTATTGGAGGATTTCTGGCGTAAATGCCTCCCGCCGCCGGAGCATGGCACGCACCCGGGCCAGAAATTCCTCCATAACAAATGGCTTTGGTAAATAGTCATCTGCCCCCAAATCCAGGCCGGCAACCCGATCTTCCACAGCCCCCTTGGCTGTTAACAATAGAATAGGGGTACGGCATCCCATCTCTCGAAGGCGGCTAAGAACCTCTAACCCATCCATCTTTGGCATCATCACATCCAAGATGATACCGTCATAGTCCCCATTCTGGGCATAGGCCAGGGCCTCCGCTCCATCGGCCACTGTTTCCACTAAATAGTTGTGGTAGGTAAGAATATCCACCACGGCCTCTGCCATGGTCTCCTCATCCTCCGCATACAAAAGTTTCATAGGCTTCCTCCCCTTGCTGCTTGTACAAAAATCCGCCGTCTTAAGACGGCGGATTTCGCATTTCATTCCCCATGATACCGCAATGGGTCCCGCCGCTTGTGGGCGCTGCGGGCGTGATAGCGGTCGATGATGGCCTTGTCATGCTCGTTGGCCTCACCGGTGGTGATATACTTGTCGATGGCCGCGTAGGTGACCCCCATGTCCTCCTCATCGGTCTGCCCCTCAAACAGGCCGGCAGAGGGCGCCTTGGTGATCACCGCCTGGGGAGCCTTCAGGTAGCGCAGGAACTCAAAAACCTCCGTGGCGGTCAGGTCCGCGATGGGGTTGAGGTCATAGGCCCCATCCCCGAGGTGGAGGAAGAGGCCGCCGCCGTCCACGCGGGCTACTGGAACTGAGCGCCCAGGCATAAAAGCAATATGCAGCGCATTTATAAAAAGTGAAATGCCGCCCTGTGGGCGGCATTTCACTTTTTCAGCGCTCTCACATGTGGAACTTCCTGCGAGCCTCTTCCCTGAGGGAGGGGACGCGGCGGACTATGATGAGCGGGATGGACAGGCCTACGCAGCTGGCCAGGACGACCATGGACCAGCCGGGCAGCCAGCCTCCTGAGAGATAGCGGTCACAGATGAACTCAGTAAGCACGGCCAGGAGGCCTATGGCCATGAGCACGAGTACGGCCGACACGAGCAGGGAGCAGCGCCGCGTGCGGATTATCCAGTAAAGCAGCGGTATCACGAGCACAGCCGCCGCAATGATCGGCAGGGCAAGCCCGAGGAACCAGCCCATGCCGTCGAGCGCGATGGCTATGAGGCAGATGTAAGCCCCTACGGCGAGAACGTCCAGAGTCAGGCGCACCCAGATGAACATCCGCTGCACCAGCAGCGGCGGCACGAACCAGACCCAGAGCATGGCCATGGCCCCGCCGATGAAAAAGGACCACCAGATGTCGCTGTAAAACACCAGGTTCAAAAGCCCGCAGCAGATGGCCACGGAGAGCAGCATCGCGCTCAGCAGCAGCGCGGCCTCGCGGCGCGAGACCGGGGCGACCTCCTCGCGGTGCACGGGGAAGAAGCCGGGCTCGGCGGCGTCAACGGGACAGGAGGGGTTCACTACCGGCGTACGGCAGAGCGGACACTCCCGCGCGCCGGGGTTCAGCTCGACGCCGCAGTTTACACAGTAGGACATACCGGCACCCCCTTAACGGTTGCTCTCGACGCGCACGTGGAGTCCCTCGCGCACGAGAAAGCGGAAAAACTCGCGCTCCAGGTCGGTCTCCTTCTGCACGCCGGAAAAGGTTATCTCGAAAACATCTCCGTAGCTGATGCTGGAGACATGCGGCCTGGCCACAGTGGCCTGACCGAGGATGACCTCCATGTGGTCGATGTATGGCCTCATGCACTCCGGCAGGGCGAAGGCCCCGGGGTTCGTGAAAACGGCGCTGTATGGCAGCACGCCTGTGAGGTGGTAGCTCAGGAGCATGATGGGGTTTTTGAGCACGCGCGGGATGAGGATGAGAAAAGGATTCATAAGCAGCCGAACGCCGCGGGTCATGGCGGCGCGGAGCTTCACGGGCTCGGCGGTGAGGCGGATGTAGTGCCGCATGAGGGCGACAAGCTGGGGAAAATCGTAGTCCCCGAGCGTAGGGTCCACGGAGGGCTGGACGGTGAGGATGAAATTCCTGAGCGTCTCCGAGGGGAAGAAGGAGCGCAGGTTCACTGGCACGGCGAGAGTGACGGGCCGCTCCCGGAGCGGCCGCTCGCGCCGCTGCTTTTCGATGAGCAGCTTCATGAGCACGGCGGCGAGGTACTCCGTTACGGAGGCGCCGTAGGAGCGGGCCTTGTCCCGGAGCTCCGAGACGGAGAGAAAACCCATCGTGACGTGGAAGGTGTAAAAGGGCTCGGGCGTGCCGCGGTTCTGATAGGCGCGGGCGACGCGGGGAAGGGCGCGCGAGGCCTTGCCGGCGTAGCGGAGATAGGCGTCTTCCCGTTCCTCGGCCCGGGGCGGCTCGTCCAGGTCGATTATCCCCTCGCCGGAGGGGATGTCCGCGCCGCGCAGGCGCAGATATTCTGCCAGCACGGCCTTGAAAAAGGTCATCGTCCCCGCCCCGTCGGCCAGGGCGTGGAAGACCTCGATGGAAATGCGGTTCATGTAATAGTAAAAGCGGATGAGCCAGCCGCTGTCCTCGTTGAAGCGCACGGGGCGGCAGGGGTCGGCCACATCCTCACGCACGTAGGGTCCGGGCGCGGTGTTCGGCTCGAAGTAGTACCAGAAAAAGCCCCGGCATATCTTGACGGCAAAGCCCGGAAAGCGCGGCAGCGCCTTGTCCACCGCCGCCTGGAGGCAGACGGGGTCCACCCGCTCGGTCATGACGGCGGAAAAGCGGTATATGGCCGAAAACTGGTCCCTCTGGATAGAGGAATACATGAAGCTGGCGTTGTCCATCCTGTACCAGGGAGTGCGGGGTCTGTCCATAGTCGCCTCCGAAGAAGGTATAATGGGATTTTACCACCCCCCGTCAAGGCTCACAAGTCGAAATTCAAAATATGTTAAAAACCACGCGGGAACTTTTCTCCCGAATAACAGTCATATGGCCACGGCGGCAAACCGCCGGAATAATCTTAGAGCAAATCAAGGAGCAAAACAAAATGAAAAAGTACATTGCGGCATTTCTCTGCATAGCCATGTGCCTGGCGCTGATGAGCGCCTGCGGCACTGAGACCAAGCCTGAAGAGAGCACCGAACCCATCACGAGCGAGCAGCCTTCCGAAGCCCCCGAGGACAGCGCCGAGCCCGAGAACCCCGAGGACAGCACTGAGCCTGAAGCCCCCGAGGACAGCAGCGAGCCCGAAACTTCGAGCCCCCTGGCCGACGCCATAACCTCCGCCCGCGGCGACGAGGAGAATGAGGCCTACCCCGTCCAGAGCGACAAGGATGCCATTGAGAGCATGTATTACGACGTGCTCGGCTTCACCGCCGACGATGTTACTGAGCTGGCCATGAGCGTCTCACTCATAAACGTCAAGGCCTACGGCATCGTCATCGCCAAGCCCGCCGAGGGCTGCGAGGAGACCGTCAAGGCCGGGCTCCAGGGCTTTATCGACACCCAGTGCGCCAACTTCGAGACCTATCTGGCTGACCAGTACGAGATAGCGAAGAACGCCAAGCTTGAGACCCTGGATGACGGCACCATCATAATGGTCATGTGCGAGAACGCCGACGCGGTCTACGAGGCCATAGTCGCCGCCCTGGCCGCCTGACGCGGAGCGCCGCCCCTGTGGA
>ERZ827423.3537-NODE-3537-length-10628-cov-2.803178_pt1 | contig 10628 bp, 9 predicted proteins | sample MGYA00519775_ERZ827423 | MGnify/ENA primary metagenome ERZ827423 (study PRJEB31778, sample SAMEA3449296) | human gut metagenome | biome: human gut; feature: human-associated habitat; material: faeces | place: United Kingdom | collected 2010/2012 ...
AGTCTTTTTCGAAGGGATAACTATCAACATAACAACAAAATTCCCCGCGAATAACGATGATGCATATTCGTGGGGAATTTAGCGTTGTTAAACTAATTAAAAAGTATTGTGTCAAATAGATTTGACTCTGTAAACCTTAACACCGTGAGACGGTACATCTGCCGTTATCTTATCGTTGGTAACGGATGTTTCATTATCCCAGAGCTCTGTGTACTGATAATTGCCGCTGTTATTAAGGTCTACAAACGCCTCATCGGTAATAGACTTTAAGGAAACGGTCATATTCAAAGTTGATGGGGATTTATTAAAAAGACACACAGCAACTTCGCCGCCTTCAAGAGGCTTTACCAAAACATCGGAAATTACATTTGTTTTTACTCTGCGGCATTGGCAGCCTTTTTTATCCTGGTCTATTGCAATAAGCTCTTTATTTTTGAGGATTGAAAGAACTTTATTGTTCTCATCAACTTTGCCGTCGGAATTGATAAAAGTTCTTATATCATTTCCCAAAATCAACGGAGAGGCCATCATACACCACAAAGAAAAATGGGATTTATTCTCTTCGTACGTAAGCTTGCCGTTCCCGACTTCAAGCATATCGGGATCATTCCACGCACCGACACTTGCATACTTATAAAGCCTGACATTTGCTTCATAAATAGCTAAAACCGATGGCCATATAGGTTTTATGTCCGGTGTAGTTCTCCAAAGGTTACCGGCTTCCGCTCCCCATTTCCACGGCTGATTTGTGCCCCATTCGCAAATAGAATAAACAATAGGTTTCTCCGGCACATTATGCTTTTCGGCATAAAGTTTTGTCGCACGTTTAAGCTCTTTTCCCATATTTTTGTATTGTGTCGCAGCACTGTCCATAGGCGAACCAATCGGATTTTTTATCTCTATTGTGTTATCGCCCTTATTAAGAGAAATAAGCGTCTGAGTACGTCCTTCACGCGACCAAGCCTTTGTCTCCGGAAATTCCATAGGATAGCTTTCGTCGGCGTTCACGGTAATTTCAAGATATTTTTTCTTTCTATTTGCCGATTTCACAAATACAACCGTGAGAGCATACTCACCGTCTTCAGGAACATTAACAAAGCTGAATCTGACAGAGCCGTTACCGCTGTCAAGATGCGAAATATATGAGCCTTTTGCATCGGTTATAACCTTTGCTGTTCCGTAAAGCTCACCGTTTTCGGCTTCAAGAACAATGTCCTCTGTAAGCTTATCTCCTGAAATGATTATTTTATCTATGTTAGGAGCAAGAGAAGAGATCAGCTTATGATGGCAATAATCATATTTAAAATATTCTATTCCCCAATCAGCAAACGTCTCGGCGTCAATTCTTTCATTTCCGAGAGACGCCGGCAAATCCTCACACGTAAGAGTACCGTTTGACGAATAAATACCGGCTTTAAAACCTTTTTCGTTTAATTGCTGCACAAGCGACTTAATACCCGAGGAAAATAACTTAAGATCGCCTTGAAGCCTGCCGTCCTTGTCGCGTACCGAGCTGTGCCAACAATCGTCAAGGTTCACATATTGATAGCCTGCATCAAGCAAGCCGCTTTTTTTCATAGCATCGGCAGTATCAAGAATCAACTGCTCATTTATATTGTTCCTAAAAGTATTCCAGCTCGACCAGCCCATGGGAGGTGTAAGAGCAGCATTATTTCCGTATTCTCCCGCGGCTTTAATATGCACACCGCATTTTGATATAAGTTTTTTTACCTCGCATACGGGGCAAATATTCTTCTTTTTCATAGCTGTTACGCCTGCAGCCGCAGTAAAAACAGCAGCGGCAGAAATAATCTTTCCTATCATTTTATCCCTCCGTTATTCCTTTTTATACACAAAAAGGGAGTCAGCTAGAGCCGACTCCCCAAAATCGCAATAATTATTCTTCGGTCTTTTCTTCCTCTGCGGGAGCTTCATCGGCAACCGGAGCATCAAGCAAAGCTTTTCTTGAAAGGCTGACACGTTTTTTGTCAAAATCAACGTCAAGAATTTTAACCTTAACGGTGTCGCCGACTTTAAGAACCTCAGCAGGATTTGCTATATGCTCATGGGCAATTTCAGAAATGTGGATAAGGCCGTCAATTCCGGGAAGAATGTTGGCAAACGCACCGAATGTAGTGAGTCCGACAATCTTAGCTTCACATTCGGTTCCGACGGGATAATCACGCTTGAGAATCTCCCAAGGATTGTCCTCAACCTTTTTATAACCGAGAGAAATCTTCTTATTCTCTCTGTCAAGAGCCTTTATGTATACTTCAACGGTATCGCCGACTTTAACTACATCAGACGGATGCTTAATTCTTGTCCAAGAAAGCTCTGAGATGTGAATCATACCGTCTACGCCGCCAAGGTCTACAAATGCGCCGTAAGAAGTAAGTGAACGAACTACACCGTGATAAACCTGGCCTTCTTCAGCCTGTGCCCAGAATTTTTCTTCGGCAGCCTTTCTCTCTTCTTTAGCAACAGCTCTGATAGAACCTACAACGCGCTTTCTTTTTTTATCTACCTCGATAATCTTGAACTTAACAGTCGTTTTAACCATGTCTTCAAGGGAATCGCTGCGATTAGCCTTTGCAAGTGAAGCGGGTATAAATACTCTTATTCCGCCGTACTGTACAAAGAGACCCTTGCCGTCTCCTACAACGCCTGTAACCGTTCCTTCTACGACCTGATCGCTCTCTTCGGAAAGCTCATCCCAAGCCTTAGCCGCGTCGTAACGCCTCTTAGAAAGCATCATAGTGCCTTCTTGATCGTTAGTCTTCATAATTATAAGATCAAGCTTGTCACCGACTTTAACTTCCTTCTGAGGATCGGCATTCGGGTCGGCACTGTATTCGTCAAGCGGAATATAGCCTGAGTGTTTTCTGCCGGCAATCTCAACCTGAATCTCGGTAGGTGTAACGCCTACTACATAACCGACAACTTTTTGGTCTGAGCTTGAATCTATATATTCGTCAACCAAATCAGCGAAACTCTCACCGGACGGCTTCTCTTGCTCCTCCTTTTCGACTGATGTTGATGCGTTTTTGATTTCTTCGTTTTCGTACATTGTTTTCAGTACCTCCTTAATAATACTGTCGGGAGTTGAAGCTCCGGCAGTAACGCCAACTGAATGAAACCGCGACAAATCAATATCTTGCAGCTCTGCGGCAGTCTCAATTAAAAAAGTCGAACAATTGGATTCGCAAACAGATTTAAGCTTCGCGGTATTGCTGCTCTGCCTTCCGCCAATTATGACCATTGCATCATTGGTCAGCGAAAGTGCCGCAGCTTCCTTTTGTCTTTCTTCAGTCGCACAACATATTGTATCAAAAATTACGGCATTTGTATATACCATTTTTATTTTTTTTACACATTTTTCAAAAATTTTTGTACTGAAAGTGGTCTGAGAAACCAAAATCAAGCCGTTTTTTGATAAATCCGGATGATTTTCAATGATTTTGTCAAGTTCTTTTTCACTGTTAAACACAAAGGAACGACCGTTACAGTAGCTTCTGATTCCGATAACCTCCGGATGCGATTTATCACCCGCTATCAAGGTTACATTCTCTTTCAATGAATTTTCGCTTACTATTTTATGTATTTTTGTAACGAAAGGACATGTGGCGTTGCAATAATTCGGAGAAATACTCTTCACCTTTTCCATCATATCCTTGGGTATACCGTGCGTTCTGACAACGATTAAGTCGCCTTCTTTGCACTCGTCCGGACTGTCAATAATACGCACACCCTTATTCTCAAAATGCTTTATAACCTGAGGATTGTGAATTATAGGACCCAATGTAAAAACACTTTTATTCTTTTTTACAAGCTCTTCAAGCAATTTCACGGCACGATTGACGCCGAAACAAAAGCCTGCACTTTCAGCTAAAGTTATTCTTTGCAATTCTCTTCCTCCCAGAGCGCGGTAATTTTCTCCATAATCTTTTCAGAGGCTTTTGTTACCTCTTCATGAGAATCGCTGTCGGTAAACCCAAACTCCTCATTTTTAATGACCTTACCGAAACGCACGGTAAGCAGCGTTCCGCTCTTGTAATTATTATCACTGTAAATGCTACAGGGAAGAACATCAGCATGGGTCACCTTTGCTATCAAAGCCGCTCCGGCTTTCGGCTTGCCCGGTTTTCCGTCGTGATTACGTGTACCTTCCGGAAAAATTCCGAGCACCCATCCGTTTTTTATAAGCCGCTCCGCATAATCAATAGCCGTCTTATCGTTATGACCTCGCTTAATCGGGAATGCATTAAGATGAGTTAAAAACCATGCGGAAAACGGATTTTTAAACAACTCCGATTTTGACATAAAATGTATCGGTCTGACATTAGAGCCGCCGAGTGCTATCGGATCAAAATTGCTTGAATGATTGCAAGCAAGAATAAGGCCGCCTTCCTTCGGAACATTTTCCTTGCCTATGTACTGAACCTTCATTTTTGTTTTACATACCGCAAGGCAAATCGGCATTAAAATATGATACATTTTATATTCTTTCAGCTTATCGAAATTGAACTTCATGGTTCACATATGCTCCCTAATAATATCTGTTATTTTTTTTATTGACTCCTCAAGCGTAAAAAGCGTCGTATCCACCGTAATGCTGTCTTTTGCAGGCTTCAACGGGGCAATTTTTCTATGTGAATCATTGTAATCTCGTTCTTTAAGGTCTGCTAAAACCTCATCATAACCAACCGAAGCACCTTTTTCCTTAAGCTCCTTATAACGTCTCATGGCACGTGACTCCGGCGATGCGGTTAAGAATATTTTAACATCTGCATTAGGCAATACGACTGTTCCTATATCCCTGCCGTCCATAATACAATTATTCTTTACCGCTATATCTCTTTGCAAATCAAAAAGAAAGCTTCTGACCTCCGGCACGGCAGAAACATCGGAAGCCGCCATAGAAGCTTTTGGTGTACGTATTTCTTCTGAAACATCCTCGCCGTTTAAATAAACGTGCTGGACGCCGTCTTTAAAGACGAGCTCAACCTTTATATCGGATAATGCCTTTTTAAGCTGTTCGCCTGATTTTGTGTTTATTCCGTTCCTCAACGCATAAACACCTACAGAGCGATACAACGCTCCGGTATCTACATATATAAAGCCCAGCTTGTCGGCAGCAGCTCTTGAAATAGTGCTTTTCCCGGCACCTGCAGGACCGTCAATAGCGACATTTATCATATTTTTATCTCCTGTATACATTATTGCGCGTTGCCTGCGGCAAAACCGGTGGAAAAGGCGATTTGGAGGTTGAATCCCCCTGTATATGCATCAACATCAATAACCTCACCGGCAAAATACAAATTTCGGCACAGCTTACTCTCCATGGTTTTGGGAGAAAGCTCATTAACATCAACTCCGCCCGAGGTTATAACAGCCTCGCTGATAGGTCTGAATCTGAGAACAGTCAGCTTTAAATTCTTAATTGTGTGAGCAAGCCTTTTTCTCTCTTCCTTTGTGAGTTGATTGCACTTTGTTGAGTTTTTAATTCCGGAAAGGCGCACAACGGGATTAATTATGGCTCTCGGCAACAAAAGCCCCACGAGATTTGAAATAGCCTTATTGCTGTTTTCCGACATCTCACGTAAAATGCGAGCATCGAGCTTTTCGTCATCGAGTGCCGGTTTCATATCAACATATATTTCATAGCGGCATGGCTCCATATTTCGCATATGTGCGCTTGCAGATAGAATCATTGGGCCGGACACGCCGAAATGTGTAAAAAGCATTTCTCCGGCCCGGAGATGCGCGGCGGCACGGCAAACTGCTCCGTCTGTGTATCAGACAAGCCCATTGCCTCTCCGCAAAATCCCTCTCGGCATTCCAGAGCAACAAGTGAAGGCAGACAGGCGGTTACCGTGTGACCGGCTTGCTTTGCAAAAGAATACCCATCTCCGGTAGAACCTGTTTTCGGATAAGACAGGCCGCCTGTTGCGACTATAACGGAGTCTGCATAATGTATAAGACCGTCTTCGGTTTTTACACCTCTTACCTCTCCGTCGGAAATCATCAAAGATTTAACGCGCGAGGTTTTTCGCTTAACTCCGTTTACGGTTACATACTTATTGAGCGCATCGACTATATCCACCGCTTTATCTGAAACCGGGAAAACTCTGTTTCCTCTTTCAACTTTAAGAGGCACCCCAAGCTCTTCGAAAAAATCCATTGTATCTCTTGCGGAAAACTCAGAAAAAGCGCTGTATAAAAATCTGCCGTTCCGCGGAACATTATCAATGAGACTTTTAGTATCAAAGGTGGCATTTGTGACGTTACAACGTCCTTTACCGGTTATCATTATTTTTCTGCCGACCTTATCGTTTCGTTCAAAAAGAATTACGTCGTTACCGTTTTTTGCCGCTGTGCCGGCAGCCATAAGACCTGAGGCTCCGGCTCCTACAACTATAACTTTTTTATTCATTTTCGGAAATATCCTCTGCTTTTTCGTATACCTGGTATTCGTCCCAAATACTCTCGAGCTTATTGAAATTGTTGATTACCTCTTCACGCTTACTCAGCGTTACAGCAACAATAAGCGCATTTATAAGACTAAGCGGTGCAACAAGAGAATCAACTACGGATGCCATATCGGAGCGCGCTACAAGCAGGCAATCGGCATATGACGCTATGGGTGACGTATCCGAATCGGTTATCGCCACTATTTTGGCACCTCTGTCCGATACAAATCTTATTGCATTTACAGTCTGCTTTGAATACCTCGGAAAACTTATGGCTATGCACACGTCCTCTTTATCTATTCTGAACATCTGTTCAAACATTTCGGACGCGCTTGATGTATCTATAAGCTCAACCGAATCAAAGACAAGATTAAAATAAAAACCGAGAAAACTTGCAAGTGCCGCAGAAGAACGGACGCCGAGAATATATATTTTGCGAGCCTTATTTATGGTAGATACGGCTTTTGCAAAATCCTCCCTTGATGTCTTCTCGTAGGTTTCGCGAATCAAATCAATATCCCCGTTAAGAACGGTTCTGACAATATCGTTGTCACCTATAAGGCTTTCCGAAACCTCCATTCTTTGAACTGCGGTCAGCTTTGATTTTATCATCTGCTGAAGCTCTTTTTGAAGCTCCGGATAGCCCTTAAATCCAAGCTCCGTTGCAAACCGCACGACGGTACTCTCGCTGACCCCGACTTTTCGGCCGAGGGCAGAAGCTGTCATAAATGCGGCTTTATCATAGTTTTCTTTAATATACGAGGCGATCTTCTTATGCCCCTTAGAGAGCTTTCTAACGTTTGAATCAAGCTTTGAAAGAAAAGAACCCTTCAATGTACAGCGCTTCCTTGTCTTACATAATAATGCCGCATTCGATGCAGCAACACTATTATTATAATGTCTATTATACAAAAATCAAGCGAAAATGCAGGATTTGCTGCAAAATTATTCAATCCTGACTAAATTATCCGTCATATCAGTTCCGCTTTGCCTGATTTTAGGCAATGTCATATTGAAAATATCCGTAGTTCTGCATTCAAGGGAGTATAATCTTTCAGAAAGACCGCCTAACTTTTTGACGTCGCCGACAGTCATAACAATCGGTAAGGATGCGTTTTTCCTCGCAATTCGCAATATGTCTTTGCCCTTGTGTGTAAATCCGAGCACACGAATATACGGAGGGTCTGACAAGGTGATATCGTTTGTTATACCGAAAAACGAATTTAGAACGACGCGCCGAATACGCGAATGAGTAAAGCGCTTTGTTTTTGCAAAATCATAAAGCTCCGTTAGGTTTCGCGCGGATGCGGCTGCTGAGAGCAGACGGTTTTCTATTCCCTCGCCGACGCCGTAAATATTATTAAAATCAGACGGAGTTTTAAGCTTTAAAGACGCTATTACGGCGTTTCCTATTCTGTTCATATCGGACGGTGCCGCTCCGATTGCGATTTCGTTAGTTAAAACAGCTTGAGAGTCAAACGGCAAAAACAAGCCGGTATGCGCGTTGCTGCGTATCAACTCTCTGATTTTAGAAGCGGAGGCGATATTACCGACGTATTCATCCGAATCATGCGACGCACCGGTTCGCTTTACGGTATGGGGTTTCATATCCGAAGATAACGCTTTAAGCGCTTTTATATACTCTACCGCCAAAATGTTGTTAGGCTCCGAAAGGACTGCAGCTGTTTCCGCTCCGAACACGTCTCTTACCGCGGCAAACCTCGCCGCCGGATAGCTTACGCCGTTTTTAAGTTCGGCTTTCAGCTTTAAATTGACATTTTCATCGTATAAAGCCTCAACGGCTTTTTGTAAAAGGCTTATACTGCCGCATTCACTGCCGAATGAAATATCAGTAACCGCTCCGAGGGAATTTAAAATATGCACGGAAGAATAGGCAAAACGCTCAGCAGATGATATGGCATACGGCATCGGAAGCTCAAGCACAAGGTCAACTCCGCCGAGTAGGGCGGCTTTTGCCCTCGCGTACTTTGACATCACAGCCGTTTCGGCTCTCTGAACGTAATTACCGCTCATCACCGAAACTATCGCGCAGTCCCCAGCCTTTTTGCGTATATCGTCTATCTGAAATTTGTGCCCATTATGAAACGGGTTATACTCTGCCACAATACCGTAAATCTTCATAAACAATCTCCGTAACATAAAATACGTGCCTAACAAGTCCTGAATCGCTTAAAATTAAACATATTTTATAATATCGGCGTAATTTAGTCAAATCTCTTCGGCATATATTATTTCTTGAAAAATCTGTCGAAACAGTATATAATATCTTCGATAACTTTATTAGCTATTTGGGAGGTATTATTTTTGAAAATTCTTGTTATCAATGCAGGCAGTTCATCGCTTAAATATCAGCTTATCGATATGGACGACGAGAGTGTTATTGCAAAAGGCATCTGCGAAAGAATAGGCAATGAGGGATCTTGCATCAGCGGTAAGATTCACGGTAAATCGGAAAAGTTTGAAAAGACCGTTGTAATGAAAAATCACACCGAAGCTTTCAACGAAGTTAAGAAAGCTCTTACCGAAGGTGAATACAAGGTTATAAACGACATTTCGGAAATAGCTGCTGTCGGTCACAGAATAGTACAGGGCGGTGCTCTTTTCAACCACAGCGTTTTAGTAGATGACGACGTTATTAAGGGCATTGAGAGTCTTTGCGACCTTGCTCCGCTTCACAACGCAGCGCATATTCAAGGTATTAAAGCAAGTATCGAGCTGTTCGGCAAAGATGTTCCGCAGGTAGTTGTGTTTGATAACGCATTCCACAGCACCATGCCTCCGGAAGCATATATGTTCGGCCTCCCCTATGAATATTATGAAAAATACGCACTCAGAAAATACGGTTTCCACGGCACTTCGCACCGTTTTGTAAGTGCTCGCTGCGCAGATGTTATGGGCGAAGATATCAAAAAGCTTAAAATCGTTACATGCCATCTCGGAAACGGTTCTTCGATTACGGCTGTTAAATACGGTAAATGCATAGATACATCTATGGGTCTTACCCCACTCGACGGCGAAATAATGGGAACAAGAACAGGCAGCATAGACCCGTCTGCCGTTCTTTACATTATGAAAAAAGAGGGTAAGACTCCCGATGAAATGAGCAACCTTCTCAACAAAAAGTCCGGTATTCTCGGTGTATCAGGTCTCTCTTCCGATGACAGAGACGTTAAAGTAGCTGCCGCCGAGGGCAACAAGAGAGCCAAACTCGCAAGAGATATGCAGATATACGAAATAAAGAAATATATCGGTTCTTACACCGCTGCCATGGATGGTGTTGACGCAATAGTTTTCACAGGCGGTATCGGTGAAAATGCCGACGATATGAGAGCTACCGTATGTGACGGTCTCACCTTCCTCGGTATCAAAATCGACAAAGAATTTAACAAGACTCTTGTAAAGGGCAAAGAGGGAGAAATTTCCACACCCGACTCAAAGGTTCGCGTTTTCGTTCTTCCGACAAACGAGGAGCTTGTTATAGCAAGAGACACGAAAGAGATTGTTACAAATCTTAAAAAATAATCTTCTTAAATAGATTGCAGTTATTCATTATATTTCAAGAAGCACCTCAGGCTTAAGCCTGAGGTGCTTCTTTCTTATTTAAGTATCTTTTTAAGATACATTCCGGTATACGATTTTTTGCAGGCGGCAACCTTTTCCGGCGTTCCGCAAACAACAATTTTGCCGCCGTTATCTCCGCCTTCCGGTCCTAAATCTATAATATGGTCGGCAACCTTTATCACATCGAGATTATGCTCGATTACAACAACCGTATTACCTGCGTCAACAAGCTTCTGAAGAACGTCAATCAGCTTGTGAACATCAGCTGTGTGAAGTCCGGTGGTAGGCTCGTCGAGAATATATATAGTTCTGCCGGTAGGCCTTTTTGAAAGCTCGGTAGCAAGCTTCACGCGCTGTGCTTCACCGCCTGAAAGAGTGGTTGCAGGCTGACCGAGCTTAATATATCCCAAACCGACATCATACAGAGTTTGCAGTTTACGCGCAATTTTCGGCATATTACGGAAGAACTCAAGGCCCTCCTCAACCGTCATCTCGAGGACATCATATATGGATTTACCCTTGTACTTCACCTCGAGAGTTTCATGGTTGTATCTTGCGCCCTTGCATATTTCACAC
>ERZ827423.3538-NODE-3538-length-10626-cov-34.668527_pt1 | contig 10626 bp, 10 predicted proteins | sample MGYA00519775_ERZ827423 | MGnify/ENA primary metagenome ERZ827423 (study PRJEB31778, sample SAMEA3449296) | human gut metagenome | biome: human gut; feature: human-associated habitat; material: faeces | place: United Kingdom | collected 2010/2012 ...
CCCCTCCTGAAAATTATACAGCTCCGCCCGGTTGTCCTCGTCATTGACCCCGGTCTGGAGGACGATCAGTTCCCTTTGGCTGTCCCCATCCAGGTCGAACAGGCAGAAGTCCGTATAGTCGGTGCGCACCAGCTCCACCACCTCGTAGCGGTCGATGGAATAAATCCCCAGCGCATGGGTCTTCTCATACATCTGCCAGCTGACCACGATCTCCTTGGAAGGGCTGTCGTCCAGGTCCACATAGCTGACCGAGTTGATGGCGGTACCCGTCCCTTCGATGATGGCGGCCACCTCGTAATCCTCTTCGGTCTGACGGTAGATGTAGATCTTCAGGGGCCGCTCGTCCGTACTTACCCGGAAAAACGCGATGGCCTCCATATTTCCATCCCCGTCCAGGTCCTGGAGCTGTACCTTTTGCGTCAGCTCTCCGCTCAGAGGCGCGGCATATTCACCGCCCTGGTTGAGCACCTCGTTGATCTTATCATCCAGCTTCAAATAATCGTCAGGCGCGCGGGGCGGCGCGTAGAGCTCGTCCACCGACTGGGAAAAGCACCCGGTCAGCAGCAGGAGCAGTCCCGTTGCCAGACACAGCCTGAGTCCGTGTTTCTTCATATCCGTTTTCCTCCAAAGGGGGTCTGTTGCGGTCTTTGGATATCATATCATATTTTTTTCTGAAATGGTACCCTCAGTTGATACGGATAGCCATGCCGGCACGGCCGCGGCGCACGCGCCGCGCGCTCCCCGCCGGAAAACCGTATCTGACGCCGCCCATTGAGCGCACAGTGCTCTTCTGCTTGTTCCATGTGAGAAAACTCTTGTCAAGCGCCGCTGTCTCGTGTATAATAATTTCCGAACCTCGTACCATGCCGGTGTGATGGAATGGTAGACGTGACGGACTCAAAATCCGTTGGTAGCAATACCGTGTGGGTTCAAGTCCCACCACCGGCACCAAAAAGGGAGGCTAAAAAAGATATTGAGGACAAAACCTCAGTATTTTCAAGGCTTCCGAGGCCCGTAGATCAGCAGATCTACGGGCCTTATTTTTCCGATATTTTACCCTGTGCCATCCACTCTGGCAGGAGTCGAACGCACACAATTTTTACTCTATCAGGCATATCTTTTGAGGCCGGGATCTTGTTACTACAGGATCTCGGCCTTTTTTATTCTGCTGTAGAAACCGATTCCCCAAATAGAAAACAAAAGAATGTGAGGTTGTTATATGGCGCAACAATTTTTTGAAGAATTATCCCGGTGCCTCAGAAAAGAGCAAATTGAATCCCGTAACAGAGAGGACAGGCGGCTGGAGGTTTTCCTCCATGGCCAACCTGTCCTTTCTGTTTCCCCTGGGAATGAGGTTTTCCTGCTTCCGGCTGGAAGCAAGAATCCGGAGGCCAACGAGCTGTATCACAGGGTCGCCATTGCAGCCGACAGAGTATTTGAATATGTGGAGGCTATGGAAAACACCCCCCTGCTCCGTGCTCGTGGTCTTGACAATAAGTTTCATCTGCTTGCGGATTTCGGTGGGGCCGTGCTGGCGGGCAGAGAGCGAGGCACCGGCCGGGGCTATGAGTTCGTTACATGGATCTGGGATTATGAAAGGGTCGGTGTCAGCCATGGGCACTATTATGAGGATGATTTTGCAGGAGCCAAACGGGACTTCGCTGTCCGCTCTGGTCTGATCCCCAAAGCCAGTCTCTTCTCCAATGAGGAGTTGACAGAGATTTATTATCTCATGGGCGGATATGTACGACAACGCCAGCATGGAGTCAAAGAAAATGATCGTGAGCTGCCTGATTCGGCGTGTGGAGGTGTATCGGGACTATCGGCTGCATATCGACTTCAACATTGACTTTGAGCAGTTCAGCGTTGGGCTGGACATTTCGGCAATCGCCGCATAAGAAAAGCCCGCTTCAAAAGAGAAGTGGGCATAAAACAAAAAAACTCGCTTTTTTCAAAGCAAGTCTTTATTAAGAATACTCAGCGCACCCGTTTGGTGGAGATAAGCGGGATCGAACCGCTGACCTCTTGAATGCCATTCAAGCGCTCTCCCGAACCATCTGGTAGGCACACCCCCTGATAGTTTGGGACAGCGCTCATCTCCACACCCGCGCAACAATTCAATTTGCTCACTTATATTAACATGGAGGATTTATGTTGTCAACTGGCCATATCTCTTAGGATATGTACCCCATGCCACTGGTGTGACATGGGCGAGGGCTTATTGTGCTATGGACAGCTCACTTGTATCACATTCGGAAACTCCATCGATACCGTTAAGGAACTGCTCCACATTGATGTTGAATTCAATCTTGATATCGTAGTCCTTGCAGACCGAGACTTTTTTGATGATGTAGCCACAAATCATCTTTTTGACTTCCATAGGACTATCATCAAAAATCTTGGACCAGGACACGATCTGATTGAACTCAGCCTTCATCTCCTCGATTTTAGAGTTTCCATCGTTCAACTCCGCTGTAAGTTCCGTGATGCGTTCACTGCTGGATAGCACCTTTTGACGGGCGTCCTCCAGCATCTCAGATAGAACATCTTGCGGCAGTGCGCTTTTACCCTGAATCGCTTTCAGTACCTCAGCTTTAAGGGATTCGTATTCCTTATTGGCCTTGGTGTTTTCAGCTCTGGCTCGCTGCAGTTCCGAGCGGATCATAGCCATCTGCTTTTGAACCGCACTTCCCACGATCAGATCACCGGAAGCGCCTTGCATCTTGTTGAAGACCTGATGAAGTACCTCCGTAACAATCCCGTCCACGATATGCATCGTATATCCGGTCTGTCCGGTACACTCCTGACGACGCCGTGTCTTATTATAGCACACATAGCGAATGCGCTTTTTGTAAACCGCTGTTCCATCCGCTCGACGGACCGTTTTCCCGTTCGTGGTAAGTACCAAGCGGCCTCCGCAGTGTCCACAAAAGATATTTCCGGAGAGCAGGGACTGTCCTGTCGTATTCAGCGGCACTGTTCGATGCTCTTTTCGCTCATTGGTTCGCTCCAGCATCAACTTCTGTGCCAGATCAAAGTGGTCCGGGGCAATGATTTGAAGCTCATCAAAGGGACCAGCATAGGTTTCGCCGCTTCGAAGGATACCTTTATAAAGTGGGTTATGTAGGATACCTCCCACACTGGCATCATGCCAGTTTTGTCCCTTTCGATTCTTGATGCCATGATCGTTGAGGAAGTTAGCGAGGCGCCATCTGCCATATCCGGACGAAACACAGAGATCAAACATCATTCGGACGACTCTGGCCTCATCCTCATCGATGGCCAGCATATATACCTCATGCTTGCGCTTGTTGAGGATGCCGCTCTTTTCCAGCCGGTATCCGTATGGTGCGTTTCCGCCTCGGAACCGTCCTTCTTCAACCATCTGCCCAAGGGCTGTTTTGGTACGCATTGAGGTTTTCTGGCTCTCACCATCAGCCTGCCAGAAGCGAATGTAATTGGTCAGGCGATCCGTGTGGGATTCAAACCTCTGCTCGCCTTCTTTCACGCTCCAAACGCGGACTCCCTTTTTGGCGAACCACTCTACAACAAAGGGAGTTTCATCCGATTTACGACCCAGACGGTCGAACATGAATACGAGCAGGATATCGAATTTTCCCTGCTCTGCATACTTCTTGATAAGCTGTAGCTTGTCCCGATTATCGGCGCTGACCTTGTAGCCGGATACGCCGGTTTCTTTTTCTTCACCTACGATAATCCAACCCATCTTATCTGCGAAGTCATGGCAGGCTTTTCTTTGCATGGGGATGTCCGCCTGATTCTGATCATCATGATCGACCTGCTTACTGGTAGAAACTCTGTACAAACAATAAACTCTTTCAGCCATTTTGATATCCGTCCTCTCATTTTGTTTTGTGTGAGAGGGCGAACACTCAATTCATCCTATTCGATTTTCAAGGTTCCTGGCTTTTTTCGCCGTACCCATTATCTCACACAACGGCCAGAATTGCCAGGGAATTCATCGGTTTTCGGAGAGAAATGTGCCTTGCAGCCTGATCTATTTTTGAAGCATTGCATAGGAACTCAGAAGTGATTGCTTTACAAAGGCAGCCGCTTCCAGGTTTGGCCGTTCCGCAAAACAAAGTGTAACCTTATAACCTTGTACATTGATTTTCATTTCTGCTTTTGCGGTATCGCTTTTGAGCGGTTTATTCATGCTAAAGCCTCCTTGTATAGAAGGCCACCCATCAGGACCGATGAGCGGCCCTGTGAGATTCTACTTTCATAAAAAGAGCCGGCTATCTTATCGATAGCCGGCTCTTTGTGGATCACCATTCCATCTGGTTCATATCCGGAAGTTTTTCGCTGTCCAAATCGACCACATGGGTCAGCGGTATTTTTATATCATCTACCAGAATCAGTACCTGGTTGAATTCATCTATTCTTCTCAGGCGTCCAGTAGTTGTTATATATTGACCACCATCCTTTTTCTCATCAGGTCGGAACCATGTTACGGTAATCTCCGGACATTCTTTGATATGCTCCAATAAGATGCGCTGCTTTTGATCAAGCACTGCCTTATCATCATCGCTTAATTCAATTTGTCGGTCCGTCAGCCTCGCCGTTTCGGCAAGAGCTGCGCTGTGACCGGCAAGAGCCGCAAAGGGAGAAAACTGGGCCGCTCGGTCTGAGATAGGCATTCTTGGATGTCTGGAAGAGGTAGGATGCGGCAGCGAAATAATATCATCATAGGGACCGCTCATGCCTGATGTCCTCCAATCGTCTGATTTCTCTCTCTGGCTGTGGCCCCATCTTCCAGGTTCAAACCTTTGAGGATAGCGTTCTTACCAAACTTCTTTTTGATCCCCAGTATGGTTTCCTGAATCTTTCTCTCCCGAGCGTGTTCAGCTGCGTTTTCTGCCTTTTGCTTTTCCTTTGCCGCATAGTCAGTGAAGAGATCCAACTGCTCCACCTCGTCCTGCTTGGGTACTTTTTCTTCATGAAGTAGACGATTTGCGCTGATACTGAGACGACGAACCAGCAACGCCTTGTCCACGATTCGATCATAGAGAGCGGTGATTGTTTCCAGTAGATCGTTTGCCGAAGATGTATAGGAGAAATTTTCTGTCCCTACAGCGTGCTTGGGAATCTTTCGTCCGTAACGGTCCGTGGTGGTTTCTCCGGCATACGCTGCGCCCCCTCGGGTGGGTGCCAGATTTTCAATGTCATAGCCTACAGTCAACACCAGCTGGTTGGTGACCAGTCCTTTATCTACCAGATCCAGTGCCAGCGAATCCGCCATCTCGCGGACTACCAGTCGCGCCTTATCAAAGGGATAGGGACACTGAAGCACCTGACCGGAAACGATACTCTTGTTTTCTGGCTTGTATGCCTTCACATCTGCAATGGTGCAGGGTTCCCAGCCCCAAGCATGGTCAATGAGCAGTTCTGCGTTGACCCCAAAGAGGCGGTAGAGCAGTTCCTCATTGTGATAGTCCGTGGGCTTCCCAATGGAACACCGGGCAATGTCGCCCATAGTGTACAGGCCATTCGCCTCCAGTTTGGTGGCGTACCCTCTGCCAACCCGCCAAAAATCCGTGAGCGGGCGGTGACTCCAAAGCAGTTTCCGGTAGGTCATCTCGTTTAGTTTGGCAATCCGTACACCATCCTTATCTGGCTGGACATGCTTTGCTACGATATCCATGGCGATCTTGGCCAAATATAGGTTTGGCCCCATTCCGGCCGCAGCAGTGATTCCGGTGGTTTTCAGTATATCCAAAATAATCGTCCGAGCCAGCTCGCTGTCAGTCATCTTATAGGTGTCCAGGTAGTTGGTGACATCCATGAAGACCTCATCAATGGAATATGGAAAAATATCCTCGGGAGCCAGATATTTCAGATAAACGCCATAGATTTTAGTGCTCCAGTCAATATAATGCGCCATCCGGGGTGGAGCAACAATGTAGTCCAATGCCAGAGAAGAGTCTCGCTGTACTTCCGGGTCGTTCCAGGACGAACCAGTACTGCTCTCCATCACCTTCACTCCACGGATGGCGAAACAACCGTTGATGTTCACCGAGGCGTGAGCACGACAGTTGCCGTCGAGACGGAGAGAATGGATGCGAACATCATACTGCATGGGGAGCGTCTGCTGCTGAGGGGATTCCGACTGGGTCGCGGCTTTCTGGGCTTTGGTCGCCATGGAAATATTCCTCCTTTCTGGATTTACAGGGTCATGCTCATTGACTGATCCTGACTGGGATGATCCACAAATTCTATGGGCTGGAACCCGTAGCGATCAATGTAGAAGAAGGTACTGCCAGATGCATTGTACAATTCTACTACATCGGAGATAGCCAGCGGCTGGCCGTCCGGCCCAAGAGGAGTACGGCTGAATTTGTTCCAGAGCTTTTCCAGGTCATTGTCCTGAATCCGGCCATCATAGACCACATGATACTGTTCAGGTGTGGGGCCGCCAAACTTCTGCGCCATGGCATCAAGGCCAATGAAGCGCATCTGAATTGGCGTACCGGGCTTGAGCTGCCAGATTCGGCAGGACTGTAACTCCGGCGAGCTGTCACTGACGCGAAAGCCCTCGTTGGAAAGGCGCTCATAGACGCCTTCTTCCCAGCGAGGCACGAGTCCGCGCCGTGCAAGCCAGGATTCCAGCTCCTCACGGCGGAATTGCGGATCAACGGTGACTTCGGTCTGGTTTTTGGCTTGGTATCCAATGAGGTTCCCATAGTAAACCAGACAGCCATTTTTCATTTGAATGCTCACGACGGCATTCCTCCTTTCTTGGTTTCATCAAGTCATTTTCATCACCCCCATATCGGGCTGTTCTGCCTGTAGCTCAGCCAGTTTCTCTTTGGCCCAGTCCGGGAGAAGCTCCTCCCGCAGCACCCCGATGAAGTCGGTGCGATTCCACCGTGTCTGTTCTCCATCTCCAAGACAGGTGGATCGGATAGAGCGCCCAATGGCGTGGGGCGAGCAGCCAAATCCATCATGGGCCAGCCAAAGCTGATTTTCGGGCGACCAGCAGCTCTCCTTCAGGGTGTCTGGTGAAAGCACCAACACTCGGCCTTCGTAGTCGAGGTTTTCGAAGGAGTTCGGCTCACAGTGCTGCGGCCCGAAGAGGCCAAGATTCTTGTAAGCCTCGCGCACCATATTTACGAACCCATCCAATACCGCAGGATGAGATTTGACCATTAACGAGATGTTGTGAGTACCGTCTTGCGGAATGAAGGTGGCTTTCGCCCACTCTTGGTTCTTCCGGCTGAAGCGTCCATCGTAGCTAAGCTCCTGCAGGGTATTGGCAAGGACGAAATTGATTCGCTTATACCCCCACTTATCCAAAAGGGGCTGCAGCATCGAATCATCCAGGTGAGCACCGTCAAAATGGGTGCGAATGTGCTCCTCGATGTCGCGGGCACATTCCTCGTTGGCCTGATAGCTCGCTCGCCAAAGTGCCAGCTCGTCCCGAGCACGAGCTTCAGACGCAGAGTAGGGGTAGAGATAGATTTCTTTTTCCATCCTGAAACCTCCTTACGGCAGGCAGCACTTGTTCGGAAGCTGGATGGACAACGGACTGATGCCCAGCTCGTTGAGCAAACAACATAACTCCACCGGTAACTCCAGAAGGTCTTCGGTCGTTGGGACAATGAGCAACGCACCGTCCGCCACCAGTACGGTGATTTCCTCTCCCACAGGAATCGAGGCTTCCGCCAGCAGGTCTGCCGGCAGATTGAGCTCAGGCTCCTCGCTGGTATAGCCGGCGCATCCTGCATCCCCGCAAACACGGCTTACCAGCAGGCTGTTTGCGTCACAGTCGCAGATATACTGATCCGCCGGAGTGGTAATGGGAACTTCCTCACCCGGCGCATAGCCCATCCCGCGCATAACAAAGGCCGGCAGTACCAGAGAGCCATCCTTGCGGATCTTTACAGAGGTGTGTACCTTACTCATCTTCGCACTCCTTTCTGCTACGAGTGCTGCCGCCGTAAATGATATCTCCGACCATCAGCCGCTCCTCCAGTTCGCCCAGGCAGATGCCGGAAAAGGCCATCATCTCCAACAGGTAGGGAGGAATATCCCGCAGGTCGTGATCATATCCGGCCTCGCAGACGGTAATCGTGTGATCCTCCTCGTCCACATAGAGACTCAGTTTGGCATCTGTGGGAATGCCGGCTTCTTTCCGCAGATCATCGTCCAATTCGATCTTGTCGTACTCAAAATCCCCAAAGGGACATTCGCCCTCACACCCGCTGCAGGCGCCGCAGGTTTTGGCCAAATGGAAAGAGAGATTAATGAACAGCTGATTCAGACTGTCCAGCGCCTGGATCAGTTCCATGGCGGTCATCTGCTGCTTCATAATGACCGCTGTATTCTTCAGCGCATGGATCTCAACCTGACCGCTGTCCTCAAAACCACTGATTTTGAGTGCGGCACTGGGGAGAAAGAGGCCGCCATTCGACAACTGCTTGTTAAATTTCATCTGCTTTTATCCTCCTTTTATATCGTCTGACTCAAAGTTGGGAATGACTTTGCTTTCTGTTCCGCCAACAGTTCTTCCCGAAATGCTGTCAGATCCTCTGTCGTGGGCGTATAGCTCCTTGATTCGAGCGCAGTTAGCAGCGCATAGGTCTGACCTACCTCGGACAGCAGCGCCCTGAGACCTTCTGAGGTCATGTCCGCCCCCATCCGTCGCATCTGGGAGGAGAAGGCCACTCGATAGCGTAGCTGACCTGGAATGCTGTTGATCCGCATATCCAGCCCAAGGTAGGCTTCGTTTTCCGGCCGGATATAGACCTGTCCCACGACGCTGGGGCAAACCTGTAGGCGCCCTTGGCTCATCTCCTCAATCAGTTTCGCCGCTTCACGGAGCTTGTCCAACTCACTCACGACTTCAGCCATGCTGTATCACCTCCAGTCAGGTCAAACAGATTCATCTGAGACGGTGCTACCCGGAGCCGCTCATGCATATCGTAGTTGGCGATGATAAGCTCAGGAAATTGGGCGCCGTTATCATACCGCTGCTTGATGTTGTTGATTCGGGTGGTTTCCATCAGATAGATACCTGGCCGGTCATACAGACTTCGAATGAACTCGTCATCGTTGTAGGAAAGAAGAAACTTACCCTCAATCCGCATCAATGCATCCCGCAAACGGATATGATCCGTTTCTGTAAAGCCATCTTCGCCAATGTTTTGGTAGTAGCCCTCGGTGGCATGGTACGGAGGGTCGAGATAGAATAGGCTTGCCGGACGATCATACTGCCGGATGAGCTTTTCAAAGTCCTTGTTTTCAATGACCACCTTGGCCAAGCGCCGGTGAGCCTGCTCGATAAGGGGAAAATTGCTCCACATATCGTGGGGCTGACTTCCGAAGCTGGTCAGCCCGGCCGCATAGCTGTAACGGATCAATTCATAGAACCATGCAGCCTTCTGAACATCGCTGGCAGGACTGTCACGGGCTAATGTAGCGCGGACCACATCGAAATCCTCCCGCGAGTTCAGCACATATCTGAGTGCTTCCATCAGTTCCTGCGGCTTATCTCTTACACAGCGGTAAAGGTTGACCAGCAAGCTGTTGAAATCGTTGTACACCTCAAAATCATTGCCGGGGGGCTTATGGAACAGCACCCAACCGCCCCCGCCAAAGACCTCGATATACCGCTCATAGTAGACTGGGAACAAAGTGACGATGAGCTCTCGAAGTGCTTTCTTGCCGCCAATCCAGCTCATGAAACTATTCAACCGCATCACCGCCTTCCAACGGCAGCCGGGTCTGTGCGGTATCAAACTGCTCCAGGGATCGGTTCAGGCCGGCAATAGCGGCAGCGATTCCGCTGATCCGCCGTGTCAGATGGGCGATGGTCGCCCGCACCTCCTGTTCCGTAGCGGCGTAGCTTTCCCATATCCACCTTGCCGTCCGGGAACTCCTCGGTCAGCTTTCGTCTGGCGGTGTAGAACATTTTCAGCTTATCAGCGTGTTCCGTCTTGTACTTGGCTCTCGATTTCTCAAACTTGATTTTCTGCAAGCCGTCATAGACAGGCTTTAAGCTCTTGTAGGTGGCAGAGTAATCATTAAGACTGCGGATTGCTTTCATTCGGGCGTTCTGGCTGTCCATCGTTGTCTTTAAGCCGTCAACGGTGGTGCGGTGGCTCTGCAATCTGCTTTCCAAATCTTCAAGGGTGTAAATGCCGTTTGCCCGGAGATAATTGTAGGTCTCGTTCATCTCTTTCAGATTGCTGATTTTGCCTTTTTGCGAATATGCCCCGGCTTTTCGCTGGGTGTAATAATCGTTCAGCAGAGAAACAAGGTCGGGTGTCTGCGGCTTGGCAAGCTCAGCTTTTATCTCCGTTATCCAGTCGAACAGGAGAGAGATTTTCTTTCTGATGTCCTTGATAACGGCATTGGTCGCCTTGATCCAGCGGTTGAACTCGCCCTTTTCGGTGCGGATACCTTTCTTCTCCATTGCTCGGACGGTTGCTCCCTCGTGAATGGTGGGAAGTAAATCCACGCCCTGCCGTTCATAGCTGCGGTGGTCGATACGAACATCCAGACCTTTCTCCGCAAACTTGGCGTTGCACATCTCCGCCCATGCTTCACGCCAATGTTCCAGCGTTTCGGGACTGCCCCAGTCGGTAGTGGGAACGGCATTGA
>ERZ827423.3539-NODE-3539-length-10623-cov-51.479182_pt1 | contig 10623 bp, 8 predicted proteins | sample MGYA00519775_ERZ827423 | MGnify/ENA primary metagenome ERZ827423 (study PRJEB31778, sample SAMEA3449296) | human gut metagenome | biome: human gut; feature: human-associated habitat; material: faeces | place: United Kingdom | collected 2010/2012 ...
TCAAGCTCACCCAGGTGGAGTACGCCATCATGAAAATGTTCATGGAGAACCCCGGCAAAGCGCTCTCCCGCGAGGAGATCCTCGACATGGTCTGGGGTCACGACTACTTCGGCGAGCTGAAGATCGTCGACGTGAACATCCGCCGCCTGCGGCTGAAAATTGAGGACAACGCCACGAATCCGACCTTTATTACTACAATTTGGGGCTTCGGCTACAAGTGGGGCCTGTGACAGCGGATCTTTTCCGCCAGTACTTCGTTGCGTCGGCTTGACGTACACACGGTACGCCAGCGCCGCCGTGCCTCGTCCTGACGGAAAATCTCTCGCTGTCCCGCTGCGCCTCGTCTGGAGAAAAAATCCACGCATTACAATCGCACCTCCGCGTCTCGTCCTGACGAAAAATCTCCCGCTGCTCCGCTGCGCCCTGTCTGGGGAAAAAATCCGCGCATTACACAGGTGCCTCCGCGCCTCGTCCTGACGAAAAATCTCTCACTGTCCCACCGCGCCCCGTCTGGGGGGAAAATCCGGGACTGTCAAAAAAATCTGTCATTGCGAGCCAGTGCGCGCCGCGAAGCAAGTGCCCTTGGGGTACACACTGGCGTGGCAATCCGCTCCTGAACCCTTCGTTTTGCACTTTTGATGCAGAAGCGTCCTGTCGTCCCGCTGCGCAGCATTCTGCCCGAAAGGAGATGCTCACCTTGGCAAAAAAAGTGAAAAAGGTACAGGGCCTGAAGCGCCGGTGGCTGACCGGCAGCATGGGGCCCGTGCTGGTGATACTGCTGCTGGTGGGCGTGCTCATCTCCGTGGGCTTTGCCAGCAGCTACTACAACAGCGCCCGCTCCGCCCTGCGGGCGAAGGCCGCCGCCGGCGCGGATTATTTCAACACCTATGTGATGACCAGCTACCGGGAGTATTACCGCAGCGCCACGGTCTACGCCGCCGCCTTCGATGACGGCGACCGGATCGAGCTGCAATTCCTCAACAGCTCCGGCCGGGTGGAGGTGACAACGCGGGGCGTCACTGTGGGCACCTACCCCGGAACGCCTGAGATATACAGCGCCATTGAAAGCGGCGAGGTGAAGGACTACGTGGGACGCGACGTCGTCACCGGCGAGCGGATCATGGCGGCGTCTAGCCTGCTGAAATTCAACGGGCAGGTGGTGGGCGTCATGCGCTACGTCACCGCCATCGGGAACATCGACCGGCAGGTGCTGCTGACGGTGCTGCTGGTGGCCGGCGTCATGGTGGCGGTGGTGGGGCTGATCGTCCTGTCCAGCATGATCTTCATCAACAACGTGGTGGCGCCGGTGTCGGCGGTGTCGGAGGCGGCCAAGCGCATCTCCGGCGGCAGCTACGGCGTGCAGATACCCAACAAATACTCCGACGAGATGGGCGAGCTGGTGGACAACATCAACGACATGTCCCGGAAGATCGGCGAGAGTGAGCGGATGAAATCCGAGTTCATCTCCTCCGTGTCCCACGAGCTGCGCACACCGCTGACGGCCATCAACGGCTGGGGCGAGACGCTGCTGGAGGACGAATCCAACGATGTGCAGCAGCTCAAGCGCGGCGTGCAGATCATGGTGAAGGAGTCCCGCCGCCTGACCAACATGGTGGAGGAGCTGCTGCAATTCTCACGGCTGGAGGATGGCCGCTTCACCTTACAGGTGGAGGACACCGACCTGCAGGCGGAGTTGGAGGACGCGGTGTACAGCTACCGGGAGTTGTTCCGGCAGGACGGCGTCGCGCTGGAGTATTCCAGCGACCGGGCAGAGTACAGCGAGGTCATCTCCGGCGACCCGGAGCGGCTGAAGCAGGTGTTCTGCAATCTGCTGGACAACGCCGCCAAGCACGGCGGCAGCGGCAAGCGCATCACCGTGCACCTGACCCAGCGGGACGGGGAATACGTGATCACCATCCGGGACTTCGGCCCCGGCATCCCGGAGGCGGAGCTGCCCTATGTGAAGCAGAAGTTCTACAAGGGCTCCTCTAAGGCCAGAGGCAGCGGCATCGGTCTGGCGGTGTGCGACGAGATCGTGCAGCGCCACGGCGGACGGCTGGAGATCGCCAATGCCGAGGGCGGCGGCACCGTGGTAACGGTATACCTGCCGCTGAAAAAGCAGACAGAGGCGGCGCTGTAACAGCGACCGAAAAAAGTGAAAATAAAATCGAACAGGTGTTGCATTATTGGAACAATTGTGCTATGCTTGCGACAGAAAGGAATTTAGCAGACCTATGGAGAAAAAGAAGGGCGGTTTCCGCACCAGTATCGGAGGGCAGGCGCTGATCGAGGGCATCCTCATGCGCGGGCCGGAGAAGGACGCCATCGTTGTCCGCTCGCCGGAGGGACTGGTGACAAAGGTCACGGAGCGGAAATTCGTTAAGGATAAATACCCCATTCTGGGCATCCCCATCCTGCGGGGCGCGGTGACGTTCATCAGCTCCATGATCACCGGCGTGAAGGCGCTGATGTTCTCGGCGGACTACTTCCCGGACGATGAAAACGCGGAGCCGGGCAAGCTGGACAAGTGGCTGGACGAGCACATCCCGGCGGACAAGCTGCAATCGCTGATCGTGGCGTTCTCGGTTGTGCTCAGCATCGGGCTGATGCTGGTGCTGTTCATGCTGCTGCCCACGTTCATCGCGGGGCTGTTCCACGCCACCAGCCCGGCCATACACAACCTCATCGAGGGCGTGGTGAAGATCGCGGTGCTGCTGACCTACATGATCCTCTGCTCCAAGCAGAAGGACGTGTACCGGGTGTTCTGCTACCACGGCGCGGAGCACAAGACCATTTTCTGCTACGAGGCGGGTCTGCCCCTGACGGTGGAGAATGTCCGCATCCAGCCCCGGCACCATCCCCGCTGCGGCACCAGCTTCCTGTTCGTGGTGGTCATCGTGTCCATCATCGTGTCCAGCCTGGTGTTTCCCTACATCAATTGGCAGAGCATCTGGGTGCGCGTGGGCGTGAAGCTGCTGCTGCTGATCCCCGTGGTGGGCGTGACCTACGAGTTCAACCGGCTGGTGGGCGCCCACGACAACGTGGTGACGCGTATTCTGTCCGCCCCCGGCATGTGGCTGCAAAACTTCACCACCCATGAGCCGGACGACTCTATGATCGAGGTGGCCATCGAAGCCATGAAGCTGGTCATTCCGGAGCAGCAGGGCAAAGACAACTGGTAAGCCGGCAGAGCGCATTTTCCCGAAAAACTCGAAGAAAGTGAAAACGGGACGTATTATGGCAATTACATATAACAATTTGTATTTGGATATCCGGCAGCAATTCCTGCGCGCCGGACTGCCCGACCCCACGCTGGAGTCGCGGGAGCTGGTGTGCTGTGCCTCCGGAAAGAGCCGGGAGGAGCTGAGCCGCGACGGGCGGCTGTATGTGCCCGACACGGTGGAGCGGCAGGTGCGGCGGCTGGCGCAGCGCCATCTGGACGGCGAGCCGGTGGCCTATCTCATCGGCGAGTGGGAGTTTTACGGCCTGCCGCTGGACATCTCCGAGAGCGTGCTGATCCCCCGGCCGGACACGGAGGTGCTGGTGGATCGGGCGCTGGCCTGTATAAAGACACTGGACGAGCCGCGGGTGCTGGATCTGTGCGCCGGCTCCGGCTGCATCGGTCTGGCAATAGCCAAAAATGCGCCGGGCTGCCATGCGGTGCTGGGCGAGCTGGACGAGGGCGCGCTGCGCGTCTGCCGCCAGAACATCCGCCGCAACGACCTGACGGGGCGCGTGGTATCTCTGCAGCTGGACGCGCGGGAGAAGCCTCCCACGCATCTGGGCGAGTTCGACTGCATCGTGTCCAACCCGCCCTACATCCCCGACGGGGACATCGCCGGGCTGGACGTGTCGGTGCGGGACTACGAACCGCATCTGGCGCTGAAGGGCGGCGAGGACGGACTGGATTTCTACCGGGACATCACCCGGCTGTGGACGGCGGCGCTCCGCGTGGGCGGCAGGCTGCTTTTCGAGGTGGGCATCGGTCAGGCGGACGAGGTGCTGCGCATCATGCGGAGCGTGGGCTTCGGCGATCTGGAGATCACCCCCGACCTGAACGGCATTCCCCGGGTGGTGGAAGGCGTACTGCATAAGGAGCTGTGAGCACTGTCCTGAAAAAGGGACAGCAAGGGGCGCAGAATAGACATATATTCAACTGAGGAGGACGGAATTATGGCGGCGAAGAAGGAAACGGTTGCCGCGGCACCGGTGGTGTCGGACAAGAAAAAGGCGCTGGAGACGGCCATGCAGCAGATCGAGAAGATGTACGGCAAGGGCTCCATCATGCGCTACGGCGCGGAGAGCACGATGAACGTGGAGTCCATCCCCACCGGCTCCCTGTCGCTGGATCTGGCGCTGGGCATCGGCGGCCTGCCCCGCGGCCGTATCGTGGAGATCTACGGGCCGGAGTCCTCCGGTAAGACCACGCTGGCGCTGCATGTGCTGGCGGAGGCGCAGAAAATGGGCGGCGAGGTGGCCTTTGTGGACGCCGAGCACGCGCTGGATCCCACCTATGCCAAGGCGCTGGGCGTCAACGTGGAGGATATGCTCATCTCCCAGCCGGATACCGGCGAGCAGGCGCTGGAGATCACCGAGGCGCTGGTGCGCAGCGGCGCCATCGACGTGGTGGTGGTGGACTCCGTGGCGGCGCTGGTGCCCCGCGCCGAGATCGAGGGCGAAATGGGCGACAGCTTCGTGGGTCTGCACGCCCGACTCATGAGTCAGGCGCTGCGCAAGCTGACGGGCATCATCAATAAGACCAATTCCATCGTCATCTTTATCAACCAGCTGCGCGAGAAGGTGGGCGTTATGTACGGCAATCCGGAGGTCACCACCGGAGGCCGCGCCCTGAAGTTCTACGCCAGCGTCCGCATCGACGTGCGCCGCATCGAGACGCTGAAGTCCGGCGGCGAGGTGGTGGGCAACCGCACCCGCGCCAAGGTGGTGAAGAACAAGGTGGCGCCTCCTTTCCGTGAAGCGGAGTTCGACATCATGTACGGCGAGGGCATCAGCAAGCTGGGCGACCTGCTGGATCTGGCGGTGAAGCTGGATCTGGTGCAGAAGAGCGGCTCCTGGTTCAACATGGGCGAGCTGCGGCTGGGTCAGGGACGCGACGCGGCCAAGCAGTACTTCCGCGACCATCCCGACGAGGCCGCCAAGCTGGAAACGGCGGTGCGCGAGAACTTCCACAAGCTGATGGGCAGCCAGTCCCGCGTGGCAGCCAAGGCCGCAGGCCGGGCGGTGGACGTGTCCGCCGACGATTTCGACGACGAAGACTGATGCGCATCGACCGGATCGAAAAATCCAAGCATAAGCAGGAGCGCGTGCTGGTGTTTCTGGAGGGGGGCGACCTCCTCCGGATCACCGGCGCGGAGCTTCTGCGCTTTGGCTTATATAAGGGTATGGACTTACCGCCGGCGCTTGTGGTAGAATTACAGGCGGCGGCGCAGAAGTCGGAGCTGAAGCAGACGGCGGCGCGGATGGCCTCCGGCCAGATGCTGTCGAAAAAAGAGGTGCAGCGGCGCCTGACGAAGAAGGGCGCCACCGAGCAGGAGGCCGAGGAGACGGCCGACTGGCTGGAATCGCTGGGCGCGGTGGACGATGCCGGGTACGCCGGCGTCATCGTCCGGCACTACGGCGCCATGGGCTACGGCGCGGGTCGGGTGCGGCAGGAGCTGCACCGCCGGGGCGTGCCGAAGGAGCTGTGGGACGCGGCGCTGGAGCAGCTGCCGCCGCCGGAGGAGGCCATACGGAAATTTCTGGCGGGGAAGCTGCGGGGACGCGGCATGACCCCGGAGGACAGCCGCCGGCTGGCCGCCGCCCTGCAGCGGCGGGGCTTTGCCTGGCAGGAGATACGCCCTGTGCTCAACGAGTGGGGGCAGGAGATCGAGGAGACGTGAGGTACACAACGTGAAGGTTGCATTTATTTCCCTTGGCTGTGCCAAGAATCTGGTGAATACCGAGCAGATGATGGCGCTGTGCCGCGACGCGGGGCACACGCTGCTGGAGGAGCCGGCAGGCGCGGATGCCGTGGTCATCAACACCTGTGGGTTTATCGACAGCGCCAAGGAGGAGGCCATCGACACCATTCTCTCCGTGGCGGAGCTGAAAAGCGCCGGTCAGGTGGGCAAAATTCTGGTGACGGGCTGTCTCACCCAGCGCTACCAGCAGGAGATACTGGATGAGCTGCCGGAGGTGGACGGCATCATGGGCACCGGCAGCTACGGCGAGATCGTGCCGGCGCTTGCGGAGATGATGGCCGGCGGCACGCCCCGCCGCTTTGCCGACATCCACGGCATGATCGACGAATTCGACCGGGTGCTGACCACGCCGGGGCACTATGCCTACCTGCGCATCGCCGAGGGCTGCGACAACCGCTGCGCCTACTGCGTGATCCCGTCCCTGCGGGGCAGGTACCGCAGCCGCCGCATGGAGGACGTGCTGGCGGAGGCAAAAAAGCTGGCCGACGCCGGTGTGAAGGAGTGCATCGTCATCGCCCAGGACATCACCCGCTACGGCATCGACCTGTACGGCGAAAAGAAGCTGGCGGCGCTGCTGCGGGAGCTGTGCAAGCTGAACTTCCACTGGATCCGGCTGCACTATCTCTATCCCGACGAGTTTACCGACGAGCTGATCGACACCATCGCCGCCGAGGATAAGGTGCTGCCCTATCTGGACATCCCCATCCAGCACTGCAACGACAAGGTGCTGCGCGCCATGAACCGCCGGGGCGACAAGGCGGAGCTGCTGGCGCTGTTCCGCGAGCTGCGGGCGCGCATTCCCGGTCTGGTGCTGCGCACCAGCCTGATCACCGGCCTGCCCTTCGAGGACGAGGCCGCCTTCGAGGAGCTGTGCGAGTTCCTGCGGGAGGTGCGCATCGAGCGGGCGGGCGTGTTCCCCTACTCCCCGGAGGAGGGCACGCCGGCGGCGCGGATGCTGAACCGGGTGGACACCGCCGAGGCGGAGCGCCGGGCGGAGCTGGTGGTGGACGTGCAGTCCCGCATCATGGACGATTTCAACGACAGTCGCATGGGTGCGGTGGTCGAGGTGCTGTGCGACGGCTTCGACCAGCAGGCCATGCAGTTCGTGGGGCGCAGCTACGCCGAAAGCCCCGATATCGACGGGCGCATCTACTTCACCGCCGATCACGAGGTAGAGGCAGGCGAGTTCGTGCCGGTGCGCATCACCGGCGCCATGGACGGCGAGCTGACCGGCCAGCTGGCGGAATAAAAAGCAGTTTTCTTTCCCGGCGGAATGTGGTATACTGTGCGGGATACGATCAAGAAAGGCGGATACATATATGACTACGGCGAATAAACTGACGATCCTGCGGGTGCTGATGATCCCTGCGTTTCTGGTGGTGCTGTACTGGGGCTTCCCCGGCAGCCGCTATGTGGCGCTGGGCATTTACATCGTGGCCTGCCTGACCGACCTGCTGGACGGCTATATCGCCCGGCACTACAACCAGGTTTCCGATTTCGGCAAATTCATGGACCCGCTGGCGGACAAGTGCCTTGTGATGGCGGCGCTGTGCTGGTTCGTGGAGGAGGGCACCTTCTTCGCGTGGGTGCTGGCCATCGTGCTGCTGCGGGAGTTTGCCGTGTCCGGCATGCGCCTTGTGGCCGTGGAGAAGGGGCGCGTCATCGCTGCCGGCTGGTCGGGCAAGATCAAGACCGCCAGCACCATGGTGTGCATCTGCCTGATCCTGCTGGGCATTCCCCAGTGGCTGAACTATGTGTGTCAGGGCGTCATCCTGGTGACAACCGTGTACTCCGGCATCGAATACTTCGCCAAAAACGCCGACGTGTTCAAAGAGGTCAAATGACTTGACAGGCGGGGAATAGTTTGAAAAAGGGAAAATTGTGAATAAGTACTTGCATTTTTCGATATAGCGTGCTAAACTAAAGAAGTAACCTGCCTTCGGCAGAAAAGCCCATGGGCTTTGTCTTTTCATATGAAAAGACAAAGCATCCTGTTGAATGTCTCAAAAAGACAGCATGGACAATGCGGTCGAAGCGGGGGTAAAAAGAAATAAGACACAGAAAGAGAGGAGCAATGACATGAGACAGGAAAAGAAGGTCGGGGGAACGAAGCGGGCGCTGCTGACCAGTGTGCTGGCCCTTGTGCTGAGCTTGGCGATGTTGGCGGGCAGTACATTTGCATGGTTTACAGATACGGCCTCCACCGGCGTCAACAGGATCGTATCCGGCAATCTGGACGTGGGTCTGCAGTACTGGGGCGTTGGTGAGGATGGCAAAAAGACATGGCTCACCGCAGAGAACTCAGAGGAGCTGTTCGACAAGAACGCCCTGTGGGAGCCGGGCTACACCCAGATCGTCTATCTGAAGGTGGAGAACAACGGCAATCTGGCGCTGACCTACGCCATGCAGATCACGCCGGTGCATGAGACGGTGGGCGTCAATGTGGAAGGCGAGGAGTTCAAGCTCTCCGACTATATCAAGTTCGGCTGGACGGCGTTTACGGTCGATGGGGATGGAGCACCCGTTGCCCTTGACCGTGAAGCGGCACAGACCGGCGTCGGTGACGGCGCGCAGCTGGGGACAACCCTGCACCGTCAGGCGGCTAAGCCGCTGGCGGCCGATGCGGAAGAGCTGGTGGCGCTGGTGGCTTGGATGCCTGAGAATGTGGGCAACGAGGCCAACTACAGCACAGTGCAGCCCACCATCGAGCTGAGCCTGAAGGTACTGGCGACCCAGGCCGCGGTAGAGAGCGACAGCTTCAACAACACCTATGACGAAGATGCGGTGGATGATGAGGGATTGGACAGCAAGCCGGAATATAATTATAAATCTCTCTACGACTATGACAACCCTAAGGGTTATGGCGTCGAGCTGGTGAGAAATGCAGAAGGCAAAGTGGTCAAGGCCATTGTGTCCGGTGTCAACGGCAAGGTACCGGATGGATTCTTTGCAAATTTGAAGGGATCGGTAGATGAAAACGGCAAACCGATAGCGGTGCCGGCCGAGAGATGGGCAGATCTCACGGAAGTCGTGATCGAGGATGGTGTGACAGAGATCGGCAAGGATGTGTTTCAAGGTTGCGTAGGGCTGACAAACGTGACGATCCCCGATAGCGTCAAGAAAATCGGCACTTGGTCGTTTTATATGTGCAAAGGCCTGAAAAATGTAGATATTCCCGCAAATATGGAGATCGGAGACTCCAGCTTCCGCCAAAGCGGTTTGGAGCAGGTGACGGTTTCTGGCGGCTCTGTTGGGAATTATGCCTTCCACAGAAGCGAGGATTTGAAAAAAATAACCGTCAACTGCGAGACCATAGGTGAGGAAGCGTTCTCCGGCTGCGATTATTTGACAGATATTACGCTGGGCGAGAATGTAAAAACCCTTGGCGACAAGGCGTTCTATACCTGTGATGCTTTGGAGCGTGTTGAGATACCCAGCACCGTGACCGACATCGGGGAGAAGACTTTCTACTCTTGCCCCGCGCTGAAGGAGGCTATTATCAGAGCTGGAACGGTCAAGGCTGGAACCTTCTATAACTGCCGGGCATTGGCGACACTGGTCATCAGTGACAACGCAACGTTGGACGCCTCCTTTACGGTGGGAAACACGTATGCAAAAGAGACACTTGAAACCGTCAAAATCGAAAGAGGAGAGATCGGGATTAGCGCATTCAACGGTTGCCCGAACCTTACCACAGTAGAATTGGGCAATGGTGTGACTTCAGTCGGCGATAATGCATTTTCCAAATGCACAGCACTTAAATCCATTAATATTGGCGATGGTGTGACCTCTATTGGGAAAAATGCTTTTAATGGTTGTACGGCGCTGACAAATGTGAATATCGGGAGCGGCGCCATTGGCGAAAGCGCATTCAATGGCTGCACAAGCCTTGCCAATGTAACGCTGGGCAATGGCGTGACATCGATCGGTAAAAATGCGTTTATCAGATGCGCGCAGATTCCCTCCATCACCATCGGCAGCGGTGTGACCTCTATTGGAACCGGTGCGTTTAACGGATGTACAGCGCTGACAAATGCGAATATCGGGAGCGGCGCCATCGGTGCCAACGCGTTCCAAGATTGCTCGCGCCTTGCCAACGTGACGCTGGGTGATGGCGTGACATCGATTGGAGCGAATGCATTCCTCAGATGTACGGAACTGACCTCCATGAACATTGGCAGCAGCGTGAAGACAATTGAAAGTTATGCATTTTCCGCTTGTTCGTCACTGAGCGAAGTGACGATTTCTGCCGCTCAGATAGGTAATCAGGCGTTCAGAAGTGCGAGTGCTTTGAAGAAGGTGACCCTCGGTGATGGCGTGGAAGCTATTCCGGCAGGAGCCTTTAGCAACTGCGGGATGGGAAATAAGAACAATTTCCCCGAGCTTTACCTGAAGGCCGGCACATGGACAAGTAATCGCAAATCCACTCAGGTGACGGAAGGACAGTACATCACTGTTGGTGACGAAGTTTTCAATCAGATTGTAGCCGGCAAGGCCGCAACCTGGTCTGCCACCTAACCCGCTATTTGCCCTCCCCATGAGAAGTCCCGCGTCTTCGGACGCGGGGCTTCGCCTTTTGAGCAAATGACTTGACAGGCGGGGAAATTCCTGCTACTATTAACTGAACCGAATAGCGCGTTGA
>ERZ827423.3543-NODE-3543-length-10615-cov-2.720644_pt1 | contig 10615 bp, 8 predicted proteins | sample MGYA00519775_ERZ827423 | MGnify/ENA primary metagenome ERZ827423 (study PRJEB31778, sample SAMEA3449296) | human gut metagenome | biome: human gut; feature: human-associated habitat; material: faeces | place: United Kingdom | collected 2010/2012 ...
CGTTTCCAAGACACACAATGTAATCGTTCTGTCCGAGGAGGTAAAGCGTGGCAGCTATGCGGCTGAAATTTCCGCACAGATTGCAGAGGAGCTGTTTGATGAACTGGATGCACCCGTAGAACGTGTTTGCGGTCTGAATATCGTTTCTCCCTTCAGCCCTACATTGGAGGATGAAAACTTCCCTCATCCCGCAGATATCGTAAAGGCAGTGAAAAAGGTTCTGAATAAATAAGGAGGGAAAACCATGGCTTTTGAAGTAAAGATGCCTCAGTTGGGACTGACAATGGAAGAAGGCACAGTCACAAAATGGGTAAAACAGGAAGGCGACACTGTAAAAGCAGGTGATGTCATTCTGGAAATTACAACAGATAAACTGACAAGCGAAGTAGAAAGCGAGCATGACGGCGTATTGCTGAAGATTGTTGCGCAGGAAGGCGAGGACATTCCTGTAAAAGGTCTGCTGGCATATATTGGCGAAGCAGGCGAACAGGTTGGGGATGCACCTGCGGCAAAGGCAGAAGCGCCTGCGGCTGAAGCGGCGGCACCCGTGCCCGCAGCAGCACCTGCAGCACCTGTTGCACCTGTGGCAGGCGGCAGAATCAGAATTTCCCCTCTGGCAAAGAAAACAGCGGCAAAGCTGGGGGTAGATTATACAACAGTGGCAGGCTCCGGCCCTCTGGGCAGAATCGTGCAGAAGGATATTCTGGCGGCAGCAGAAGCTGCAAAAGCCGCACCTGCACCCGCAGCACAGGCGGCAGAAGAAAAGGCAGCACCGAAGAAAACCGCACTGGAACTGATGGATGGCGACGAGGTTGTAAAGCTGGCAGGGATGAGAAAGGTCGTTTCCGAAAGAATGACAAAATCCGCACAGGAAATCCCTACCGTTACGCAGAATGTCCGCATTGATGTGACAGAGCTGATGGCATTCCGTAAGAAGATTAACAATGACCTTGGCGTTAAATATTCTTTGAATGATTATGTGCTGAAAGCAACGGCAAAGGCACTGAAAAATAACAAGCATATTCTGGTAAGTCTGGACGGCGACCAGATTATCAAGCGCGCCCATGTGAATATCGGTATGGCGGTTGCGCTGGAGGATGGTCTGATTGTGCCCGTTATCAAGGACGCGGATAAGATGAGTCTGGGTGAAATTTCCGAAGCAGCGAGAGATCTGGCAGAGCGTGCAAGAACAAATAAGCTGTCGATGGATGAATATAAGGGCTCTACCTTCTCCATCTCCAATCTGGGTATGTTCGGCGTAGAAACCTTTAATCCTATCATCAATCAGCCGGATGCAGGCATTCTGGGTGTCTGCGCAGTGCAGGATGAGCTGGTAATGGATGCAGAAGGCAACATCACAAAGAGACAGTTCATGCGCATTTCCTTTACATTCGACCATAGATTGATTGACGGTGCGACAGCAGCAAAATTTGAGCTGGCTATCCGGGATCTGATGGAGCATCCCATGCAGATTCTGCTGTAACATCGGAAGAAAAAGGAGACAGAAATCAAGAAAAGGAACCTGAATAGACAGGAGGAATAGACTATGGCAGTAGAGGTTAAAATGCCTCAGCTTGGGCTGACAATGGAAGAAGGCACGGTTTCCAAATGGGTAAAGCAGGAAGGCGATGCCGTAAAGGTTGGCGATGTTCTGCTGGAAATTACAACAGATAAGCTGACCAGTGAGGTGACAGCAGAAGCAGAAGGCACACTGATTAAAATCGTGGCACAGGAAGGCGAGGATGTACCCGTAAAGGGGCTCCTGGCATATATCGGCGAAGCAGGCGAGCAGGTTGGAGCAGCACCCGCACAGGCAGCACCCGTACAGGCAGCCGCTCCCGCGGCAGAGAAAAAGCCTGCCGGCGAAACAAAAGTAGCAGTCATCGGCGGCGGTCCCGGCGGTTATGTTGCGGCAATCAGAGCGGCACAGCTGGGCGGCAAGGTAACGCTGATTGAAAAGAATAAATTGGGCGGCACCTGCTTGAATGTCGGCTGTATTCCCACAAAGGCAATCCTGCATGCGGCAGAGGCGCTGACAGAAGCAAAGGAAATGGCGGAATATGGCATCCATATTGAAGTGAAAAATGTAGACTGGAAACAGGTGCAGGCAAAGAAAAATGCCATTACCGCACAGCTGGTAGGCGGTGTTACCGGTCTGATGAAGGCAAATAAGATTCAGGTTGTGGAGGGAACAGCATCCTTCGCATCCAAGGATACTCTGGCTGTCCTGAAAAAGGACGGTACAAAGGAAAACATGACATTTGATAAAATCATCATCGCAGCAGGCTCCGTCCCCGCGGTGCCTCCCATTCCCGGGGTAAAGGAAAATGCAAACTGCGTAGATTAGACAGGCGCTTTGTCTTTTGAAGAAATTCCAAAAAGCCTTCTGGTCATTGGCGGTGGCGTAATTGGTATCGAACTGGCAACTGCGTACTCCAAATTCGGTACAGAGGTAACGGTGGTAGAAGCCGCACCTAAGCTGCTGCCCATGATGGATGGCGAGCTGACAGCACAGCTGCGCAAGCTGATGGAGGCAAAAGGCGTAAAGATTATGACAGACGCAAAGGTGCAGTCTGTAGAAGCGGCGGCAGTCGGCGCAAAGGTGAATGTGGAAATTGGCGGCAAGGTGCAGCCCTTTGAAGCAGAAAAGGTACTGGTTGCTGTCGGCAGAAGAACAGATACAGAGGCCTTGGGCTTAGATGCGGCAGGCATTGCAAATGACAGAGGCCGCATCACAGTAAATGATAAGATGGAAACAAATGTACCGAATGTATATGCCATCGGTGACTGTCTGGGCAAGGTTATGCTGGCGCACGTTGCATCTGCACAGGGTGAAGTGGCAGCGGAAAATGCATTGGGAGAAAATGCGGTTTACAATGGTGCAACCAACCCCTCCTGTGTATATACGGACCCCGAATTTGCAGGCGTTGGTCTGACAGAAGAAAAAGCCAAGGAATTGGGCATTGCATATCAGGTAGGCAAATTCCCTCTGATGGCAAACGGTAAATCTCTGATTATGAACGGCGGCGTTGGCAGCATTAAGTTCATCATCGGGACAGAATATAAAGAGGTTCTGGGGGTACATATTCTTGGCCCCAGAGCAACAGATCTGATTGGTGAATGTGCGCTGGCCATCGGTATGGAAGCGACCGTAGAGGATATTATTGCGGCAATCCATGCACATCCTACTGTAACCGAAGCGGTGAGAGAAGCGGCTCTGGCAGCAGAAAAGAGAGCAATTCATATTCCCAATAAATAAAAATCAACAGTATAAATGCAAAAGATAAAGGATAAACAAAAACTTGATGAACATAAGTGTTCACTTTTGAGATACACAGCGGCTGTGGAGTCGGATTTGCAGCCGCCCCTCCCCTCTAAAGAGGGAGCAGGATTTAGCAAGACAAAATCTCCTTCATAACTCTTTTTTTGCGGCTGTGCTGAGCCCATAGCCGCATCCCTTTTAAGTTGTTACTTTAGACATATAACTATAATAAAAGAAGATGCCTCGGCTGATTTCGTATCGGTCGGGGCATTTTCTTTTGCAAAATTTGGGGATACCCAAATAAAAAAGCCGCCTCAAAAGGTGCGCCCGGATAAGAAACCTTGCATCCTAAAATGCTGAAAGCGACGGCTACTGTGTCAGTTCCCCTTGACAGCCTAAGTCAAAGGATGCCTGCGGGAAACTTCCTTGTATCCGCAGTCTTTCAGCTATTTCATTTTCTTCATGTTTTCTTATTGGGACACACCGAAAGGCGGCAAATGTATGTCTTTTGTATGTCTTTATTCACTTTGCAGCAGAAGATTGAGGAAATCATTCTTCTCCAGTCCATGGAAATACTGTGCGATATCGAAATCGGCAAGGCGGCTTTCCAGAGCCTGCTGCTCCAGCTTTGTGCCAATCAAAGCCTTGGCAAGGTCGGCAGAGTCCTTTACGCCGAAGAAATCGCCGAAGAACTGCAAATCGGTAATGCTGCCGTCCTCCGTATTCATGTGTACTTCGATTTTTCCGCAGCCCTCAAAGCGGCGGCTCTTTTCTACGCTGTAGGAGGGAGAAAAGCCGTAATTCCATTCCCACTTATCATAGCGTTCCTTTTTGATTTTTTCGATTTCAGCCAGCTCCTCTGCGGAGAATACATAGGGCTGAACATTTTCTTCTTTCAAAATGTATTTTAAGAGAAGAGCCTTGAATTGTGCCAGCGTAAAGCCCTCAGGCAGATAAGGCGCAATGTTTGTCACTCTTGCTTTTACGGATTTTGCAGCCTTTGACTGGAATTTATCTGCGGAAACATTCAGCACATCTGCAACAACGGAAAGGTCTGAATGAAACATCAGCGTGCCGTGGTGCATGATGCGGCCCTGCTTCAGATACTGGGAATTGCCGGAAAATTTTTTCCCTTCAATGCTGATATCGTTTCTGCCGTTGACCTCAGCAGGCACGTTGAGAGAACGCAGCAGCTCTGCAATCGGCTGACAGAACAGACGAATATCCAGATCGGTTGCATCCTTTGCATTGAGGATAAATGTGAAGTTCAGATTCCCCAAATCATGATATACGGCACCGCCGCCGGAAAGTCGACGGACAACGGAGATATGCTTTGCATCGGCAACCTTTTGATTGACCTCTGCAAAGGCGTTCTGATTTTTACCGATGACAACGGTGTTATCGTTCTGCCAAAGCATGAAGTATTCCTGACTTCTGTCCATTCGGTCGAAAACATATTGCTCCAGAGCCAGATTAAAAGCAGGATTTGTGCTGGGGGATTCGATATAGACCATAATAGTACCTCCTTTATATTTGTATTCAAAAATAATATCGTGAATACATTCTAACATATAAAAAGACAAAACGGAATAGTGTTTTACAGATTTTGTCAGATTTGCTACAAAATTTTCGGGCGGCACTGCTTTCGCCCATTTTTCAGAAGCGCCAGTATATGGTGATGGGAACCTCCCTTGTCCCTGCAATCCGTCTGCCGACAGAAATAGAATCAATCAGAATTTCGACCATTTCCCTTGTCAGGTGCGTCGGGTTGATGTATTTTTCAATGATGGCGCGGCGGTTATCCCCTGCGGCAATGCGTGCGTCAAGGTCGATGATTTTCCGCTCTGCGTCCGCAATCAGCCGCTCCTGCTGCTGTAGTTCCGCTGAAAAATGCTTCGATAAATCGAGATATTCCGCTTCGGAGAGAACACCGCGCACCTTATCCGGATACAGCTCCCGCACTGCCTTATGAGCTTCCTCAATTTTTTTCTCATGGGCGTGGATGCTTTTCTGTAAAGAAGCCCTCTGCTCCTTTAAATGACTGCAAAAATCAAGCTGCCGTTCCAGCTCCTCCCAATTCAGATAGGCATCGGAAATCGTATGTAATTCCTGCAAAACCATCCGCTCCAGCCGCTCCACAGAAATAAACGCCCCCCTGCAGCTCTCCTTGGAAATGTGATGATTGGGGCATTGCAGATAATATTTCCCCTTGGTTTTCGAGGAACGCAGCGTGTAGCCACATTCCGCACAGCGCGCCTTCCGCGCAAACAGCCCGATTGTTCCGGATGGAAAGGGCTTTGCTCTTTCGGCAAGCATTTTCTGCACGCGCTCCCATAATTCCTGTTCGATAATCGGCTCGTGCGTCCCCTCTGTCCGTATCCATTCTTCCTTGGGGCGCGGCTTGTTTTGCTTGGTTTTGTAGGAAATACTGCCGTATTTTCCCTGCACCATGTTGCCGATGTAGATTTCATTTGTCAGCATATTGGAGATAGCGAAATATTTCCAGAGCGTACTGCCCTTGCCCTTCGGCTGCCGATAGCGAATCCCCTGTAAGCGTTTATATTCCGTTGGATTTGGAATCCCTCTTTCGTTGAGCATGCGCGCGATGGCGGTTTTGCCGTAGCCCTGCGAGAAAAGCGTGAAAACCTCACGCACCACCGCCGCCGCCTCCTCGTCAATCAGCAGATGTCCCCTTCGGTCGGGATTCTTTTTGTAGCCATAGAGCGCAAAGGAGCCGATGTGAAAGCCGTTTTTTCTGCGGTGCGTCAGCACACTGCGGATATTTTTGGATAGCTCCGCCAGATAATGCTCATCCATAATGCCGTTGATTTGCCGCAGAAGCAGATTATCCTCGTTTGCGGAATCGGCATTGTCCACCAAACTCAGAAAGCGGATGCCCCATTGCGGAAATAGGCGGTTGATGTATCGTTCCACCACCTCTAATTCCCTGCTGAAACGGGATTGTGTTTTGCAGAGGATGATGTCGAACCTTTTCTCCTCGGCGGCATGCAGCATGCGCTTGAAGGCAGGGCGGCTGCGGTCTGCGCCGCTGTAGTCATCATCAATGTAGATTTCGTAGATTTCCCAGCCGTGGGAATGGGCATATTCCGTCAGCAGGGCGCGTTGGTTTTGTATGCTGTTGCTGTCGTTTTCGGCGGAGCCCTTGCCCTTGTCCTCCTCCGATAGGCGGCAGTAAATGGCGGCTCTTTCCCTTTTCATGCTATGCGTTTTCCCTCGCGAGGATGGTGCTTGCCTTTTCTGCCTGATTGATGAGAACTGCCCAGATTCGTGTAACCTCTGCCTGCGTGGTGCGGTCTGTTCCGTTTTTGAAAATACTGCGGCAAGGTGCTTTTTCCATAAAAATCCCCCCTTTTTTAAGTGTATTCCGGCAAAGGGGCGAATATTTCCGCCTCAGCCGCTTTTCCCATTTGGGCGCACCCTTGGTTTTGTCTATTTTCTCCAAAAAGAAAAATTTACCTTATTTTTCCTTGCGGAGAAAAAGCAGATATGATACCATGTGATTATAATCACAAGTGAAATTTTTGCGGATGATATGGGGGCTTTGCCGTAGTCCGCAAAAGCGCATGAAGGAGGGGTAATATGAATTGGAAGAAATGGATAAGCATTGCGGCGGCAGTATGCCTTGCGGTAACGGCGGTGCCGATGCGTGCCGTGGCGCAGGAGGAGCTCGTGCAGGAGAAAATGCTTGAGGAAATCAAGGAGGAACTGAAAGAGGAACCGAAAGAAGAAAAAGAAGAAAAAGAGGAAAAAGAAGAAAAAGAAGAAAAAGAAGAAAAAGAGGAATTGCAGGAGCAATCTGACGAGAAAACCGAGCCGCAGGAGGAAAGCAAGAAAGGGCTGCCGAAAGGAATTTCTCTGCTGATGGGAGAGGAAAACAGCACAGCGGTATTCGAAAATGAAACTGCGGATTTTGAAGGGGAAGGCACAGCGGCAAACCCTTATAAGATTCAGAATGTGGATGATTTGAAGAAGCTGGCGGAAAAGGTAAACGGCGGCGAAGCCTACGAAGGCAAACACTTCAAGCTGACCGCAAACATTGACTTGAAGAATGAAGAATGGACCCCCATCGGAACATTGCAGGGCGAAGAAGTAAGACCTTTTCAAGGAACATTTGATGGCGATGGGTATCAGATTACCAATCTTAAAATATCCAACGGCGGACAGTATGCCGGCTTATTCGGCCATACGGAAGGTGCTGTCATCAAAAGCTGCAATGTCACAGGGAAAATCAATGGATATAACTATACAGGCGGCATTGTTGGGTATGCAGATGCAAATACGAAGATTTTGAATTGCTCCTTCCAAGGCAATGTGAAGGGCAAAGGTGAGGGAAGAGGCGGCATTGTAGGATATATGTCAGGCGGAGGTGAAGTCAGCGGCTGCTTTGTAACAGGGACAGTGACAGGTGATAAGGAGGTAGGCGGTATCGCCGGATATGGCGTTGGCACAATCAAAAACTGCTACGCCTTGGCAAATGTAACAGCAACTGCAACAGCAACTGCAACAGGAGTCAATGCAGGCGGCATTGCCGGATATGCTTACGGTGTCACCATAGAAAATTGCTATTACAGCGGGGAGGTATCCGCAAAAAATTATGCAGGCGGCATTGCCGGAACTGCATGGAGAGGCACAATCCAAAATTGCGTTTCTCTGGCAGAAAGCGTGTCGGGCAGCGACTATGTAAACCGCATTGCAGGGTATAATTATAATGCAACATTAACAAATAACTACGCTTGGGACGGCACAACAATAAATGGCAATCCCGTTTCTGCTGATGACGCAGGATGGGTAAACGGTGCAGCCCTTACCTATACAAACGGAGAACTTTCCGAGCAGTTCTCTGATATTTTTAAGGATACTGATTCCGCATGGGACTTCACAGACAACGGCTTGCCGATATTAAAAAACGTAGGCGGCGTGCAGTTTTCGGAACTGCCGAAATGCATGACAGGCGTTGGTTTTGATGGCTTTGGTATAAAAACAAACCCTTATCTCATTGAAGATGTAGAGGATTTGAAGCTGCTGGCGGAAAAGGTAAACAGCGGCGAAACCTACACAAACAAATACTTCAAGCAGACCGCAAACATTGACTTGGAGAACGAACCAAATTGGACCCCCATCGGAACGGTAACTAATGATGGAAAAGATGCAAGACCTTTTAAAGGAACTTTTGATGGCGATGGGTACAAGATTACCAACCTTAAAGTAACAGGTAATAGTAATAATGCCGGCTTATTCGGCTATGTAGATGGTGCAATCATCCAGAACTGCAATGTCACAGGGGAAGTAAACGGATATGACTATGTAGGCGGCGTTGTGGGTAATGCATATGGAAAAACGCAGATTTTGAGTTGTTCCTTCCGGGGAGATGTGACGGGGGAAGATTCTTATATAGGCGGTATTGCCGGAAGTGCTCGTGGCACAATCAAAAACTGCTACGCCTTGGCAGATGTGACTGCAACAGAATTCATTGCAGGTGGCATTGCCGGATATGCTTACCATGTTACCATAGAAAACTGCTATTACGGCGGCAATGTTTCGGCGAGAAATACCGCAGGTGGCATTGCAGGATTTGTCTCCGGTTCTACAATAAAAAACTGCGTTTCTCTGGCAAAGAGCGTGACAGACAGCGACTTTGTAAACCGTATTGTAGGGGATGTGAGTAGGGTTGAGAATGTAACCTTAACGAGCAACTACGGCTACAACAGAACCAAGCTTGTAGTATACGGGAAAGAAGGCTATGCGGATATTGATACCACAGATGTAAAACAAGGTACAACTGTTTTCGTTTCCAAAGGCAAGCTTATGACGGATGTGCAGAAGGGCGAAGTATTTGCTTGGACGGGCTTTGATACAACTATTTGGTCAATCCCGACCGAAGCGTATAAGCTCCCCTCTTTGCATGGGGGTGAATATCCCGACCTGCCCAACCTGCCGAGCGTAGACCTTACCATCGACAAAACACCACAGCACTTCACCACCAGAAATATCGGCAACGGCTTTGTGGTAAAAGTGACTTCTGAGGGAACGCTTAACGAAAGTATTGAATTTACAAAGGAATATCGTCTGCATGATACAACAGACGAATGGATGAGTGCCGTTCCCAATACCGCAGGGACATACGATGTGAAAATCACCCGTGCGGCAGATGGCGATATCAACCCCTTTGCCTGCGAGATTCCCGAAGGGCTTGTGCTGACGAAAAAGCGCAGCAGCAGTAGCGGCGCAGCAACCCAGACCTATACCGCGCAGTTCGATACAAACGGCGGCAGTGCGGTCGATAAGGTAAAAACGGATAAAAACGGCAAAATCGAAAGACCTGCCGACCCGACAAAAGAGGGCTACATTTTCGTCGGCTGGTATAGCGACAGCAAGCTGACCAAGCCCTTTGATTTCAGCGCAGAGCTGACCGCGAATAGCACGCTTTACGCAAAATGGAAAGAAAATAACGAAATTATCCTCACGATTGGCAGTCGGAAGATTTCTGTTTTCGGCAGAGAAATCAAAAATGACGTTGCCCCGAAAATCGTGAACGATAGAACCATGCTCCCGATTCGTATTGTGGCGGAAAGCCTTGGCGGAACCGTAACATGGAACGGCGAGCTGCAGCGCGTCACCATTCAGAAGGGCGCAGATGTCATTCTCATTACCATTGGCGCAGATACGGCGTATGTCAATGGCACGGCTGTGAAGCTGGATGCCGCGGCATTCGTGGAAAACGGCAGAACCTATCTGCCCCTGCGGTTCATTTCCGAAACCCTTGGCGCACAGGTGGCATGGAATGAAGCCGAAAAAACAGTAACCATTACAAAATAAAATTTTGACAGATACCCTCTTTGCGAAACGGCAGGGAGGGTATTTTGCCTTTCCCCAAAAGCGTATTTCGGCGCGTTTACCCTTGCGGCGGAGTGAAATAGATGATAAAATGTGATTATAATCACAAGTAAAACGGAAAGAGGGGGACGATTTTGTCACCAAGAGGAAAACAGACGAATGGCTTGCTTACGCAACAGAAAATGCTGCGTGCGGCAGTAGCACTGTTTCTGGAAAGCGGCTACGAAAAAACCACAACGGCAAAAATTGCAAAGGCGGCAGGCATGACACAAAGCTCTTTCTTTCGGGCATTTGCGAGCAAGGAGGCACTGCTGCTGGAACTGGTGCGGCGAATGTTCGGGGGACAGTTTGCCTTGGCGGAGCAGCATAGCGGCATCGAGGACCCGGTGCTTCTCTATGCGGTGGAAACATCGTTGCAGCTGCATATTGCGGAGCTGACAGAGCCGCTGCGTGAGCTGTATGTGATGGCGTACTCGCTGCCCACCACGACGGACTACC
>ERZ827423.3546-NODE-3546-length-10604-cov-3.922268_pt1 | contig 10604 bp, 10 predicted proteins | sample MGYA00519775_ERZ827423 | MGnify/ENA primary metagenome ERZ827423 (study PRJEB31778, sample SAMEA3449296) | human gut metagenome | biome: human gut; feature: human-associated habitat; material: faeces | place: United Kingdom | collected 2010/2012 ...
CCTTGGCACCCTCGCCCTCGGCAGCCTTCGCGGCCTTCTTGGCCGCCGCAGCCTTGCGGGCAGCCTCGACGCGGGCCTGCTGCTCGGGCGTCAGCTCGCGCTTGGGCTTCGCGGCCCCAGCGCCGGCAGCCTTACCAGCAGCACCCTTCGCCCCGGCTTTCGCAGCCGGCTTGGCGGGCATATCCTTATGCATCGTCACCGTTGTGAGCTCCGTCGTAGGCTCCGTTGGCAAGATGCCCATCGAGAGGCAGTCCTTGGGGCATTCGCGCACGCAGCTCGCGCACTGCACGCAGCGATACGGATCGATGGTCCAGTCGCCACCCTTGCGGTCCACGACAATCGCGTCGACCGGGCAGGCGCGCTGGCACATGCCGCACAGGATGCAGGTGTCGATATCGTTCACCACATGGCCGCGCATATGCGGGAAGAGCGTCTCAAGATCGCGTTTCTCGTACGGGTAGCGCACCGTCGCCGGCTTATGGAACAGCGAGCGCAGCGTCATCTTGCCCAGCTTGAAGGTTCCCATTGCGCTACCTCTCTGTGCAGCTGATGCACGGGTCGATGGTCAGGATAATCATAGGCACGTCGGCCAGGTCCACGCCCTGCAGCGCGCGCACAAGACCGCCCAGGTTCTGGGAAGTTGGGGTGCGCATGCGGAAGCGGTCGAGGTTCTTGGTGCCGTTGCCGCGCACGTAGTAGAACGCCTCGCCGCGCGGCTGCTCGATCAGCACGTGGGCGCGGCCCTCCGGCGGCACCACCTTGGGACCGGGCTTCCCGCCGATGCCGTCGTGCGGGATCTTGGCCACGAGTTCCTTGATGATGTCGATGTCCAGTCCTTCATAGCCGCATTCCTCGGTTTCGGAGACCGTTTCGAAGAACATGAAGTTCGGGCTCAACGCGATGGTCAGCTTCTTGCCTGCCAGCGGCTTGGCTTCTTCTGCCGCAGCGAGGGCGGCGCTCATCATCAGAAAGATGCAAAAGAGAAGAGAGAGCATTTTTTTCATTTTGGTTTTCCTCCGTTCGTTTTGTTGATGGGTTTGTGTTTCGATGGATGCATAATAATACAAGTTTTTCCGGATGTCAACACCTATTTTTCATTTTTATGCATATAAATCAAAAAAGCATCCCGATTATGCAGGATTATTTGGATGAATTTTGAAATATGATGTATATTTATGAGTTCCATATTGCATTTTCCCCGCGAACGTGGTATCTTTTCTCTTGCAGATTTTCATCAATGAGGAGGAACAAAAAACATGAAGCTATGGGGCGGGCGCTTCGCCAAGGAAACCAACGAAATGGTCGATGAATTCAACGCATGTATCGGGTTCGGTTCCCGCTTATATGAACAGGATATTCTGGGTTCCATTGCCCATGCCACCATGCTCGGCGAGCAGAACATCATCCCGCAGGAGGACGCAGCGAAGATCGTCGAGGGGCTCAAGGGGATTCTTGCCGACGCGAAGGCGGGTAAAATTCAATGGTCCACCGAGGCGGAAGACATTCATATGAATGTCGAAACCATTCTCACCGAGCGGATCGGCGAAGCGGGCAAGCGCCTGCATACCGGCCGCAGCCGGAACGACCAGTGCGTGCTCGATACGCGCATGTACGCGCGCGAAACGTGCATGGAAACCCGTGCCCTGCTCGATGAGCTGATTGAGACGCTGCTCGATCTTGCGCAGGCGCACCTGAACACGGTCATGCCCGGCTACACACACCTGCAACGCGCGCAGCCCGTCACGCTCGCGCATTATATGATGGCCTACGTTCAAATGTTTCTGCGCGACCGCAAGCGTTTTCAAAACGCATTTGATTCCGCCAACGTCATGCCGCTGGGCTCCGGTGCGCTCGCCGCGACGACATATCCGCTCAACCGCCAGCGCGTGGCCGAGCTGCTCGATTTTCCAGCCATTACGCAAAACAGCTTGGACGGCGTGAGCGACCGCGATTTCATCCTCGATTATCTCTCCGCCGCCTCCATCTGCATGATGCATCTGAGCCGCTTCTGCGAGGAATTGATTCTCTGGAGCTCCTCCGAGTTCCATTTTGTTGAGATGGACGATGCGTTTTCCACAGGCTCATCCATCATGCCGCAAAAGAAAAACCCGGACGTCGCCGAGCTGCTGCGCGGCAAAACCGGCCGCGTCTACGGCGATTTGATCGCCCTGCTGACGGTGATGAAGGGGATTCCGCTCGCCTATAATAAGGATATGCAGGAGGACAAAGAGCCCTTTTTCGACGCACGCGATACGCTTCTCAAGAGCCTGCCCGTGTTCACCGCCATGCTCCGCACGATGACCTTCCGTGAGGATATCATGGAGGCGGGCGCGGCCGGCGGCTTCACCAACGCCACCGACTGCGCAGATTATCTCGTCAAAAAGGGTGTTGCCTTCCGCGACGCGCACCGGGTCGTCGGCGAGCTTGTGGCGTACTGCATCAAGGCGAACGCCGCATTGACGGATCTCTCTCTTTCCGAATTCAAGGCGTTCCACCCTGCCTTCGAGCAGGATGTTTACGACGCCATGAGCCTCAAGGCCTGCGTTGAAGGGCGCTCGATTCCCGGCGGGCCCGCGCCCGCCGCCGTGCAGGCTTCGATCGACGAAGCGAGGAAACAGTTGAAGGCCGGAAGCATCGCGTAATTTGAGTGCACGTCGGAGCGCGGGATGATTGAGCCGTTCCACTGCGTCAGCGTACAGGAACGATTCATATATAAAAGCCGAGAGGCGTGCATTTTTCTGTGATATATACCCCGGTACAGAAAAGCCGTGGTTCCCAGCACGCACACTGCCGAGAACCACGACTTCATTTCTTCTGATCAGGGGAGCAGATCGTCATCCAACCGCAGGCTGTTGGCCTTTGCCGTTTCCATCAGCGAATCGTAACGATTTTCGCGGATTCCGTTCTGCAGTTTGCTTGTTTTCTGGATTCCGGTTTTTCAAGTCCTATGGTTTACAGACTGTCCGCCCGATTTTACAGTTTGAGGAAACCAGCAGCGGAATCCGCATCCAGATACAGATCCCAATGCGGATGGCTCTTCATGATCGTGGCAGGCACCATGTTGTTGATATCCTGTGCCAGCGTGTTCTTGATGGCCTCGGCCTTGACCGCATGCGGCACAACGGTGACGATGCACCGGCTGCTCATAATCTGCTTCACGCACATGGAGATGGCCTGCTTGGGCACATCGTCGATGGTTGCAAACCAGCCCTCGCCGACCTGCTGCTTGCGGCAGCGCTCGTCAAGCGTGACGACCTTATAGGCCGCCTCGGTGTCAAAATCAGCGGGCGGATCGTTAAACGCGATATGCCCGTTTTCGCCGATGCCGATCACGCCGACGTCGATCGGCGCTTCCTTGACGCGATGGGAGATATAGTCAATATTGGCCGCCACATCACCTTCGCCGTTGACAAACACAGCCTCCTTGAGCGGAACCCGATTGACGAAACGCTCGGTGAGGTACTTGCGGAAGCTGGCGATATGGGTGATCGGCAGGCCGACGTATTCATCCAGATGGAACATCGTCACTTTCGTGAAATCGACGGGCATTTTCGTCAGCGCATCCATCATTTCAAACTGGGAAGCGCCCGTGGAGAGCAAAAGGCGCGCCTCGCCCTTTTCCGCGATGGTCTCGTTCAGCTTGACGGCGATCAACTTGGCGGCTTCCTCGCCCATTTCCTGCGTGGTTTTGTAGACATGAATGTTCATTTTGGTACCTCCTGCTTAATGCGAAGTTATTTCATGGCCGTCAACAAAGACGCGCCGTGTCAGCAATTTTTCATCGAGCAGCACGAGATCGGCGCGCTTGCCGACGGCGATGCTGCCGATTTTGTCATCCTTATGAATCAGCCGCGCCGGATGCAGGGACGCCATGTTGACCGCTTCATGCAGCGGCAAGCCGGCTTTCTGCACCATCGTTCGGACGAGCCGATCCGTCGTCGCGACGCTTCCGGCAAAGCCGGAATGATCCAGCATATTGGCGATGCCGCCCGAAATCATCACCGGCATGCCGTGGCTTCGGCTGCCCAGTATGGACGGCCCCTCCGGCATGCCCGCGCCGCGCATGCTGTCCGTGACCAGAGAAATCTGGCGATTGTTTTTCGTTTTGAGGATGAGGCGAAGCAGTTCGGGCGGCAGATGAATGCCGTCGGCAATGATCTCCACATCCAGCTCGTCAAACAGGTACGCGCACTCCACAACACCCAAAACGCGGTGCCCCATTCGGCGGGTGATGGTGGACATGCCGGAGTACAGATGCGTGACATGGGTGAAGCCATGCTTTAAGCTCTCCTTCACGGTCTCATAATCCGCGTTGCTGTGGCCGATGGAGGCGATGATGCCGCGTGCTTTCAGCTCGTCGCCCAGCGCCATCGCGCCATCCAACTCGGGCGCAATGGACCAGCGCAGCATATGGCCGTTGCTGCGGCGCAGAATTTCCATATAGTGCTCTTTTTTCGGCGTGACGAGGTATTCCGGCGGCTGAGCGCCCGCTTGCGCGGCAGAGAAGTACGGCCCCTCCAGATGGAAGCCCGCGAGATGCGGCATATTCTCTTTTTCCTGCAAGGCGATCTCGTAATTTTCGAAAAAGCGGAAAAGCTCTTCGTCAGAGGAGGTGAGCGTCGTCGGGGCGATGGTGGTTGTGCCGTGCGCCAGATGTGCGCGCGCAGCGCAGAGAATATCATCGGCCTCACCATCCATAAAATCGTGGTCGCCGCCGCCGTGGGCATGAAGATCCACAAAGCCCGGACAGAGGAACATTCCCTCGCCGTCCAGCGTTTGCAGCGCAGCCAGCGCCTCGGGAACAGGCTGCTCGCCGACTTCGGCGATCACACCGTCCCGAATGAGCAGATAACCTAGATTTATCGTTTTCGTTTCCAAAACGATTTTAACGTTTTTAATGACGAACGGGCGCATCTCGACACATCCTTTCTTTTGATAGTAGCATACTATTTTTTGAATGAATTGTCAATAAATCCAGAAAAAGAAATTTCAGAACAAAAATAAGTACAAAAATTTCAAAAAAATTATTGCATTTTGCATCCGGCTGATTTATAATGATTTCAGCTTAAACGATAACGTAAATTACGTGGGCACGGAGGGATGATGTGGAAAATACGAACGTGACACTGCGCGAGGTTGCACAGCGGGTCGGCGTTTCCATGGTGAGCGTCTCTCGTGCGCTTTCCGGTAAAGAGGGCGTGAGCGAAGCGACGCGCAAACGCATCCTCGAAACGGCCGAGGAAATGGGGTATACCGCCAATCTGGCCGCTTCCGCGCTGAAAAAGAAACGGGCGACGGTCGCCATCATTCTGCCGGAGGCGCAGAATGCCGGCGCGTACTATTTTAATTACATGTGGAAGGGCTGCCACGAATATATTCATGAAAATTCGATTTACCCGATCAGCTTTCTGGAATTTCCCTATGCGCTCAGCCGCTCCAATTCTGAAGAGGAGCCGCTGCTCGCCAAGCTGGACGAGGTTTACACGCAATACGGCAGCGAGCTGGACGGATTGATTACCGTCCCGGCAACCAACAGCTCCGCCTCGCGGGAAAGCCTGAAGCGCTTTGTCGACCGCGGGATTCGCGTTGTGCTGATTGATAACGACATCGGCGAACTGAACAGGCTATGCTGTATCGCGCCGAACGACGAAAATACCGGAAGACTCGGCGCCGAGCTGATGTGCAGCATGATCTGGCAGCAAAGCGGAACCATTCTGATCGCGGCGGGCAAGGAAGATTCGCCGTCCCATCGGATGAACACCATCGGGTTTACCGATTACATTCGAACGCACCGGCCGGAGTTGAACGTGATGGTCATCAACGATCCATCTCCCCACCCCAGCGCCGATCGCTACTACGAATGTATGTCCGATCCAGCGATAATCGCCGCCTACTCCGTCCGCGCACGCAACACGATTCCGCTGTGCAACGCAGCACTCCGGCTGGAAGCCAAACGCAAGCTGCTTCTGGTGGGCAGCGATCTGTTCGACGAGAGTGCCGATATGCTGCGCCGCGGCGTGCTGAAAGCAATTATCTATAAAAATCCCTATCAGAAAGGCTACGAGGCGATCAAAACCTTGTCAGAGGTGCTTGTAAAAGATAAGGCGCCGAAAGCCGAAAGCATCACTGTTCCGATCTCCGTCATTCTTCGCAACAATTTAATGTTCTTCGAGGAGTTCATCTGAAGCGTATCGTCTCCGCATCGAAATGATTTTGCAAAGCGTTGCAAAAATCATATAAAGCAAGGAGGAAACCCACTATGAAAAAACTGTTGACTCTCGCTCTTGCTCTGGCCATGGTGTGCGTCTGCGCGCTGGCCGCGGCCGAAATGGGCCCGACCCTGAACTTCAAGCTGGCCGAAAACCAGCCGGACGGCAACCCCATCACCGAAGGCATGAAGATGTTTGCCGAACTGGCCAACAAGTACACCGAGGGCACCGTGACCATCGACGTGTACGCCAACGGCGCGCTGTGCGACGAAGCCTCCTCCATGGATCAGCTTCAGCTCGGCTCCCTGGATTTCTCCCGCGTGAACACCAACTCCATGGCCTCCACCATCGACGAGTTCGGCGTGTTCGGCATGCCGTATCTCTTCGCCAGCACCGAGCAGAAGTATAAGGCGCTGGACGGCGAAGCCGGCGAGTACGCCATGGGGCTGCTCGATGATTATGGCATGGTCGGCCTGTATTTCTGGGAGGCCGGCGCGCGTTGCTTCTACACCACCAGCAAGCCCATCCGCAGCGTTGAGGATCTGAAGGGCATGAAGATCCGCGTTCAGCAGACTGAGGTCGCCATTTCGATGGTTCGCGCGCTGGGCGCCGAAGCCACCCCGATGGATTACGCTGAGGTTTTCCAAGGTCTGCAGACCGGCATTGTTGACGGCGCTGAGAACGACTTCGTTTCCTACTACACCTCTGGTCACTACGAGGTCGCCAAGTATTACTCTCTCGACCAGCACATGGCGCCCCCGGCCGTTCTGCTGATGAGCAAGGCCAGCTGGGATAAGATGACCGAAGCGCAGCAGGAAGCCGTCCGCAAGGCCGCCTATGAGGCCGCCGTCTGGCAGCGTCAGGCCATGCAGGATTATCAGCTCGAATCCCGCGCTGCGTGCGAAGCCGCCGGCTGCGAGATCATCGAAGTGGATGTGCCGTCCTTCCAGGCGGCTGTCGCCAGCGTTTACGACGAATATCCGCAGTACAAGACCATCGTTGATATGATCAACGCGGTCGAATAATCCCCCGCTATTCCCCATTCACATCGGAGGGTGGATGCTCGCCATCTGCCCTCCTTTCTTTCTTCAAAAACAGCGTTTCCTGCCGCGCGCGGCGGCAGAGGGAAAATCTCAAACCATTTTTATCCCCGTCGGAGGAAAAAATATGCAAAAACTCAGAAAATTTCTGGATCATGTCATCCAGCTCGAGCGATATATCTGTTGTGCGCTGCTGGTTGCGATTATGGTCATCTGCTTCGGTGCAGTCGTCATGCGCTATGTGGTCAGCAAGCCGTGGTCCTGGTCCGAAGAGGTCATCATCGTCATGCTGGTCTGGTTCGGCTTCATGGTGATGTCCGTTGAAACCTACAATGACAGCAATATTGCCATCACCGGCTTCTACAGCAAGTTCCCCAAGCCGCTCCAAAAGGCCTGCGACGTGCTGCGCCATGTGCTGCTCACGGCGTTTTTCTACCTGATGATGACGGATTCGTGGAAGATCTTCGTGCTCAATTCGCGCAAGCGTCTTCCCGCCTCTCACTGGAATCAAGGCTTCCAGTATTTTCCGATGGTGCTCGGCGGCGCGCTGATGTTTGCCTTCAGCATCATCAACCTGATCGGCGTCTTCGTCAAGGAGGAGCGCCAGACCAGCGACGGTGTTGAGCGTTTTGAAAAAGGCTTTGACAAGCTGTTTAAGAAGGGAGGAAAGAAGTCGTGAGCCAGATTGCAATTGGTACGATCATGCTGTTCGCGTCGCTCGCCATTCTGATGGTTCTGCGCTTTCCGATCGCCTACAGCCTTGGCATTTCCGCCGTCATTACGGCGACGTACATGAACATCCCCTATCTGAACCTGTTTCAGAAAATGACCACGGGTCTATCCAGCTTTACGTTTATCGCCGTGCCGTTCTTCATCATGATGGCGCAGGTGATGTGCGACGGCCAGATCACCAAGAAGCTGATGCGCATGTGCAACATCTTCGTCGGTCAGATTCGCGGCGGCACCGCCATCGTGAACATTCTGGTCAGCATGCTGTTCGGCGGCATCTCCGGTTCCTCCGCCGCGGACGTATCCTCCATCGGCGCGATGCTCATCCCGGCCATGGTGGACGAGGGCTACGATGTGGATTACAGCGTCGCCGTCACGGTGACCTCCTCCGTCGAGGGTGTCATCATCCCGCCGAGCCAGAACATGCTCTTCTACGCGATTTCCACCGCGAGCGGCCTGTCCATCAGCACACTGCTGATGTGCGGTTACGTGCCCGGCGTTCTGCTGACCCTCGGCCTGATGATTCCGGCTGTGATTATCGCGATTCGCCGCCACTATCCACTGGGCGAAAAATGCTCCCTGAAGGAAAACCTCAAGATCTTCGTGGAGGCGCTCTTCGGCCTCGGCGCGATTGTCGTCATCATCATCGGCACCTCCACGGGCATCTGCTCCGCGACGGAAGCGGCTGCGGTTGCGGCGGTCTATGCGCTGTTTGTCACGGTCTGCGTCTACCACAATATGTATCCGAAGCTCTATATCAGCGGCCTGCTCAAATGCCTGCCCACGCTGGCGATGGCCATGAGCATCATTGCGGCCTCCAGCGCGTTCAGCTACGTGATGAACTACCTCAAGGTGCCGCAGAACATGACCGTTTGGCTGCTCTCCCTGACTTCCAACGAGACGATCCTGACGCTGCTGCTCCTGCTGATGATGCTGGTGCTGGGCTGCTTCATGGATATGGGCATCCTGATTCTGGTCACGACCCCGATTCTTTATCCGATTGCGGTCAACGGTCTGGGCTTTAATCCGTATCACTTTGGCGTGGTGCTGGTTCTGGCTTACGGCATCGGCCTGTGTACCCCGCCGGTCGGCACATCCCTGTTTATCGGCTGCACCATTGCCAAACAACCCGTAGAAAAGATGATCAAGGGCTTCCTGCCGTTCTATCTGGTGATGGTCATTCTGCTTCTGCTGCTGACCTTCGTGCCGGAAATCACGCTCTGCCTGCCGCGTATGCTCGGCCTGATTGCGTGAGGCGGAGGGCGACATGAAAAACATTCTTTGCTACGGGGACAGCAATACGTTCGCGTCCCATCCGCTCGGCGGCCGCCACCCCTATGAGGATCGTTTTACCGGGCGGCTCCAGCGCCAGTTGGGCAGCGATTACCGCATCATCGAGGAGGGCTGCGGCGGCCGAACCACCGTCTTTGAAGACGAGGTGGAGACCGGGCGGAACGGAAAGACCTTTTTGCCCACCTGCATTGCCTCCCACAATCCGCTTGATCTGATTATCCTGATGCTGGGCACGAATGACCTCAAGCATCGCATCAATCCCACACTCTGGGATTTGGGCAAGGCCATGGAGCAGCTGCTCCGAATCATCGATTCTTTCCCCTATGCGCCGCATTACAAAAAGCCGAAGGTGCTGATTGTTTCGCCGATTCATATCGGCGATGACGTCGAAAGCAGTCCGTTCGGCTGCTTCACCCGCGAAGCCGTGGAAAAATCGCATCATTTCGCTGAGGTATACGGAGCCGTTGCACAGGCGCACGGCGCGTACTTCCTCGACGCAGCTCAGGTGGCCCACCCCAGCCGAGAGGATCAACTGCACATGGATCGCGAAAGCCACGCTGCGCTGGCCGATGTCTTGGAGAAAAAGGTGCGCGAAATTCTAGGCTAACCCCGCTCCGCGTTCAGGGTTCTTCTTGCGAAGGATCGCGCAGGCGATGCGCTTCGGCACACCCGATTGAAAAGCCTCATACGCTGCGGAATGCTCAAAGCATCCGGTGTGTATGAGGCTTTTTTCATTGAAATTTTCCAACCGGTATATCGTAACCGTTCAATAATTCCCCAGTACAGAAAAAACTTGGTTCCCAGCCCTCACACCGCCGGGAAGCCAGCTTATCAAAATCAAGCTTTTACATGCGAATCCAAACGCTCGATCAGGTGCCATTCGATGGAGATGCAGCCTGACCGTTTGCACCGTATCCATAGGTAAAGCGCGGCATTGTCGCATTGTCATAACCGTTACCCATCACGGTGCCAAGATGCCCATGTAACAGAAATCCCTTGTCCGTCAAGGGCATATGAACAGCGGCTGCGCAGCTGCCTTTGACAGGTTGTAGGATTTCTGCTTCATGGCAATCAAGGCGGCGAACAGGATACCCTGCCCGTCGCCTCGTTCCACTTTAGTTTTTGCACCGGATTTTGACGTTTACACAAAATATGGGATAGCCCCTAACAATCATTAATACTGATTAAAAAGGTTAACTTTCCACTTTTGGCTGCGTGCAAATGATTCTGCGAGACTATTTGAAAAACAATGAATGGTCAGTTCAGCATCAGATAGCCTTGCGTCGGTTTACAAAGGGATACATATAAAAACAACTAAAAATGGACTGCCAAC
>ERZ827423.3551-NODE-3551-length-10591-cov-4.069761_pt1 | contig 10591 bp, 12 predicted proteins | sample MGYA00519775_ERZ827423 | MGnify/ENA primary metagenome ERZ827423 (study PRJEB31778, sample SAMEA3449296) | human gut metagenome | biome: human gut; feature: human-associated habitat; material: faeces | place: United Kingdom | collected 2010/2012 ...
GAAAAATCCCAGAGGAAAATCTTGCATGGATTTGGCGAAATGTTGCATTTTTGGTAAATCTCTGCTATGGTTGAAGCACAATAGGGACAAAAAACCTTGCCGCAGCGGTTTTCTACGACAAGGCTTTTATTTAGATGTTTTTTGTTAATCTTGTAAAGCAATTCCAAATATTTCGGTTAAAGCCTCTTTGGATTCTACAGGTGTAAGTCCCTCACCCAATGTTTCGATTAAAGTTCCTATAACGGCAACCCTTTCGTTATTGATTTTTTTATCAGGCTTTAAGTCATCATACATCCTTTCATAGAGAGCAATTAATTTTTGATTTGTTGCTTCTCTCGCTTTGATGATTTCCCCTATTGCTTTTGCTTGTTCTTGTGTTCCTACATCACCAGGTCCACCTGATTTCATTTTTCCTAGTTCAGAAATCGCATCAGTGAGAAATGCCTGACTAAGTGAGATTTCTTCAATTTTACCTAGTAGATAATCCATAGTGAGTTTTTCTGAGCGTTGTTGTTCCGATGTTGAATTAAGCGAATCAGACATAGCATCAGCAATCTCTTTGGAAACTCCGCTATTATTATGGATATTAGTGCAATTAACAGAATCAACCTGTTTATTTTCTGACATTATTTTGTCCTCCAATTCAATATTTGGCGGACACGCAAGGCATATAGTGTTTTCATCTATGAAGCGTGCCCTGCCATTTTTCACAAGACCTTTTGCCCTTTTTGGGTAGGTCGCCTCATATTCATTTCCTTGTTCATCTACAACAACAATGTTTTTTTCTATGGGTATCATCCCCTTATTGTAAATGTGTGATACTGTTTTTTGTTATGGGTGTCATCCCCGTTCACAATTGAAGTATAACATACTTTATATACCATTGTCAATACCAAAATCGAAGCTACGGCAGGAATAACCGTCATACTTTCGGCATTTTCACTGCTTAAAAACAAAGTTTTTAACTGCATTTTATTTGGTATGATTTTCAATGTATCGGTATGATTTTTGTCATACCATCAAAAATAGAGTTATCTCGTAATTTCGAGATAGCTCTATTTGTATATATAACTTGAAAAAATATAGCGAAAATGTTATATTAAATTTAAGAAAAATGCAACACTTTTTTTAAAATTTAGCAATTAAAGTGTAATATTCTTTGATTTTGCACACATATATAATATATTTACTTATTAATTGACTTTAAAAAGCATGTATGCTATCATAACAAACGATTTTTAAAGGAGGTTTTATTTTATGGATGATACAAAAGAATTTACGCCTATACCTACTGGATATAATAACAAAGTAATTGAATATAATTCACTAGTTACTAAAATTAAAAATCAACTTGATTTGCTTAAAAGTTCTGATATATCTGATATAGATGTAGAAAAATATGAAAATGAACTAAACGAAATTATTAAAAACACTAACGAAAAAAGAGAAATTAAAAATGGTGGAACTTTAGTAATTGGAGCCATGGCATCTGAGCCAATTTACAATACCGCATCAAAAAATTTAAGAATACTCGATAACAAGGTTAAAGAAGAAAATACAATTTTTAAAATTAATTGTGGTTGTAAAGTGATCTTGGAAAATAAAGATGAATATATTAGTGAAGAGGAATTAAATGAATATATAAGAATGATTTTATCTTATATTGCTGATATTAATAGTCTTTCAATAACTGAATATGGTAAGATTGAACAAACTACCCTACTTTTATATAAAACTGCTTATGAAGTAATTAAATTAGAATTATTAAAAAGTGATTCTTCAATAGTATTACATCAAATTAATCTGTCAGCAGATAATATAGAGTTTATCAACAATCTTGTAAAAGAGGATTTAGAAAGTATTCGTGGTACTGATGAAAAAATAGATAATCATATTTCTAACTTAACTAAAGATGGATTAGATGTAACTCTTGCAAATGAATTATTAATTCAGTTATTACTTTTAAAAAATCACCCTGAATTAAAAACGAGAATACACAATAATATGGTTAAACTTTCAAATAAAATTTATGATGAAAAAGATGAGCTTATAAAAAAATGGAACAAAAATAAGGAATTAGATAGTAATATCAATCATGCGAAATCTGAGTTACAAGATACTAAATCACGAGCAAGTTTTAATGCTATTTTACTTGCTATCGGTGTATTTATTTGTTGTTCTTCTGAAAAAACAAGTAATGATATAGCAAAAACCACATGTTATGAAACTCAAATTGAATACACAGATACATTAAGTGATGAATCAAAAACATATATAATAAATACCAATGAAAAAGATGAGGGAGATGTAACTATTATTAAGTATGGAGAAACACTTGAAGATGGAAATAGACTTATTACAACATATAAATTAGATTATGCTCCATATGATGCTGATTATTATAAAGAAAATACACCAAATGTGAAAGAAGAAAATAAAATAGTTCCTTATTCTTCATTTGAACAAGCTAGTGACAAAGAATATGTTGCAGTTGAAAAAGTAATAAGCGTAGATAAACAAAGCCCTATAGAAACTATTGATATTAGTGCAAAAGAAACAAGTAAAAAGATTTTATCAACTTGTTCAGGTATAATTATAGGTGGTCAAATGTTTAATATTATGCGTTCCCTTTTCGAAATAAAAAAGAAAAAGAAAGAAATAAATAAAATTGAAAAAGAAAAACATCCTACTAGTGAACTTCTTGAAATAAAAAATACAATTGATGAAGATTTAGATAGTTTAGAACAAGCTAAAAAAAGACATAAAGAAATATGCGGTTATGAATATGACGGAAAAGCATTCTCTACTTTTTTGCAAGAATATAATTATAATGAAATAAATATTGAAGAAGAAAAGCCTAAAGTTAAAACAAAGCATAAGAAAAAGGAAAAATAAAATTTTCCTTTTTTTGATATTATTTTAATTATAATTTTTTATATTACTTTCTTTTATTATATACTTAGGTCTATCTTGTGATTCAATATGAATCTTTGATATATATAGCCCATTAATACCAATAAATAAGAACTGTAAAGAAGATAAAAATAATATTAATGTTGTCAATTTAAATGCAACACTTACACTTCCTACTAGTAAAATTATAAATAATATAAAACTTATAAACATAAGTAATAAAGATACTATTATTGATAAAATTAAAGGGAATGTTGAAAATGCTACTATACTTTGAATAGAATATTTAAATAGTTTAAAAAATGACCACTTAGTAGTACCTGCTACTCTTTCAACATTTTCATATTCTAACCATTTAGTATTATATCCAACCCATGAGAATATACCCTTTGAATATCTATTATTTTCATTAAGAGAAAGTATTGAGTTAACCATTTGTCTACTCATTAATCTAAAGTCTCTTGCACCATCAACAATCTCTGTATCAGAAATCTTGTTAATTAATTTATAATAACATTTTGCAAAAAAGCTTCTAATAGGAGGTTCTCCTTTTCTAGTTACTCTTCTTAATCCGACACAATCATATTCTTTATCTTTTAAGATATCATACATTTCTATAATTAATTTAGGTGGATCTTGTAAATCAGCATCCATTATTGCTACATAATCTCCCTTTGCATTTGCAAGACCAGCAAGCATTCCAGCTTCTTTTCCAAAATTTCTTGAAAAAGATATATATTTTACTCTATCATCCTTTTTAGATAAATCTTTTAACATAGAAAGTGTCTTGTCCTTTGAACCATCTTCTACAAATATAAGTTCAAATTTAACATAATCCATTTTTTTCATTACCTTACTCATCTCTTCATAGAAATAAGGTAAACTTTCTTCCTCATTATAACAAGGAACAACTATACTAATCATAATATCACATCCAACTATAGAATAACATAAACACTAATTTTTAGCAACAAATTATTAATAATGTTTAACTATTAAATAAAAAAAGATTGAATTTTACTTTATTTGTGATAAAATATTTACTCACAAAGGAGTAATTATGAATAATAAAGAAAGATGCTTACAATTACATGTTAATTCTGTCGCTAATAATCCTGCAAATATTATGTCAGGAGAACCATATTATCTTGGATTTGACTTTTTTATAAAGAAAGATGATATAAATGAAATGATAAAGTTTGTTTCTCTTGTATTAAAAGAATTAGATGTGCCATTAATTAATATGACAATTCTAGGAGAAAAAGATTTAAATAAAGATGATATATTAACAAAAAAAGAAATAGTAAAAGAAATAAAAAAATATGCAGTTGCATATAGAGTTCAAGCACGTAAATATTATGATTTAAAGCATGAAAAAAATTAAGTATTTAGCTTAATTTTTTTTATAAAAAAAGATAGATAAACTATCTTACTTTCTAAACATGGTGGGGCGTTAGGGATTCGGACCCTAGACCCACTGATTAAGAGTCAGTTGCTCTACCAACTGAGCTAACGCCCCAGTTAAATTGATAACAATTAGGATTATATCAGAAAATCCAATTATTATCAATGATAAATTTAATTTTTTTATTAAAAACAAAATAAAGTTAGAAAATTAATTAAATCCTAACTTTATTTTTATTTACTCAAATACTTTATTATTTCTTCTTTATTTTTTGCTATTTTACATTTATTTATCGCATTTTTATCTTTTAATAATGCATTTGCCATACCAGCACAACTTCCATATCCACATGCACCACAATTATATCCTGGAAGCATTTTTACTATTTCATCTTCCTTATTTTTACTGAAAAGTATATTATTTAAAATAACAATTATTAAAGAAAGAACAAATGCTATTATAGTAAAATATATAACTCCACTCACTTTTTCACCTCACACTTATTACAAGCACCACATTTATATTTAGTATTTTTATTTTTTTTATATAAAAATAATGTAAATGTTATAAGAAAAACTAATAATATATAGCTCATTTTATGCTAACCTCGCAAATATAAGTGCCATAATTCCAGCAGTAACAAGTGCAATTGGAACACCTTTAAATGCTGATGGTACTTCTTTTTTAGAAAGAACACATCTATTACCTGCAAAAATATATGTAACAATTATAAATCCAAGTGCACTACCTAAAGTGTTTACCAAAGATTCAAGTAATGTATAATTCATCTTACTATTAAGTAGTACTACTCCAAATACTGCACAATTAGTTGCTATAAGTGGTAAATATATACCAAGAGATTTATATAGTTTCTTAAAATATTTTTTTATTACAAGTTCAGTTATTTGTACAAAACATGCGATAACTAAAATATAAGTAATAGTCTGTAAATAAGTACTATTTGTAGGAATAAGTATATATTTATTTATTAAATAAGTTATAAAAGTAGAAGATATCATAACAAATGAAACAGATAATCCCATTCCAATGGCATTTTTTTCTTTGTTTGTCGTACCAAGAAAAGAACACATTCCTAAAAACTTAGTTAATATTATATTCTCAGCTATTAAAGATGATATAAATATTTTAAACATTATTATTCACCCCTTTAAAATGATTAATTATCGCCATAAGTATTCCAAGAAGTATAAATGCTCCTCCACTTGTTAAAAACAATTTATTTGGAAGTATATTATTATTAAATACTGTAATTACTTCTTTATAACCTGTTATTTTAGATATATTATCCATAATAGTTATAGTACCACTACCTAAAACCTCTCTTAATAAACCAATTATAGATATAGCAAATAAATAACCCACTCCATTTTTAAATCCATCACCTATACTTTTTAAAACTGAATGAGAAGAAGCATAGGATAGTGCTCTACCTAAAATAATACAGTTAACTACTATTAAAGGTAAATATATACCAAATGCATCATATAATGGTTTACTATATTTACTTAAAAGTATTTCAATTATTGTTACTAATGTAGATATAATAATTATATAAACTGGTATTCTAATCTCTTCATTAACTAATTTCCTTATTAATGAAACTATAAAATTTGATATAACAAGTATTATAAGTACAGTTAGTCCCATCATATATGATTTTTCAAAAGTAGTAGTTACTGCAAGAAGTGAACAAAGTCCAAGAACAAGAACAAATATAGGATTTTCATCAAATATATAATTAAGTACTTTTTTCATACAATCCTCCATACTAAGTAAATAATTAGTGAGCAGATAAATGCAGTTATTGTAAGAGTTAATACACTTTTAATACTATTTTTCATTTATATCACCCTTAACTTTTTTTATCATATTCTTAAGTCCATTACTTGTTCTTGTACTACCACTTACCGCATCAAGTGAATCAATATCATCTTGATTCTTAATTAAATCATCTAAATAATTTACTTTCTCAATTTCATTCCATTGTGTTTCACTACTACTATCAGTTATCAATATAGAAATAATCTTATCATCACTAACTTCTATACTTGCCTTTATAACTCCCCATCCTTTAGATGAGACATTATATGTTTTTGTATTACCATTATCCTTTATATCAATAATATCTACATTCAAATTATCTTTGTTATCTTTACTTAAAACTTCTTTATTTACTTTAAATCCAATTCCTAATGAAACACTTATAAATAATAATATTATTATAATGTAAGGTATAACTAAATTCTTTTTATCGTTTTTAATCTTAAGACCTATTTTATCAAATAAGAATACTAATAAATTCATAAATAAAATACTTGTCATTACTCCTTCTGGATAAGGAGTTAAAAATCTTAATAAAACAGTTAAAATACCTAGTGATATTCCATATAATACTTGTCCACTTTTTGTAATTGGACTTGTAACTGGATCTGTTGCCATAAAAACAGCACCAAATAATAAACCACCACTTAATACATGAAATAATGGATACCACACACCTAAAGATAATATATTTCCTATTATAAATGTACTTAAAAATACTGTAAGCGTATACATTACTGGTATTCTCCATTTAATTGTTTTAGTAATAGTTAAATATATAAATGCTAAAATAATTAGTAATTTTGATACTTCACCAATAGTACCAGGAATCATTCCAAATAGAAAATTAAATAAACTTCCATAAGGACTAACTAAAACATCATAAGATCCATAATAACCCATATTAGATAAGTTAGTAAGTGCAGTTGCACCTGAAATTGTATCTAATTCATATAAATTTAAATAACTACCTACTAATCCTTGATAAGATGCACTTACCATTAAATATCCAATTAAAGCCGGATTAAATATATTATTACCAAATCCACCAAATATCATTTTACCAATAACACTACCTGTAAATGCTCCAAAACATACTAAATAAAGAGGTGTATTAGCAGGTAAAACAAGTGCTAAAAATAAACCTGGTATTACTGCAAATGATTTAGAAGTTTCACGTATTGTATCTTTAATGCTTTTTTTATTAAATATTTTAATGTATAATGCTTCAGATAAATATGATGTAACAATACCTACTATAATCATAAGTATTGGGTTAATTACATCAATAACACTTGCATTAGTTTTTAAATAAACTAAAATACTATTTTTAAATATTGCAAAACAAACAATAGGCATAAGTGCGATTAATAATCTTGTCATTATCTTTCTTGTTGAATCATCACTTTTAATATGAGGGCCATTATCACTTATAAATTTCATTTTCTCACCCTTTCTTTTGCCTCTTTTACTGCGTCTCTTAATCCAATCTTAGCAGGACATACATATGAACATAATCCACATTCAACACATTTTAATGGATTTAACTTTTTTAACTCTTCCTTATTATCCAAATTATTTAATATAAATATTGGACATAATTTAGCAGGGCACACACTTAAACATCTACCACAACCCATACAATGAGTATGCTCATCTTTAGTGCGTTCTAGTATTAATAATCCATTTAAATTATTACTAGCAACTACAGAATCACTTTTAAGAGATGTCCCCATCATTGGTCCACCAGCTATTATTTTATAACCATCTTTATCATAACTACCAATCTTTCTTATTACATAAGACATATTAGTACCAACCTTAACTAAAACATTTATAGGATCACTAAACCCTTCTCCACTTATAGTTACTATTCTTTTAGTACTAGCTCTATTAAATTTTAAAGCTTTATATATTGAAAATATCGTTGAAATATTATTAACTACTACACCTATTTCACCGGGGTACTTATTATAACTAACATTTAAAACGGAAGATACAACATGTCTTTCCCATCCCATTGGATACATATCTTTTACTGTAGTAAGATATATATCAGGATAATTAATTATATAAGGTGAAAAAGCATCAAATATAGTTCTATTCTTCTTTTTATATGCAATAAAACATTTCTTAATACCATTTATTTTCATTATCGCATCAATAGTTTCCAATATAATAGGTGCTTTTAATTTTGCAAGCATCAAATCTGCAGTTAAATATGGTTCACATTCAACAGCATTTACAATTAAAATATCCAAATTTGCATTATACTTTAAATAAGTAGGAAAATCACTACCACCCATACCAGTAACCGCACACTTTTTAAGTAAAGTAATAAACTCTTCTTTTGTATAATTAGTTATATCTTTAACTATTTTATCTTTTACTAATTTTTCTTTCTTATCATTATCAATAACAACTGCATCAACCATTTTGTTATTTAAATATAATACTTTTTTAATATCAACAACAGTACCACTTACTGGAGATAATATAGGAAAATCTAAATCCTTTCTAACACCAATAATCGTACCTTTTTTAACCTTTTTACCAACTTTTGTAATACATTCACATAAAACATTATTATTAATAAGCGGAACATACACTTTATTTGGATCACTTAAATCTACAACCTCATTAGTTATAGACATATCTTTTTTGCCATCTAATTTTAATCCGTTTAACATATACCCTCCATCATACATATTTAATAATACCATTATTTATTTTAAAAATAAAGAAAATATAGGTAAAAACCTATATTAATTTATCTCTTTTATATATATCTACTCCCTCAGGCATATATATTTCAAACTCTGTATTATCTGAACATTTAATAATACATAATCCTTCAATAACAAGATCCTGATTTTCTTTAACACGCACCCTAGTTAATTCTAACTTTCTATATGTATCATTAGTATAAAAGTTAGCATGTGTTATATCAACATTATTAGATATATATATAACTAGATTAGAATCATCTAATATATCTATTCTTCCAATACCTTTTAATATAAGTGAATTTTTATCTAAAAGTTGATAAATTCTAGGATTAATTTCATGCTTTATAATTACATTTTTAATAGTATCTTCATCTAATTTTAAATATATATCACTATCACTTACAAGACCAGGAGTATCAAGTAAAGTTAATTCATCATTAATCTTAATTGATATTACATTTAAAGTAGTAGACGGCATATAGCTTGTTACTAAATAGTTATTGCTTTCTGTATAATTTTTAATCATCTTATTTATAAATGAAGATTTACCAGCATTTGTATTACCTAATACATACACATCCTCACTCGTTTTATATTTCATTATTTTTTCATAAAGTAAATCCATATTATAATTCTTATCACTACTTATACATACAACATCAATATATTTTGGATATCTATTTTTAAAATACTCAATAAATTTTTCTTCCTTAATACTTTTAGGATATATATCCATTTTTGATATTACTAATATACATGGACTAAAAATTCTACTATATATATAATCCATATTATCCATATTAAATATATCTATTAAATGAATTACAAGTTCATTAGTTTTTAATATATCTCTAATTATTCTTTGATAATATACATTAGACTTATTCGCAATTTTATATTCTCCGTAATTTTTTAATCTAAAGCATCTTCTACACATAACAACTTTATCATATAATTTAGGATTTACATATCCATCCTCAAAAGAATCCTCACATTGAAGTTCAATCCCACATCCAATACAACGTTTATTCATAATAAACTCCTTTTTTAAATAATTTCTTTCTTTTTAACTTTTTGATTTTTCCCTTTTCAAGTATACGATTAAACTTAGTCCATATTAATTCTCTATCTGATATAGGATCAACTAATACAGTAAATATTCCTTCTTTATTACCACCATATACATCAGTCATAAATTGATCCCCTATTAATGCTATCTCACTTTCACTATACTTATATTCACTTATTATTTTCTTTAATTTCTTCCCATGTCTTTTTCTTGAAGAATAAGAAGCATCCACTTCCAAGGTCTTCTTAAAAGGAGAAATTCTTTTCTTAGAAGCATTTGAATAAATAATTACTTTAAACTTCATATCCTTAATTCTTTCAATAAAATCCTTTAATTTTCTAGGTGGTTTTTTTATGTAAGGCGCTACTAAAGTATTATCAAGATCAAATAATATACACTTAATACCATAAGATTTAAGCTTTTTATAATCAATACTATATATATCTTTTTGATACATGTCAGGTTTATATAACTCTATCATCTAATCCCCTCCAATTATAAATATTATACTATTTATAACTTAACTAGGTCAATTATTTTAGAAAAAAATGTAGATTTAAGTCATAATTATATTTTGTAAAAGAAAAATGAGTTAGTTACCTAACCCATTTAATGTTATGATTTAACTACGAA
>ERZ827423.3556-NODE-3556-length-10585-cov-3.467047_pt1 | contig 10585 bp, 9 predicted proteins | sample MGYA00519775_ERZ827423 | MGnify/ENA primary metagenome ERZ827423 (study PRJEB31778, sample SAMEA3449296) | human gut metagenome | biome: human gut; feature: human-associated habitat; material: faeces | place: United Kingdom | collected 2010/2012 ...
CGCGCCGGTGATAGCGGGCTTCGCGCTCATGCTGGTCTTTCGCAACCGTGTGAGGGCGATCAAGCGCGCGGAGGGCTGGGGGACGCGCAGCGCGCGGCTCTCCACCGTCGCCGGCGCCGCCGAGGCGAACGCGCCCCGTCCGCTCCCGCTCACCTGGAACCTCCTGTACCTGCCCGTGATCCTGGCGACGCTCGCGCTCTCGCTCGCCCTCTACCCCGCGATGCCCGACCCCGTGCCCGTGCACTTCGACGCCGCGGGCATCGTCGACGATTACATGGCCAAGGGCTGGCAGGTCGTCGCCATGCCGATCGCCGTCCAGGCGTTCATGGCGCTCTGCCTCACCGCGTCGCACTGGCAGATCCTGCGGAGCCGCAGGCCGGCCTCGCCCGAGCACCCCGTCGCCTCCGCCATCGCGTACGGCGCGTTCGCCCGCGCCCAGAGCGCGGCGCTGCTGGTCACGGGAATCGTGGTGACCGCGTCGATCGCGATCATGCCGCTCGCCTTCGCCGGCGTCGTCACCGCGGACCAGTCGCTCGTGGCACTCATCGTCGTCATCATCGGCGCAATCCTGCCCAACCTCGCCGTCTCGCTCGTCTACGAACAGGCGGGCTCCAGGCTTCTGCGGCGCATGACGGCGTCGAGCGCGCTCGACTACGATGACGACGAACTTTGGCGCCTCGGCGTCTTCTACGTGAACCGCGAGGACTCATCCGTCGTGGTGCCTCGGCGCTTTGGCATCGGCTGGACCATGAACTGGGGTAACCCCAAGTCGTGGGGGCTCGCCGCCCTCCTCGTTGCCGCGATTGCGGCGTTCGTCGTGCTCGTCGAGGTCTTGTTCAGGTAGGGCGGCAGCGAGCGTGCCCTAAGCGCGAGCCAGAACAGCAGGGGGACCGCGACGAGCGCAATGAAGCCCAAGACCGAGCCTGTGCCATAAAGCATCGCCGGCAGGCGGCCCGCCCCTCGCCTTCAGATGGCCAGCTCACTCCCCGTAGGCCATGCAGTCGATGCGCATGGCCTCGTAGGCGGCTGCCACGTGGGCGTAGCGCGCGGGGACGCAGCCCATGCGGTCGACGACATGGGCTGGCAGCACCAGCATGCGGCGTACGTCAGGACGCTCGCTGAGAATGGGTTCATCCGGAGCATGTCGAGAAAGGGACTGCCTGGACAACGGGGCGACCGAGCAGATCTTCAGCCATATGAGGGACGAGTTCTTCCGCGCCGCGACGCGTAGGTGATGTGTGATGCGTCGCAAAGCTGATTCCATACCTCAATACACCAGTTTGTTGGATAGATTTATCAATTCACCGATATCCATCTAGATAAATGGATAGAATTAAGATATTTCCTTTGTTTATCCATTTTGTTGGACAGATTGGACTCGCTCATGACAAACCAGCCAGTCATCGTCCCGCGCCCTCAGGCAACTGAATGGCTTCTCCACTGGAAGGACCGTGACGTCATCAAAGTGGTGACCGGCCTGAGACGCTGCGGTAAGTCAACCGCGCTCAAACTGGCCCAGCGAGCCCTTGTCGAATCCGGCGTGAACGAGAGGTCAATCGTCTCGGTTGATCTTGAGCGCCTGGGCTTTGCCGCCCCCACCACGCCGCAAGAACTCTACGATTACGTCGTCGCCCGCATCAGCTCCCCGAGCTGCTACGTGTTTATCGACGAGCCCCAGCGCGTCAAGGGCTTTGAGCGAGCAGTCGACGCGCTGTATGCGCGCGAAGACTGCGACGTCTACGTCACCGGCTCGAACTCCGATCTGCTCTCGAGCGAGCTTGCCACGCTGCTTACCGGCCGTTATGTTGAGTTCCGACTCCTGCCGCTCTCGTTCGCGGAGTATCGTGGTGCCCGCGCCGCCTTTACGGACGACGCGGACGATACCGAGCTGCTCAACCGCTATCTCTCGCTGGGGGGCATGCCGTACGCCTCCCTACTGCCCGCCGAGGACGTGTCCGAGTACCTTGACGGTGTGCTCAACACCGTCCTCGTCAAAGACGTGGCGACGCGGCACCCCCGCATCAGCATGCCGGTCTTGCGCGCGCTTCTCGCCTTTCTCGCCGATAACGTTGGAAATCGCTTCTCGCTCAAAACGGTCGCGGACACGCTGACGACCAACGGCTCAAAAGTCTCCCCGACCACCGTCAGCGAGTACCTCAACGCGCTCATGGAGTGCTACCTCATCTTCAAGGCCGACCCCTATGACGCCAAGGGTCGGCGCCTGCTGCAGCAGGGGGGCAAGTACTACCTCGGCGACCTTGGCTTCAGACACCTGCTGCTCGGACGCGACGGCAGCGACCTCGGGCATCGCGTGGAAAACGTCGTGTATCTAGAGCTGCTGCGGCGCTATCACTCGGTGCGCGTAGGGCGCGTGGGAGATCTGGAGATCGACTTCGTTGCCGAGCGGGAGGGCAAGCCGCATTACTATCAGGTCGCGCTGTCCGTACTGGACGAGGCGACGCTGCGTCGCGAGCTGCGTCCGCTCGAGCTGCTGGGGGACGCCTACCCCAAGACGCTGCTCACCCTGGACCGCATCGGCGCGACGGACCATAACGGCATTGAGCAGCGCAGCCTCGTTGATTGGCTGCTGAAATAGCTTGGGAGGGCGCTCCTCGGCAGTAACGCCGCAGCGTTCATACGAGACGTGTACCAGCGCAGACTCGTGAAACTTGAGACGTAAGCGAAGTTGAATGCGCGGTCGGTCTACGCGCGGCAGACACCTGCATCCGAAGAGGGACGCTCCGCGCCCGCATCAAACCAACAGAAACTTTACGCCGACGCCGTATTCCCATTTTTCTCCCAAGCAGTATGTGGGTAGCAATTTCAAACGAGCCTTTTCTAGGCTCCAGGATTCCCGCCCAAACCAGCGTGTCCGCCATCCGATATGGCCAGCTCTGTTTGTGCCACCACCGTTGTCCGCAAATCCCCTCGCGCGCACGGGTATACGGAGAGAAACGACCACCGGGAGGGCACATGCCAAGTCAGCTCACTAAACGCGCGCTCGAGGAGTCGCTCAAGCGCCTTTTGCTCGAGAAACCTCTGAACAAGATCACCATCGCAGACATCACGAGCGACTGCGGCATCAGTCGCATGACGTTCTACTACCATTTCCAGGACATCTACGACCTGGTCGAATGGGCGTGCGAAGAGGACGCCGCACGAGCCATCGCCGGCAACAAGACCGCCGACACCTGGCAGACCGGCCTTCTTGACACGTTTCTCGCCCTGCGCAAGAACAAGCCCTTCATCGCGAGCATTTATCACGACATGAGCCGTGAACAGGTTGAACGGTTTCTCGTCCCTGTGGTGAGCGACCTGGTGAAAAGCGTGGTCGACGAGCACGCAGCACGAAGGCATGTGCGCGAGCAGGACAGGGACTTCATCGCACGATTCTTCGCCCATGCGCTCATCGGGACGGTTCTGGACTGGATCGCCCGAGACATGCGCGACGACCCGCAGCAGCTGGTGCAGCGCGTGGCTACCATCGCAGACGGCGCCATCGAAACCGCGCTTGACCGGCTCGAGAGTCCCGGCGGCTACATCGCCGGAAGCGAGTGGAGCGTTCCGGAAGGGTCTGCCGCTCCGTAGGAACGCGATACGGGCACTTCGCCCGCCTTTCTCGCCCATCTGTACAATCCGGCCGTATTGATAAGAAACCGTACAGAGGCACGGCACTGTCTATGGTGCGCCGCCCATCGCAGCTCCACCATGGAATGAGACGCACGGGACACGCCCGCTGCGCACGTTAGAAAGGTGCTGCCATGTACTATTCAAGCGGCAACTACGAAGCATTTGCTCGCCCCAAGAAACCCGCGGGCATCGATCACAAGAGCGCCTACATCGTGGGCACGGGCCTCGCGGCGCTCTCCGCGGCGTGCTACCTCGTTCGCGACGCCCAGATGCCAGGCAAGAACATCCACATCTTCGAAAAAGACAGCGTGCCCGGCGGCGCATGCGACGGTCTCGACATTCCCGGCCTCGGCTACGTCATGCGCGGAGGACGCGAGATGGACAACCACTTCGAGGTGATGTGGGACCTCTTCCGCTCCATCCCCTCCATCGAGACCCCCGGCGTTTCCGTTTTGGACGAGTATTACTGGCTCAACAAGGAAGACCCCAACTACTCGCTCTGCCGCGCAACGAAGAACCGCGGGCAAGACGCGGGATGCGCCGGGAAGTTCGGCCTCTCGGACAAGGCGGCTATGGAGATCATGGAGCTCTTCTTCACACCCGACGAGAAGCTCTACGACCGTCCCATCACCGACTTCTTTGACGACGAGGTGCTCTCCTCCAACTTCTGGATGTACTGGCGCACCATGTTCGCGTTCGAGAACTGGCACTCCGCACTCGAGATGAAGCTCTATATCAAGCGCTACATCCACCATATCGCCGGGCTGCCGGACTTCTCGGCCCTGCGCTTCACCAGGTACAACCAGTACGAGTCGATGATCTTGCCCCTCGTCGAATACCTCAAGGCAGCGGGCGTGCAGTTCCACTTCAACACGAAGGTCGAAGACATAAGGTTCTCCATCGGAGGCGGCGCGGGCCCGGTGCGCCCGCACACAGGCACCGGCCAGGACACCATCCAGCGCATCCAGCAGGCAGCCTTCCCGCGCAACCCCTACAGCTCGCCCGCGAAGAAGGTGGCGACGCGCATCGTGCTGAGCCAGACTGCCGTGAGCGGCGAAGCCGAACCCGGCGCGACCACGGTCATCGACCTCACCGAAAACGACCTCGTATTCATCACCAACGGCGGCTGCGTCGAAAACTCCACCATGGGCGCGCAGGACAAACCCGCTGCATGGAAGCCTGAGCTTGCCCCTGGCGGCGGCTGGGATATGTGGCGCCGCATCGCGGAACAGGACCCCAGCTTCGGTCATCCCGACACCTTCTGCGGCGACCCCGAGAAGACCAAGTGGATGAGCGCTACGGTGACGACCCTCGACGGCGAGATCCCGCCCTACATCCAGGCGATCTGCAAGCGCGACCCCTTCACCGGCCATGTGGTCACCGGCGGCATCGTGACCTGCACCGACTCCAACTGGCTCCTGAGTTGGACGCTCAACCGCCAGCAGCAGTTCCGAGACCAGCCCAAGAACGAGCTGTGCGTGTGGGTGTACGGCCTCTTCCCTAACGAGCCCGGTAACTACGTGAAAAAGCCCATGTGCGACTGCACCGGCGAGGAGATCTGCCAGGAGTGGCTCTATCACATGGGCGTTCCGGAGGCGCGCATCGCCGAGCTCGCCGCGAACCATGCCAACACGGTGCCCGTCATGATGCCCTACATCACGGCGTTCTTCATGCCGCGCGCCGCAGGCGACCGCCCCGACGTGGTGCCCGACGGTGCGGTCAACTTCGCCTTCATCGGCCAGTTTGCCGAGACCCCGCGCGACACCATCTTCACCACCGAGTACTCCATGCGCACGGGTATGGAGGCCGTCTACACGCTCTGCGATGTTGACCGCGGCGTGCCCGAGGTATGGGGAAGCGTCTTTGACGTGCGCGACCTGCTCATGGCAAGTGTGAAACTGCGCGATGGCAAGCCGATCACCGACATGAAGCTCGGTTTGGTCGAGCGATTCGCGCTCAAGGAAGCGCTCAAGAAGGTCAGGGGAACGGACATCGAGAAGGTGTTGAAGGAGTTCGAGGCGATCTAACGGGGGACGGGCACGGCGCGCGGCGAGAGCTTGCCGCGCGCCAGCCTACGCTTCCGATTTCCCCCGCCTCTTCAATGATCACGGCCCTGTTTTCGCGTTACTTGGAGAAAACAGGACCGAAATACTCCATTGCCAGAGAACATCAGGCGGATATTGCTGCGACCGGAAAGCGGGAGCTGTCTTCAGCGTTCTCGCTTTCGTAGCGGATGAGTGCCGGCGCAGCTTCTTTTCTCCCTGCCCTTACGGGCGCGTCATACCCATGGCGCGATAGAGATCCTCGAAACCGAGCCCCTTACGGTCCCGACGGCGGTACCACGTCGCATAGGTATTCCAATCGGGCGCGAGAATGTGATTGCAGAGCAGAATCCACAGGGGAATGAACGGGATGAAGAGCAGCCCGGCAAACGAGAGCCACACAAGAACCCTGAGCTCCATATCCATGGAGAGCGGAAGTGCCAGAAGGATTACCAGGGCCAGCACTGCAGCCGCCGCATAGCCGATCATCCCGCGGATTTGCAGCTTCTTCGCTTTTTCGTATCCAGAGAGAATACGTCCGAGCAGCTGCGCGTGGCCGCGGCTGAAGGTCTGGAGCGCATAAGCCAGCATCTCGTTACGCTCCGCAGCCGAGGCGGCAACCCCCGCCGCAGTCGCTGCCTCTGAAAACCCGTCGGGCGCACGCAGCGGAGCATCGGACGCCCACTCGTAGAAATCGTGGTCCATGTACGTCTCTCCAAAATGTGAGGCGCTGACGTTCGCCAGCAGCAACCGTGCAGGTAGATTCAGATTCACGGCGACTACAGAGCTGTAACCGGGCCCGATGCCGCGCTAGATTGACGAATTGCCAACCGTTGTTGGTTGCTCCTGCGCCGCTCACGCAGTTCCATGGTCTCGCGCCCAAGCGGCGCGGACCGCGAAAACCGACCGAAAGGAACGGCCATGAACTTCAACGACCGACTCATCGACCTCAGGAGGAAACGGGGCCTCTCGCAGGAGCAGCTAGGGTACGAACTCGGCGTCTCGAGGCAGACAGTGTCGAAATGGGAGCTCGGGCAGTCGTACCCCGACTTCCAGCGGCTCGTCCTGCTATCGGACTACTACGGGATCGGCCTGGACGAGCTCGTGCGGGGAATCGACGTGGGCGATGTGCGCGCCCTCAACGAGTCCGACAAGCAGATCTCCTCAATCTACGCGGACGTGGAGCGGGGCAAGGAGGCGGTGCTTCGGGCCTGGCGGGCTTTCCTCGTTGTCGGGGGTGTCGTCCTGGCGCTCTTCGCCCTGGTTGTGATCTATGGGGTGTCTCAGGGCAGCCTCTTCGCAGGGTAGCCGGATCGAGGGGCGCGCATGACGACGGCGGGCGCGCTCCCGCCCGCCGCGCTCTTCTCGGCGCTTTGGAGGGCCCAGGGTCCGGCGGCAAGCCGGCCTATCGCACGGAACGCATACGATTCTTGAAAGCGCCGAAGATTAGTGCCGCACAGACGGCTTCCGCCGCCGCAAAGACGACCACCAGCAGAAACGCCTGCTGGGTGCCCGCGGCCGTCGCGTTGGCCATGTGCGCAGGATCAATCGCCTGCGCGCTGGCGACGATCGTGGAGACGAACACCGTGCCGATCGCGCCCGCCAGCTGCTGCACCGTGTTGACGATCGCGTTTCCATCCGGGTTATGCTCGATGGGCAGGTGCGCCAGGCCGTTTGTCATGTTACCCGGCAGGTTCGCCCCCTTTCCCAACGAGTAGAGCACGAAGAAGAGAACGATGAGCGGCCCGGTAAGCGTGGGCGCGAACGCGAAGAACAGGATTGTGGACGCGAGCGTGACCACGCACCCGCCGATAATCGAAAGCCCTGCGCCAAAGCGATCGTAGACGATGCCCGAAAGCGGCGCCTGAAGGGCGCCCGCGATGCATCCGGGCACCAGCAGGCAGCCCGCGGTAAACGCATCGATGCCAAGCGACAGCTGCGCGTAGTTGGGGATGAGGAACGCAAGCCCCAGTGTGCAGAACTGCACGAGCAGGATACCCGCGACCGAAAGGGCAAACACCGGGTCGCGCAGCACGCGCACATTGAGCAGGGCACCCGGCGTGGCAAGGGAGTGCCGGCAGAACAGCGCGATCGCGGCAGCTGCCACGACGAACAGGCCGAGCACAGACGGGCTCGCCCATCCGGCTGACGAGGCGCTGTTCGCGGCAAAGATGAAGCTGGCAAACCCGACAGCGAGCATGATGAGGCCGCAGACGTCGAGCGACGGGCGCCCCGACGTCGTCGACTGCCGAATGCAGGCGGCGCCCAGGGCAAACGACGCAGCCACCAGCGGCACGAGCACCCAGAACACCGCGCGCCAGCTTAGGACGCTCACGAGAAAGCCGCCGAGCGACGGGCCGATGGCGGGCGCCGTCGAGGTGATGAAGTTGGCGATACCGATCATAAGCCCCATGTTCTTGCGCGGCACCTGCTCCAAGATGATGTTGAACATGAGGGGCAGCGCTACGCCCGTGCCCACGCCCTGCACCAAGCGTCCGGCGAGCAGCACCGGAAAGGCGGGAGCCAGCGCCGCCGTCAGCGTTCCCGCCAGAAAGCAGGAGGCTCCCGCCACGAATAGCGCGCGCATGGTAAAGCGCCGACGCAGATACGAAGACATGGGGATGATGACCGACAGCACGAGCAGATAGCCCGTGGTAATCCACTGAACCGTCGCGGTATCGATGCCGAACTCCCGCATGAGAGACGGAAAGGTCACGTTCATAGAGCTCTCGACCACCACGCCCGAAAAGGACATGATGCCCGCCGCAATCACGGACGCGACGACGCGCCGCGGCAGCTTCCGGCTATCATCCACTCCTACTCCTCCGCACTTCCGCACGCCGCGGCCTTACGGCCCAAGCGCTCGTTCTGCCAGCGTGTGAGGTCGGCCTCCCCTACAACCTCAAGCAGCCGCTTGACAGTCCGAACCGTCACCTCGATGTCATGTTCGGTCACGCCCGCCTCGCCAAGAAGCAGGGCGGTGTACTCGTAGACCTCCTCGTACCAAACGCGATGCGTAGCGAGACCGTGTTCGGTCAGCTCAACCAACACCTCGCGGCCGTCCGTGGGGCTGGCAGACTTGTGCAGGTAACCATCCCGCTCGAGGTCGCACACCATGCGCGTCACGCCGGGACACGTGGTGCCCATATCGTCCGCGATGTCGCTCACGCGCACGGCGCGGCGCCTCGATGCATCTTCCTTGGCGTAGCCGCCCAGCTCATAGAGCGTGTCGAGCACGCGCGTCCTCCCGTTGGTGAGGTCAGGCGGCAGCTGCGGCATCATGCCGTCGATGCGACGCGCGCGCCGCAGCGTATCCATCAGCATCTTGAATGAGCGCCCGTTCATTTCTGTTCCTTCCGTCTCAAAAAATAATTATCTGTAGTAATTATCTTGAGTAATTATATACGGACGCACATAGGATGCGCCGACGAAGAAGTCTAGAGCGGCAGACAGTTCGATCGGTTCCTATCGGTCGGCCTTGCGACGAACGATCACTCGCCTCATGTGTTCAAACTGTCGCATGGCGAAGCCGGATTTCCCAACGAGGCCGGCGCAAGCATCCATCACAGATCGCCCTTGGCGCTCATCGCGCCACCTTCGGTCATTGGCTTAACCTTTTCCATGGCGGTTCCCGCGACCACAGAAGCGCACGCTGCTACCGTCAGTCCAAATGCACCTCACTTCGGCAGCCTTGCGCCCCCACAGCCATCGGTGAGCGAGGTTTTTGCAGTGGATTGTTTATAACCCACTTACTTCTGCTCGGTAATCAAAGCGCGCATTTCCATGTTCTCTCGCCTGCGTGGTGTACCGTCGTCTCACCATTAAACGATGTCGAGCGCATTCCGCGTGTCCGAATTGAACTCAAAATGAACTCAACGCCCCTCTGCCAGACGGCGTTTTCCGACGGCAACCCGCATGCCGCGGAAAAACAGGCGTCTCTAGCAAGATAGCGCTCAGCAATCGCCACCGAGGCTGTCGGCCGAGCTGCCGCTCCGATAGGTCGTAGACCTGCCGCGTGGGGCACAAACAAGCTTGCCCTCCTTCACCATGTCGGAAAGATAGCGCCTCACCGTCCTCTCGCCCACACTCGTGACCTGCTCGCTAACGGCCGATGCGGGGAAAGACCCGTAGCGGGCAATGAGGTTATCGACCGCGCTCTCGACCTCCGCGCGCGTGCGGCTCCTTCTTGACCCACCAACGGCTCCGCTTCTCTCGGTCCCCTTCGCGGCTTCGCGATCGCCCCCGCTCCCCACCATGCTCGCCATGACAGGCGGCACCGGCACGAACGCGGTAAACCGATCGCCGTCCTCCAAGACAGGGTCCTTCCCTGTGTAGAGCCTCGAGAACTTGTAGAGGTTCCTCGTCCCGCTCCCCAGCTCCTCAGAACGTCCCATCTGGGTGAAGAAGTTGGCAATGATGGGGTTCTTGGGCGTTGGGTCGAGGCTCTCGAGCGTCACGGGACCGGCGAAGAGCGCGCGGCTCGCGTTGCTCGTGCGGATGCCCTCCCCATCGATGGTGATGCGGGCGATGTGCGGGCTGACGAACTCCCGGTGGATGAGGCAGTTGCACACGAGCTCGCGGACGATGACGTCGCGCGCGCTCTTGCGCTGCCCCCCGTCGAGCACGAAGGAATCCGGTAGCCACTTCTCGCAGAAGCCGACGAGCTCGTCGTACGCCCTGACGAGGTTGCTCCTGCAGACGAGGCGATCGTCGTAGCGGTCGGTCTCGACACGACGAAGGACCGCGTCGGTCCGATAGAGCGGCATGACGTCGAGGATCGTGTCCCCCTTCCCCAGCAGCGCGACGGCGGCGAGGTTGAATCCCCGCTCCCCCGTCAGCTGGTCGCGCCCGTAGAGACGGGCGGCACGGAGGAGCTCGCCGTCAGAGAGGGAGAGCCACGGGTGGTCGGCGTC
>ERZ827423.3562-NODE-3562-length-10575-cov-2.542395_pt1 | contig 10575 bp, 9 predicted proteins | sample MGYA00519775_ERZ827423 | MGnify/ENA primary metagenome ERZ827423 (study PRJEB31778, sample SAMEA3449296) | human gut metagenome | biome: human gut; feature: human-associated habitat; material: faeces | place: United Kingdom | collected 2010/2012 ...
AGAAATCATTGTACTGCTCACTCGTGACCTCAAATATACCATCCTCATAATCGGAAAAACAGTCATAATCGTTATCAATTAAAAAAGTTTTCAAATGAGGATTCTCACTATGGTATCCCACTTGATTGTCCGAATAGACTCTGTACTCACCATCATCATAGAAGAAATTCCTGTGGGTATGTCCACTTACATAAACATAGTTTTTGTCAGGCTCCGCTTCTCTGCACCAATCTTTTTTAGGAACTTTTTTAAATTTGTGGACTTTATAGCCCATAGATGTTTTTTTCCCTTGAACAAGAGTGCCAATATATACCTCATTTTTAAGCATTTGAGCGATTGTATCAGGGTTCCATCTAACGTTTTTATAATCGCATTTACCACATACAAAACTGCTTCCTTTTTGTTTTTTATAAATTGCCCTAGATGGGATGTTGTTTTCATTTAAGTAATCACATATTTTATAATAGCCATAACCACCTTTATACATTTCAAAGATTTTTTTCACAATTTTAGAAGCAACCGGGTCGATGACTAATTTGTGTTTGTCCTTTTCGTCTCTATCATATCCATAGGGAGCAAAGCTTCCCATGAATAAACCATCCTCTCGTTTATTTTTTAGAGATTGTTTAATATTTTGGGATAAATCATCTAAATACCATTCATTGATAAGTCCATTGATTTGTCTTGATTTCTTATTGTACTGTATACTTGTATCTGCATTATCTACAATACTTACAAATCTGACGCCCCATTCAATAAACTTGTTATGGAGATATTTCTCTATTACTTCCATATCTCTTGAAAATCTTGATTGCGTTTTGCATAGAACTAAATTGCTTTTACCACTTGCACAATCCTTAATTAACCTTTCGAAATCTGGCCGATACGTCCCAACCCCTGAAAAATCATCGTCTCCTAATGTCAAGAGAAAGCCAAAAAAATTATAAGATTTTTTGCCGGATTTTACGCTAATTCAGCAATTAAAGCCCTCGAAGAGTCAAGTCTGTGACGGAAAACACGCCTACACCCGAAGTATTCAAGTCTGCGATCCATGAGGCAGTCTGCATGACATCTCGCCCCAGGCGTGTCAAATCTTTTGTCAAAAGAGCGTCGGCCCGTCCTTGCCGGACAGCTTCCAGAAAATCATTCAGCCCAGGCCGGTCAAAGGTCAGGCCGCTGGCCTCGTCCTGGGATTCTCCCACAACATTGAGCTGATGCTTTTCTGCAAAGCTGCGAAGATAGTTCATCTGATTTTCCAAAGCCCATGTATCAGGTGAGGCAACGCGCCCATAGAGCCAATATCGTTTCTTATCCCTGTTCACGCTCCGCAGCCTCCTTTTTTGTGGTATCGGCAAGTAGCCGTTGATATTCGTCCCCGCATTTCCAAACGATCTCGATAGAAGTAGAACTGTAAATGTAGATGTTTTGGATCAGCAAATCCACCAGCTCCCGTGTCAATGTCCTGACATTGGTATAGGGAATGATGTTGTAGGTGGAGAGTTCTTCTTCCTTTGCCCGCCGTTTGGCATCCCCCAGCTCTTTGATTTTGGTTTCAAGCCGCTGGATATGTTTTTCGCACTGTCCTCGCTTATGCTGGTAGTCCTCCGCGCTGACTTTGCCGGACACCATATCCTCAAAAGCCGCCATCTTTTCCTGCTGGCGCATTTGGATTGAGTTCTGGTGTGCTTTGATCTGCCGGTCAAGGCGTTGGTTGTAACGGGTATCTTTTGCGGACTGGCGCTGCTTCGCCTGAACCGCCCCTCGGACAAGCTGGGCCATCATGCGGATAGCTGCCAAAACCGTCTGTTCCAACTCCTTTTCATCTATCCTGTCCTGTGGGCAGCCTATATCCGGCTTATACCTGTCGGTCCGGCACACATAGCAGGGGTGGGCAGATTGCAGCCGCTCCATCGCAAGCCCACAGTGGCCGCACCGGATCTTCCGATAGAAAACCCGTGTGCTTTCCCCGGCAGAGCCGGGATGGGAGTTGCGGTTCAGGCTCTTGGCCGTATTGAAAATCTCCTGCGTTATGATTGCCGGGAACGCTCCATCCACAACCGTCCACTGATCTTCTGTGACAGCCTTGACCCGGCTGGAGCCTACCTTTTTCCGGGTGGTCTTGCCATAGATCGCTTTGCCGGTGTACCGCTCATCATCCAGTATCTTGCGAACCATAGCAGAAGTCCAGTAGTTTTTGCTCTGGTCTACACAGTTCCACCTCCGGTTTACTTTTTGGAGCCGTTTTCTTTGCAGCGGGGTCAGTACCCCTTCTGTATTAAACTTTCTGGCAATTTCCGTAGTAGACAGGCCGCTGGTAAAGAGGTCAAACACACGCCGGACCACGGCGGCGGCATCCTCGTCCACCAAAAGAGTGTGCTTATTCCCAGGCGCTTTCTGATAGCCAAAGAACGCATAGGGGGCAACACAGTAGCCTTTTTCGGCAAGCTGCTTTTTGGTCGATCTCACTTTTTCCGACAAGTCCTTGCTGTAAAGGTCGTAGATCACATTTCGGAAGGACACATCAATCAAGCCCGCAGAACCGTACTTGTGATCCTTGCTGTCGTAGGAATCATTGATGGCGATAAATCGCACGTCCAGGAAAGGGAAAATCTGTTCCAGATAGTCTCCAACCACGATATAGTCGCGGCCAAACCGAGACATATCCTTGACGATGATGCAGTTGATCTTCCTCTGGCGTACCTGTTCGAGAAGCCGCCGGACGGCTGGCCGCTCCATGTTCGTCCCAGAATAACCGTCGTCACAAAATTCGAGAATCTGCGCCCCGGCAAATTCAGGCCGCAGCTCAATGAAACGGCGGATGTAGGCACGCTGATTGACAACGCTGTTGCTTTCGTTTTTTTCATCGGACAGGTCGCCGTCCTCGGCGGAGAGCCGGATGTAAATGGCGATCACATAGTTCAACATCTGCTGTAAGACCTCCGGCATCGTGCTACACCTCCTCCTGAAACAACTTCTTCATCTCGTCCTGATAGTTCAACACGATATGTACCTGCTTGTCCTCATTCACATAGATCTTCTCCACCAGCGCCAGTAGCATCTCACGGGTCGGCTCTTTTTCATCCCGGAACTTGGCAAAAGCGGAAAACCATTTATTTTGTTTGGGGCTTGCCTCCGGCAAGGCGTCCTTTTCAGCCTGCAAATCCCGAAGGCGTCCCTCAAGCTGGCGGGCTTCATCCTCATACCGGCTTTTCCCGAATAGATAATCCGCCTGCGTTACAATACCGTCCACATAGCTTTCAAAGAGCGTCTGACGGAGTGTGGCCAGCTTCTTCAATCGTCCCTGCACCGATACGATCTCATTGTCAAGAGCCGTCCTGCGGCTTCTGGCCGCCGAGGACCGGCTGACCCTTTGGATGACTGCCTCCGCATCCGTGAGCATCGCCATCTGCAATCGAAGGACCTCATACACGGCCGCTTCCAAATCGCTTTCCCGCAGGCCGCCCGCATTGGGGCATCCGGCATCCAGAAGCATAGCGTGGCGGGGGCAGATAAAGTGGTACGCCACTGTTCTGCCTTTGTTGTAAACGCTCTTATAGCGTGTCATATTGTGCTGGCAGCACGCGCATGCCACAAGCCCCTCAAAAATGTTTTCGATGTCAAAATGGGCGTATTTCCCCAGACGGCTGTGGTATTCCTCGTGCTTGGCTTTCAAAATGGCTTGAACCGCGTCAAACAGCTCCTGCTCAATGATCGCCTCATGGGTGTTGGGCACAATGATCCACTCTGATGAGGGCATGGTTTTCTGCTTCTGCCCAGCGTGCAGCTTTGTGATTTTTTTGCCCTGAGCCATGTGCCCCAGATACACCGGATTCTCCAAAATATGCTTCACTGTCTGCGTTTGCCACGGAGCATTTTCGGAAAACCTTTTGGCGAATATGATGCCCTGTAAATAACGGTGATAGTTTGGATTGGGGATCTGCTCGGCGGTCAGCGTTCTTGCAATCGCGGCGTTACTCATTCCATCCTTTTTCATCCGAAAAATGCGCCGTACCACCTTCGCCGCGTCTGGATCAACGGCCAGCTTATGCCGGTCCTCCGGGGATTTCACATAGCCATAGGCGGCAAAATTGCCGATAAACTCGCCGCTGCGTTTCTTGGTGTCCAGCGCGGAATACACCTTTTGAGAAATGTCCTTGGCGTAAATGTCGTTCATCAGGTTTTTCAGCGCGATGGTCATGGCCTCTCCGCTGTCCGCCCGGATACTGTCGTAGTTGTCGTTGACGGAGATAAACCGCACTCCCATGAAGGGCAGTACCTTTTCCAGAAAGTTTCCGGTTTCCAGGAAGTCGCACCCAAACCGGGACAGGTCTTTCACGATGATGCAGTCCACCCGGCCTGCTTTCACATCCTCCATCATCCGCTGGAATCCAGGGCGCTCAAAATTTGTCCCGGTTTCTCCGTTGTCACGATAGCAGTCGTACAGCTCCAAATCAGGGTGCTTGGCGATATATCCGCACAGATAGTCGATCTGCGTTTGCAGGCTCTCGCTGTCCTTGCGGTCACGGGTGTCCATGATGGAGAGGCGCACATAAAGGGCTGTGCGGAAAATCCGCAGAACGGCGGCCTTGGGCAGCTCATCAACCGGAACACCCTGTGCGGCTGCTATCTGTTTTCTTCTGCTCACACGCGCCATTTACACCGCCTCCTTTACCGTGGGGGCTGCCTGCGCCGCCTGACGATCCATATACTGTTCGATGTAGGCTACCGCCGCCCTGTACTCATTCTGGTACTTAAAAATGATCTCAATTCGGTTCCCTTCATAGACATAGATGCGGTCGATGATTTTCACCAGGATTTTGCGCTCCATCACATCCACATGGCGGAAGGACTTGAAATGGGCGATCCATTCCCCCTGCGGGGAACCCGCCCGCACAATGGCGTCCAATTCCTCCTGCCGCTTGCTGATGGCCGCCGCAATCGCCTCACACTTTTCCGTGTAAATCCGCTGATACTGCTTGAACTCATCTTCATTCAGCAGATGGTCCACGAACTTCTCATAAGCGGACATTTTGAACCGCATGGTCTGTTCATAATCGGCTTTCAGCTTTTCAAGCTGCCGGTCGATCTTTCTGGCCTCCATGTCCTCTGCGGGGAGGGCGGCGATGAATTGCAGGGTTTTCTCAATATTAAGCACCGTTTCCATGTGAGCGTGGATACAGTCACGAACCGCATCCATCAGCAGGGCCTCACTGATATTATGGGTGGTGCAGGCGGTTTTGTCCGCCCGGTTGGTGGAACAGGAGTAGTAAAAATATTTTTTCCCGCCTGCCGGAACGGTCTTGCGGATCATGTTCTGCTTGCAGTCGGCGCAGAACAAAAGTCCCGAAAAGGGATAGACCGTCTTTTTCTGTACGGCGATTCTGGTATCCCGGCGCAGCAGTCCGCTCACGGTACGAAAATCCACCTCGCTGATGATCGGCTCATGGGCGCCGGGGACCCTGATCCACTCGTCCTCCGGTTTCTCCATCAGCTTCTTGATTTTATAATTTGGCCGCCCGGTCTTTCCCTGAACCATCACACCGATATAGAGGGGGTTCTTCAGGATGCGCCCAACCGCTACCGCCGACCACTTGGCCTGCGGGTTGCTCTTGAAGCCGGAGATATATTTCATCCCCAGGGAACGCTTGTATTCTGAGGGAGAGAGGACCCCATCGGCGTTCAGCCGGTCAGCGATCCCCTGCTGGCTCATTCCTTCCAGCTTCCAGCGGAAAATATCCCGCACCACCTCGGCGGCGTAATCGTCCACCACAAGCTGATTTTTGTCGTCCGGTGATTTCAGATAGCCGTAGGCGGCAAACGCCCCTACAAACTGACCCTTTCGTTTCTTGACCTCCAAATGGCTGCGGATTTTCACCGAAATATCCCGGCTGTAAGAATCGTTCATCAGGTTTTTGATAGGCAGCAGGATGGTGCTGGCCTGCCCCTGTGCGTTGGCGGTATCGTAGCCGTCGTTAATGGCGATGAACCGTACCCCGTGGTCTGCAAACTCCTGTAAGACCTTTCCGGTTTCAATATAGTTGCGCCCCAAACGGGACAGGTCTTTCGACAGCACAACAGCCACTTTCCCCGCCTCGATTTCTGACAGCATCTGCTGAAATCCGGGACGGTCATAGTTTGTGCCGCTGTATCCGTCATCCACAAAAAATGTTGGATTCGGGAAGCGGTGCTCTTTTGCGTATCGGAGCAGGATGTCCTTTTGGTTGGTGATGGAATTACTGTCGCCCTCGTTGGCATCCTCTTGGGAGAGGCGGCAATAGAGAGCCGTAATTTTTTCAGTTGCCCGTAACATTTCTGTATCCTCCTTCAAAGGGGCAACTGTCAGTACAGGATTGGTTGCTTCTATTGTACCAAGATTCCCGGTATTTGTCATTCATCATCCTCCGTATTTTCTGTAAACTTTTCTGTCAGAATGCGCTCCATTTTTCTATCCAGCGTTTCTGTCCCGTCATAGCTGCCCGTGATGGTGTAAATGGTGCCGCCGATCTCACGCTGTAAAGTAAACTCCGGCAGCCAGAAAGCAGATGGATTTTTCACACGGATATGTCCAGTTTCGTCAAACCAGAAATTGTGTCTGGGGCGGTCAGGCGACAGCGGTTCGAGTTTAAAATAGGGATTGGAGAAAACATATTCCGTTGGCTCGTCGTGGTCAGAATTTTCCCATTGACTGATTTCTTCCCAAAGTTCCAAATCATCTGCATCAAACACCGAAAGCAAATCATCAAGTAACTGTGGGTCAAGAGCATATTTTTCTTCCAGCTGCCTGATGACATCATCCACATCAATGCGGACGGAATCGCCGCTGCGTTGTGCGGCTGCAAATTCCGCATCATTCATATTTGCCCACCGCTGCAATTCAGCCCGTGAAGTATCATCAAGCAATATGATTGAACTTACAGGTTTACCATTGGGCAGCGTATCTCCAAGAAGTATTTTTGCAAGTTTCCTTATGAGGTTGCTATCCTCTTTCCAGTTGAGTTCCATTTTTGAAATCCTCCTTAATGGTCGATCTGGTGCTGTTTCCTGCGGCTCTGTTCGGGATTTTCCTGTGCACGAACAACCTGTTCTACCTTGTATTTGATCTGCCAGAGTTTTTTCACCTCCGCATAGATGGGGGAAAGTTCTGCCTGCCCGGTTGCGTATTCCTGTTCCAGACGGTCATGCTCCCTGCGCCATGCTGTCACCGGCAATTTTCCGCCCTTAAAATACGGCTTTAATTTGCGCTCTGCCATGTGATACAGGCGGAGTGCATTTTCATTTTCAGACATGAATTGCTCACGCCTACCTTTCCACTTGATGGCTGCCAGTTTGTCAGCAACAGGTTTTCCGTCAGCGTAAAACTGTACCATGCGGAGAAGCTCATCTAACTCCTTCCTGCGGTCAGATTTGCCAGACAAGGTACTTTTCAAAGTGTCAATGCGGTCACTCAACGCAGATACACGCTCCTGCAACTGTTCCGGCGTTGTCAAATTGTTCTGCATGAGATAATTACAAATCTCATTGAATTCTTTGAGATTTCCGATTTTCGCTTTCCGGCTCCATGCCCCTGTGCTACGGTTGGTGTAATACTCGCTGAGCAGCTGCGCCAGATTGGGGGCTTGCGATTTGTTCAATTCCTCATGCGCTTCTTTCAGCCAGTCAAGCAGCGCCGTAATTTTCTTTTTCAGTTTGCCGATCAACGCATTGGTCGCCTTGACCCAGCGGTTGAAATCGCCCTTATCAGTACGAATACCTCTGGCCTCCATCTGGCGGATCGCCGGTCCCTCATGGACAGTAGGCAGCTGCTCCACGCCCTGACGCTCGTAGCTGCGGTGGTCGATGCGGCAATTCAGCCCTTTTTCGGCAAATCGAGCATTGCACATTGCCGCCCACTGTTCCCGCCAATGTTCCAGCGTTTCCGGTTTACCCCAGTCCGTGGTGGGGACAGCGTTGAACACATAATTTCCTGCTTCATCCCGGATGCGCTCCCCGTTTTCATCCAAGAGATATTCCCGCCGCTGTTTGCTGCTCCATTTCCCATCCGTCAACAGGGGACGGATAGGACACATGACATGAAAATGCGGGTTGGTAATGCCGCCATCTCCCTTGTCGGGGGCGTGAACGGAGAAATCCACCACCATACCCCGGCTCACAAACTGCTCCAATAAAAATTGCCTTGCAAGGCCGATGTTCTCCTGCATGGAAAACTCGTTCTGCAAGGCAATGTCAAAACTGTATGCAAGCTGGGCTTTCTTGCCCCGTTCTGCCTTTTCCACCTCGTTCCACAGGGTCTGCCGGTCTGCGAAGGAAGGTGGAGCGTGGGGCGGCAGCAGGATTTCAGAACAGAGGACACCGCCTTTCTGAGTGTAGTCGCTGTCCTCTCCGTAATACTCGCTGTGCAGCTTTTCCCCGGATCGGTAAGCAGCGGACGCAACAGCGGATTGCCCTGCACTGCGTTTTATCTGGGTAACATGGAAGTGAAATAGTGCGATACTTATCCCTTTCCTTTCTGGCTTTCTTGATTGTGTGTATTGACTGCCTCCATCAACAAAGCCCTGACTTCCGGCAAGGTAAAAACCTTTTCCGTAAAAGCGTAGAACTCCGTTTCGCTCAAAGCCTTTACCAGCGGTGCAATGCTCTCCACGGCAGCCCCTCTGGTAATGAGGCGGTGCGCCCGTTTCTTCCTGTCTCCCTTCTCATAATAGGATTTTCGGTTTTCCAGCCGCTGGAGCCTGCTGCGCTCCTGCGCCAACTTCTTTTCTGCGTCTGCGATCTCCTGTTTCAGTTTTTCGGTTGTTGGCATCGTAGATTCCTCCTTTATTTGCAGATAAAAAATACCGCCTGTCTTTCGGACAAGCGGTAAAATTTGCGTGTTGAGTTTTAGGCTTTGGATGGGAAACTGTCTGTGCAAACAGATTGTTTCCCATCCGAAGCGGGCAGGGATAGCCGCATAAGCGGCGCAAGGGGTGCAGCCCCTTGTACGGAACGCAGTGACGCAAAACAGCCCGGACTTCCATCGTCCGGGCTGTTTGCCTCGCAGAGCGCACGCATACAGGGTTTACCCTGTATAGAAGTGCGCCCTTAGTCCCTAAGGGCTTTTCGAGATTCCTAATAATCATTGCTTTTTCGAATTTCATCGCATAATCGGGATAGTCGTTCTTCGGCTGTACGCTTTTTCAATTCACATTCCCAGACTACAATCACCTTCCAACTGTCAGCCTCCAGTTTTTGTTGATTTTCTGCATCCCGCTGGATGTTTCGTTCAATTTTGGGCTTCCAGTATTCTTGATTGGAACGAGGAAGTCTGGAGCGGGAGCAACCATGCATATGCCAGAAGCATCCGTTGACAAAAATGATAGTGTGGTATTTTGGCAGGACAATATCGGGCTTTCCCGGATAGCGTTTGTCATTTTTGCGGTAACGGAAACCGTGGCTGAATAGATATTTCCTTACGATTTCCTCCGGCTTGGTGTTGGTGCTGCGGATTCGAGACATATTTTCGCTGCGTTCAGCGGGAGTTTTGGTATCAGCCATTGGAAATCACCTCCATCTATACTCAGATGGTTTCCCCAGTGTAGTATGCACAGTCACCAGGCAATTTGATATTAGGAATCCAAAGTTGTGTTCCGTCCCACCCCTTGGCCTTATTGCCTGTAATTTTGTACATGGTAAGTACCAGATCATCGGGATAGGTATCGCCCAGATTGCGGTCGGTGGGAGAAAGCAAAGTGCCGGTTCCCTTACCAATATCTCTATTTCTGCGGACGATCAGCTTTCCTTGAGCTGTCGGGTCGGTAGCCAACAGCGTGTTGACAAAACCAATAAAGGCTTTTGCATTCCAATCGTCTGCTGTTTCAGAATCAAGCTGCTCCATAACCTTTTTAATTAGTTTCAAACTAACAGTATACAAGTCATCCCCAAACGACTGAAGCAACATATCAATGGATGCAACATCCTTATTCACAGGATAAAACGGGAAATAGTTGACTCCACCTGAATAGATTCCAACAGCTTTTTTGTCCAGCACATTTTTTCTGGTGGGCTTCAGGCCAGTAGGATAGAAAATCTTAATGTCACATCCGTTGCTGGAGTTTTCAATCTGCTTGATGATACTGTTGTTAGTTCTGTTAATATCAGAGAACAACTTGAACAGTTTCGGTGGCATGAATACACGGAGCAGGCAGGGATCACGGTCATAGCCAAACATTCTTGCATGTTGCCACATAGTATCAGCTTGCGGACTTTTTGCAACACGGCAATAGTAAATTGTTTGGAGCTGCGGGAAAGTCACTCCACGGCCTAAACTGTTGCCTCCAACAATAACATTGATGCCTTTTTCATACTGCGTATTTTCATCATAAGATACGATAGAGTTCAGCATTAGAATACCGATTTTATCCTCCTGAAGCTGCTCTGCTATAAAGCCATAAATCTGCTCAAACGGCAGAATGTCCGTTTTTGTTTCTCTCAATGACTCATAGGCGCGTTCAAATGCCTCTCTCGTTTCCGCCTCGTTATGGGAATGAGAAATTTCATTCAAATAGTTCCCGATTTTATTTGCAAAACAGGAAACGACTG
>ERZ827423.3564-NODE-3564-length-10571-cov-4.434861_pt1 | contig 10571 bp, 9 predicted proteins | sample MGYA00519775_ERZ827423 | MGnify/ENA primary metagenome ERZ827423 (study PRJEB31778, sample SAMEA3449296) | human gut metagenome | biome: human gut; feature: human-associated habitat; material: faeces | place: United Kingdom | collected 2010/2012 ...
GGTCTGCGGCGGCAATGACAGCGGGAACAGCCACGGCGTTGCCTGCGGTGGTGGCCACGGCCCAGCCGGCGTAGCCGGGACGGCGGCTGATGAACTTGTCGCACAGCACGATGAAGGCACCGCCGATGAAGCAGGTGACCAGGCCCAGCAGGATGCCCTGGGCGCCGCCCTTGACGATGTTGGTCAGGTTCATGCCGGAGCCCAGGCAGAAGCCCACGAAGGGCAGCAGGATGCTGCCGGCAGGCGCCAGGAAGTCAGACAGGTCCTTGTCGATGTTGCCCAGGATCATGCCCACCAGGATGGGGCCGATGGCAGCCACCAGAGCCATGAAGGGGATGTCCGCAAGGCCGCCCAGGCCCATGGCGATCATGGTCAGCATGGGGCCGTCGTTGATGGCCAGCAGGGGCATGGCCGCCTGGTCCACCTTGTCGCCGTAAGAATTCATCAGAGCCAGGTAGATAGAGCCGTTGGAGTTGGTCACGGCGGAGATGATGGCCAGAGAGCTCAGGCCCAGCAGGCCGGTGGGGCCGAACACCTTGCCGACGACGATGCCGATGACAGCGCCGATAACGAACTTGGAGATCAGCAGCACGCCGCCCCGCTTGACGACGCCTCCCATCTCCCGGAACCGCAGGGTGGTGCCCAGGCAGAACAGCTGGATACCGATGGCGGTGTTGGCGCCCGCGCTGGTAAAGATGGCCGTGGTAAACGAGCCGATGTTGGTGACCTCCGGGATAAAGGTATTGATGACCGCGCCCAACAGCATGGGAACGACCATCATACCGGCCGGGATCTTTTTCAGGAATCGCATGATCATGGTCTTTCTTCCTCCTCAATTTGTTTGATGGGGTGCGGCGGGCCGCATCCCAGGCCATGGCAGCCACCCCTCTGACGGACCGCCGGCCATGCCGGCCTCCCTCTGGAGCGATGATCTATCACAGGTCCCCGATCCGCAGGACCCTGGCCTTTCCACACACATTCCGCGGGCCCAAACGCGCAGGCGGAATGCCCACAGGGACAGCGGGGCGCATACCCGCACCCCGCTGTTCTGCCGCTGTCCGCGGCAGTGTTCCAATATCTGCAGCTGTCCGGCCGCCGGAGGCCCGCACCCCTTTTGGCCAGCCAGGTTTCCCCGAATTGTTCAAACCCTGTCTATTGTTATCTTACAGATCTTTGCCCGCGGTTTCAATTTGTTTTCCTCGACAGAATTGTACATTTTTTGACCAGTCATAAAAATTGTTGTATTATTTTTGGCCATATGGTAGAATCATGGTGAAATCCCTGAACAGGCGGTGACACATCATGGACAATCGGATTCGGCTTCTCGGGATCGTCCCCTATGAGGGGATGAAAACCCTTCTGCTCCGCGTCGCGGCGGAATACCCCCAGGTGGACCTGGACGTGTTCGTGGGGAACATGGAGGAGGGTGTGGAGATCGCCCGAAGCAACTTCCACAACCAGTACGGTGCGGTGATCTCCCGGGGCGGCACCGCAAAGGCCCTGCGGACACTGCCCATCCCTGTGGTGGAGATCGAGATCTCCCTCTACGACATCCTGTATGCTTTGAAGCTCTCCGGCGGGCTGCACAGCAAATTCGCCATGGTGGCCTATGCCGATATTGCCATCAGCGCCCAGGCCCTCTGCGATCTGCTGCATTATCAGGTGGATATTTTCACGGTGAACTCCATTGAAGAGCTGGAGCCCACCCTGCGCTACCTGAAAGAGGACCAGTATGACACCGTGCTCTGTGACATGACGGCGGACATCATCGCCCGGAGCCTCGGCCTCAACACCATCTTCATCACCTCCGGGCTGGAGAGCATCCGGCAGGCGATGGACCGGGCGCTGGCCCTCTGCCGCAGCCGGAAGCACCTGCAGGACGAGAACGCCCTGTTCCGCGCCCTGCTCAGCGGGCAGGGCACCCAGGTGGCCGTATTTGACCAGCAGCGGGACCTGGTGTTCTTCCAGGGAGACGATGAGCCCCCGGAGCTGATGGACCTGCTGCGGCAGGAGCTGAACGAGCTGCCGGCCGGAAAGGAGCGGCGCATCACCCGCAGCACCGGCAAGACCCAGTACGCCCTGCGCATCCGCCCCCTCTCCGCGGGCCAGGCATACACGGCTGTCTATTTCTCCGTCCGAAAGACCGGCCCCGGCAAAAATCAGGCGGGCATCCGCTACTTCTCCCGCCAGGAGGCGGAGCAGAAGGCGTACGGCAGCGGGCTCAGCTTCGGAGACCTGTACTCCCCCTCCACCCAGGATGTGGCCCAGCTGGCCAACTGCATGACCCCCGTTCTCATCACCGGGGAGGAGGGGACCCGCATGAGCCGGGTGGCCGCCCACCTCTATATGCAGGGTCCCCTGCGGGACGCGCCTCTGGTGGTGATCAACTGCTGCCTGCTGAACGAGAAGAGCTGGGAGTTCCTCCTGGAGAGCCACAACTCCCCCCTCTCCGAATCCGGCAGCACCCTCTACTTCTCCCGCATCGGCGCGCTGTCTCCGGAGCGCCGGACCCAGCTGATGGACACCCTGTCGGAGGGAGATGTCTGCCGCCGCAACCGGGTCCTGCTCTCCTGCACCTGCCGCACCGGGGAGCAGATGTCCCCGGAGGGCGCCGCGTTCCTGGACCAGCTCAGCTGCCGTGTGCTCCATCTCCAGCCCCTGCGGAACCTCAAGGACCAGATCCCCACGCTGATCACCTCCGCCCTGAGCGTCTTGAACGCCTCCCGCCCCTATCCGGTGCTGGGGGCTGAGCCGGAGGCCGTCCGCCTGCTGCAGGCCTTCCCCTGGCCCCACAACTACGTCCAGTTCCAGCGGGTAATGGAGGAGCTGACCGCCGCCGCGGAGCAGACCATCACCGCCCAGAGTGTCCAGGAGGCCCTGCAGAAGGAGTCCTACGGCAGCACCCATGCCTCCCGGATGGGGGGGATGTTCGAGCCCCTGGACCTGAACCAGACCCTGGACCAGATCGACCGGGACGTGGCGCTGCGGGTCCTGGCCGAGACCAACGGCAACCAGTCCGCCGCCGCCAAGCGCCTGGACATCAGCCGCACAACGCTGCGGCGCCTCATCAAGCAGGGCTGATCCTGCTCCCAGCCGCAGCGGCGCTCCGCCCCAATGCCGCTTTTCCCAATTCCTCCGCCGCGCGCAGAAAATGGTGGTGAAAATGGTTGGGAAAGGTGCTATAATAGATGAAATGCAAGGAGGGCCCGCCGATGGTTCTTGAAGATTGGATCGCCCCCGAGCTTCTGGAGAAGTTCGAATTCCGCAATTACAACCACGCGCTGGAGATCATCACGCAGGCCTTTCCGGAGGAGTGGCGCGAGATTGAGGAGTGCCTGCGGCAGCTGCGCATCACCACGGACGACCTGCGGGAGGCCGGCGGAAACGAGACCAATATCCCCAAGAAGTTCGATGACGTCCTGTACCCCTACGGGTGGCGGGAGATCCGCATCTCCGGCGACCTCCACATCAAGTTCTTCCCCCGGCAGGCGGAGCAGCGGGGCCGCTTTTCCTCCGAGCCGTTTGAGGAAAAGGTCATCCCCGGGTACATCGACGGCCACAACATCGACTTCCTGAAGAATCGGATCGCCTTTGACCTGGAGTGGAACAGCAAGGACCAGACCTTTGACCGGGATCTGCTGGCCATGCGGACCTACTATGACTGCGACATCGTCAGTGCCGGGATCATCATCACCCGGTCCGCCGAGCTGAACGAGGTCTTTAAAACCATCTACGACTATGACGCGCGGTCCCGCCAGTGGAAGCCCATTCTCCGGAAGTACGGCGCCAGTACCACCTGGATGGGGAAGCTCACGTATCGTCTCGACTCCCGCCGGAACGGCGGATGTCCCATTCTGGCGATCGGGATGAGGAAGCCGTGCATCACAGATTGGGAGGAAGGATACATCGATGAGCACAATCCAGGAAACATCTGAAAATCTGCTGCGGTTCTGCGGTGATCAAAAATTTGCCACTATATATGCCGATCCTCCCTGGAGATTCCAGAACCGCACCGGAAAGGTGGCGCCGGAGCACAAGCGGCTGAACCGCTATCCGACCATGGAGCTGGAGGACATCATGGCGCTGCCGGTCTCCCAGATCGCGGCGGAAAAGAGCCATCTCTATCTCTGGGTCCCCAACGCCCTCCTCCCCGACGGACTGGCTGTGATGAAGGCCTGGGGCTTTGAGTACAAGGGCAACATCATCTGGGAAAAGGTCCGCAAGGACGGCGGGCCGGACGGCCGGGGCGTGGGCTTCTACTTCCGGAACGTGACGGAGATCCTCCTCTTCGGCGTAAGGGGCGCCGGGAACCGGACCCTGCCTCCGGCCAGGTCCCAGGTCAACCTGATCCGCGCCCAAAAGCGGGAGCACTCCAGAAAGCCCGACGAATTCATCCCCCTGATCGAGCGGTGCTCCCCCGGGCCGTTTCTCGAGCTGTTCGCCCGGGGGGACCGGGAGGGCTGGGCCATGTGGGGCAACCAGGCCACCGCGGAATATGAGCCCACGTGGAACACCTATAAGAATCACACGAAAAAGGGCGAGGGCGGTCCCAAAAAGCGGCCCTCCAAAAAAGCGCCCTGATCCCGGGTCTCGCCGCCTCCTCCCTCTCACGGGCGCGTGCCGCCATGCCTTCGGAGCACTGGCTCCGGAGGCATTTTTTCTCCCCCGCGGAACCGCGCGTCCCGCCGGGGGATTGCTTTTCCGCCGCGCCGCCGATATAATAGCCCCGAGGTGAATCGTATGCTTGCCTATACCTATCTGGAACCGGGCAAATTCGCGCTGCTGGACAAGCCCCGGCCCACACTGCTCCACCCCCGGGACGCCATCGTCCGCGTGACGCTGGGGAGCATCTGCACCAGCGATCTGCACATCCTCCACGGCTCCGTGCCCCGGGCGGTGCCCGGCGTCACCGTGGGCCACGAGATGGTGGGCGTGGTGGCGGAGGCCGGCGCCGCCGTCACCGGCCTCCGCCCCGGCGACCGGGTGGCGGTGAATGTGGAGACCTTCTGTGGGGACTGCTTCTTCTGCCGGAACGGCTGGGTCAACAACTGCACAGACCCCGACGGCGGCTGGGCCCTGGGCTGCCGCATCGACGGCGGACAGGCGGAGTACGTCCGGGTGCCCTACGCCGACCAGGGGCTCACCAAAATCCCCGACGGCGTCACCGACCTCCAGGCCCTTCTGGTAGGCGACGTGCTGGCCACCGGCTGGTGGGCGGCGGACATCGCCGAGATCCATTCGGAGGACACAGTGCTGATCATCGGCGCGGGCCCCACGGGCATCTGCACGCTGCAGTGTGTGCGGCTCAAGCACCCCGGGCAGATCATCGTCTGTGACGCGGATCCCGGCCGACTGGACTTCGTCCGCCGGCACTACCCGGAGGTCCTCCCCACCCCGCCGGAGCAGGTGCTGGACACGGTGCGCTCCCACAGCGCCCACGGCGGCGCCGACGCGGTGCTGGAGGTGGCCGGCACACCGGAGACCTTCCGCATGGCCTGGATGTGCGCCCGGCCCAACGCCGTGGTGACGGTGGTGGCCCTGTACGACGGCCCCCAGGTGCTGCCCCTGCCGGAGATGTACGGCAAGAACCTGACCTTCAAAACCGGCGGTGTAGACGGCTGCAAGTGCGCCGAGATCCTCTCCCGCATCGCGGCGGGCCAGCTGGACACCACGCCCCTCATCACCCACACGTTCCCGCTTGCAGACATCGAGGCCGCCTATGATCTCTTCGCCCACCGCCGGGACGGGGTGATGAAAGTCGCCATCAAACCATAACGCACAGAGGAGGAAGCATTATGCTGGAAGTTGGAACCAGAGCCCCGGCGTTTACGCTGCCCGACAAGAACGGCGCCCCGGTCAGTCTGTCGGATTTTCAGGGCAGAAAAGTCGTGCTCTACTTTTATCCCAGGGACAACACCCCCGGCTGCACCCGGCAGGCCTGCGCCTTTGCCCAGCGCTGCGGGGAATTGGAACGGCACAACGCCGTGGTCATCGGCATCAGCAAGGACTCCCCGGCCTCCCACCTGAAATTTGCGGAGAAGCACCAGCTGCCCTTTGTCCTGCTCTCTGATCCGGAGCACACGGTCATCGAGGCCTACGGCGCCTGGCAGGAGAAGAAGCTCTACGGCAAGGTCAGCATGGGCACGGTGCGCTGCACCTACCTGCTGGATGAGGCGGGCGTCATCCAGCAGGTGATGCCCAAGGTGAAGCCGGACACCAATGCCGACGAGATCCTGGCCTATCTGAACGGAGACGTATAGGGCCATGCAGATCATCATCTCCCCCGCCAAAAAGATGAACGTGGACACCGACAGCCTGCCCTGCCGGGGCCTGCCTGCGTTTCTCCCCCGCACGGAGCGGCTGCTCGCCGCCCTGCGGGCCATGGACAGCGCGGCCCTGAAGCGGCTCTGGAAGTGCAATGATCAGATCGCGGCGCTGAATCTCCAGCGGCTGGCGTCCATGGATCTGCGGCGGAACCTCACCCCCGCCCTCCTCTCCTATGAGGGCATCCAGTACCAGTACATGGCCCCTGCCGTCTTTACGGATGGGGAATACGACTACGTCCAGGCCCATCTGCGGATTCTGTCGGGCTTTTACGGCCTGCTGCGGCCCTTCGACGGCGTGACGCCCTACCGCCTGGAAATGCAGGCCAGGCTGGCGGTGGACGGCGCCCGGGACCTCTATGCCTTCTGGGGCGACAGCCTGGCCCGGCAGCTACTGGAGGAGACGGACTGCATCCTGAATCTGGCCTCCAAGGAGTACAGCCTGTGCGTGTCCAAATATACGGTGCCCCCGGCCCGCCTCATCACCTGCGTGTTCGGCGAAGAGCGGAACGGCAAGGTCCTGGAAAAGGGCACTTTGTGCAAGATGGCCCGGGGCGAGATGGTGCGCTATCTGGCGGAGCGCCGGATCACGGAGCCCGAGGCGGTCAAGGACTTTGACCGCCTGGATTACCGGTACGCCCCCGCGTATTCGGACACGAACACCTATGTGTTTCTGCGGACCGGAAGGCCCGCGTAAAACCACCCATATCCCATATTCTATCAAACTGTGAAGGAGTGATCTTCGATGAAACGTGTCAGAATCCTGGCCGCGGTTTTCCTGGTGTCCCTGTTGTGTCAGAGTTTTGCGCTGGGCGCCGCGCCCGCCGCGGACGAGCGCTGGACCCGGACGGAGGACGGCGGCGGCTATGTCACCATCCGGGTCCCGGCCGCGTCTGATTCCCAGACGGCGGACGTCTTCCAGCTGGCCGTGCGGTACGCGGATACCCAGGAGCCGGTGGCCCTGTCCAGCACATATCTGGACGGCTACCTGTTTGCCACCGTGCCGGCGTCGGAGGCGGGCCGCCCCCTGGAGGTGTTCCAGGGCACACAGCCCGTCTGGTCGGACCTGGAGCAGCCGTATCTGGCGGTACAGGGCGCCAGTGAGCTGAACATCCGGGGCGTGATCTTCGGAGACAAGGCCGGGCGTCTGAAGCAGGACGCCCCCCTGACCCGGGCGGAGGCCGCCGTCATCGCCGCCCGTCTGCTGGACCTGCGGCCCTCCGGCGATCCGGGATACCGGGACGTCTCGCCGGAGGACTGGTTCTATGAGGCCGTCTCCGCCCTGAGCGCCATCGGCCTGGGCCCGGACGGCGGCCTGTTTGAGCCGGACCGGCCTGTCACCCGGGCAGAGGCCACGGTCCTGATGGCCAGACTTCTGGAGGCGGTGGGCTGGCTGGAGCTCCCCCAGACAGCGGATCTGTCCGCGCTGGACCTGGCGGACGCGGAGACGATCCCCGACTGGGCGGCGGGGGCCTATCAGGCCCTTTGGTCCCGCAACCAGATCATCGTCATCTCCACCGAGCGGCCCAGCGGGGAGACCGATCCCAACGGCAACCCGGTGCTGGCGGACTACGCCGAACCGGAGCAGGCAGCCACCCGGGGCGATATGATCGAAATGATCAACCAGGCCCTGCGCTGGGTGCCGTGGTATCCCACGGAGGCCGCCATCCAGCTGGGCTTCGACCGGGAGATGCCGGTGATCGACGGCTCCACCTCCACCTATCCCTACACGGAGGGCGTGTACAACGCGCTCTTCACCAACGGGACTGCCCATCCCCAGTTCCCCCAGAGTCACTCCAAGAGCTACGAATCCTACGAGCGGCTGATTGACGGCGACGTGGACGTGCTGTTCGCGGCCACCAAGGCCTCCGCCGACCTGGAGGCGCTGGCGGCGGAGCGGGGCGTGGAGCTGGAGTATATCCCCATTGCCTACGACGCCATGGTCTTTTTCACCAATGCAGAGAACTCCGTCACCGGCCTGACCCGGCAGCAGATCCAGGACATCTATGTCCGCAACGCCTACGACAACTGGAACCAGGTGGGCGGGCCGGACGCGGCGCTGCTGCCTTACTGCCGGAACACGGACAGCGGCTCCCACGCCCTCATGGAGCGGTACTTCCTGGAGGACGGTGCCCTGTCCCTGAGCCCGGACATCCTGCAGGGCAATATCTCCATCTCTATGTCCTCCGCCCTCACGGATGTGGCCGCGGCCCTGTCTCTGGATCCGCCGGCTTACGCCATCGGGTACAGCGTCTATGCCTATTACGACGTGTATGAGGAGCTCATGGCGGATGTAACCCCCAACAAGCTGAAGCTCCTGGCCATCGACGGCGTGCAGCCCACCGATGAGACCATTGCCGACGGCACTTATCCGCTGGCCGGCTACAACTATGTGGTGCTCCGGGCGGATGAGCCGGAGAACTCCCCGGCCCGGCGGCTGGCAGAGTACATGGTCAGCGATGCGGGGCAGCAGGTAGTCTTCAACGCTGGCTTCCTGCCGCTGGCGGATTGACCGCATCCGGTCCATGGAAGCCCCTTCTCCTGGTCGCCAGGTCTCGCATTTGGCCCCTCCAGGGGCCGCAGCAAGCACTCGCCCCACAGCGGGACGCATGGTTGGATCATCAAGAAATCCTGCGGGGCGCAAGAAGTTGTTTTCCCGGACCGGCGGAATGTGGACAGAACTCGCCCAGCCGATCCGGGAGCAAAACGGGCAGGTTGAACAAACGAGCCTCCGGGGGCAAAATGCCCCCGGAGGCCCGTTTTTTTCTGTCTGTGGCGAAATATATGGTCAAACGCAAAAGCGAAAATTTAAACTGCCTAAAATTGTTATACATAGCAAGGGAAAAGACCGCTTTTCAGCTGAAAAGCGGTCTTTCCTTGGAGCTGCTGGGCGGATTCGAACCGCCGACCTCATCCTTACCAAGCGGCTTTGGAGCTTTTTTCTAACTATTTTTCGTGCTTTATGGCCATTTTCGCTCCATTTCATTTGCTTTCCAGCACTCTTTGAGGGCACTGTTTCCATATACTCCACACCGCTCTGTGGCTGAAACTGTGGTCAAAAAACTCCCCGCCTTTTGCCGGAAATGGTTTCCCGGCTGGGGCGGGGAACATTTTTATATCCCTGCGTATCTGTTTGTTGGTGAGAGTGCAGAGCAAGGCAAATGATCTCCGCCGTCCACAGCTCAGGATTTGCGGGGCTGTAAACAAAAATAATTCGTTCCCCGTATTGGTATCGGACAGAACCTATTCTTCAAATTTCGGCGCAGATACATCTCCGCCCGCAAAGGTATTAGGGCCTGGATTGGACATGGAAAAATACATCTTTGCCGCCTTGGTGGTACCAAAGTCCTGGTTGGAGCCGCTCTCCTGCACTTCATTGAAGGCGTCCCGGAACATCTGGTTGTGGGCTTCTTCCTGGTTGAGCAGAAAATCGATGGTTTCCCGCACTTTTTTATCCCCGATCTGTCGGTACAGGTATTCATATACCACCTTGGCCCGCTGTTCCGAAGCAATGTTACTGAGCAGATCCGCACAGACATCCCCGGTGACCGTAACATAGTCCGCCGTCCAAGAGTAGCCGGAGGCATTGATCAGACCGGGATTTAGGCCCAATAGGACATGCGTCTCGATTTCTCCCGCTTGGACCTGATTTGCCTCCATCTCGTGACCGTTGAGTAAATTGATTGTCTGGGCGACCATCTCCATGTGTCCCAGTTCCTCAGCGGCAATGTCTAAGGCAACACCGCAGCCTTTCGATGCCATTTCTCATTTTACGATTATTTTACTAAGAATTAACCGCTTTCATATCGTTAAATTCAAACCAAAGGTGTATGCTAAACAAGTTAGTGAGGTTTGATATGAAAATACAGTTAAAGAACATTACAAAATCATTTGGGAATAAGCGGGTCATCGCACCCACCGATTTGACCATCGAAAGCGGCAGCTTTACCACCCTGCTGGGGCCATCCGGGTGCGGCAAGACCACTCTGCTCCGCTGCCTCAACTTCCTCGAGATGCCCAGTGCAGGAAAAATCGTAATAAACGACGAGTCCGGCAGTCATATTCTGTTTGACGGCAGCTCCGGCAAGGAGCTGAAGGCCGCTCAGATACGCCGTAACCGGCTCCACTTCGGGCTTGTATTCCAGAGTTTCAACCTTTTCCCGCAGTATACGGCTTTGCAGAACGTATCCCTTGCCCCCAAGCTTCAGGCCAAGAACAGGGACGAATACCGCGAAAACCGAAAAGAAC
>ERZ827423.3565-NODE-3565-length-10571-cov-4.203309_pt1 | contig 10571 bp, 10 predicted proteins | sample MGYA00519775_ERZ827423 | MGnify/ENA primary metagenome ERZ827423 (study PRJEB31778, sample SAMEA3449296) | human gut metagenome | biome: human gut; feature: human-associated habitat; material: faeces | place: United Kingdom | collected 2010/2012 ...
GCCGGGATCCTCCGTGTCCTCCTCCGGGACGGAGGCGTCCTGACCGCCGCAGGCGGTCAGAGAGAGCAGCGTCAGCACAGCAAGCAGCAGGGCAGTGAAACGGCGCATAATGGGATGTTCCTTTCTGTCGAAATTTGTCGCTGCCAATAGTATAGCAGGAACCCGCCAGGAAAGAACAACAAAAAAATGACAAAATAAAGACAGGGCGGCAACGGCCGCCCTGCCGGGGAGAGGAAGGCTCTGTCAGCGTTTGTCGCCGGGGCGGAAGATGGCCGCCATCACCACACCGGCCACCACAGCCGCGGCAATGCCGCCGGCCGCCGCCGTGAGACCGCCGGTAAAGACGCCGATCCAGCCGTCGGCGGCCACCGCCTCCCGGACGCCCTTGGCCAGATTGTGGCCGAAGCCCGTCAGGGGCACCGTGGCGCCGGCACCGCCCCACTCCACCAGGGGCTCATACAGCCCCAGGGCGCTGAGAGCCACTCCCGCCACCACGTAGCCGGTGAGGATCCGGGCCGGGGTCAGCTGGGTCTTGTCGATGATGATCTGCCCGATGGCGCAGAGAATGCCGCCGCAGAGAAACGCGTTGAGATACTCCATGGACTGTCCCCTCTCTGAAAGAATCTGATACGGTCAGTGTGCCCGGTTTTTCCGCGGCTATGCGGCAGAGGGCCGAAGGCTTGCGCCTTCGGCCCTCTGCCGGTTAGGTTTTGGTACAACGGGGGAGCGTCTCACTCCGCATCCTGAAGGGCGTCGTAGCCCTCCTCGCCGGTGCGGACCTTGATGACGTTCTCCACGTCGTAAACGAAGATTTTGCCGTCGCCGATGTGGCCGGTGTACAGGACCTTCTTGGCGGTCTCCACCACCAGGCGCACCGGCACCTTGCACACCACGATGGACACCTGGATGCTGGGCAGCATGGTGGCCTCCACCTTGGCGCCCCGGAAGTAGCCCTCGGTCTTGCCCCGCTGTTCACCGCAGCCCATGACATTGACGGCGGTCATGCCGGTGATGCCGATGTCGAACATGGCCCGCTTCAGGGCGTCGAACCGCTCCATCTTGCAGAGGATGTCCACCTTGGTCATCTTGAGGCCGCCGGAAGCGGCCTCCTCCGGCGCCGGGGCGGAGACCACCTCCACCGGAACGGCCTCCTGCACGGGGACCGGCGCGGCGGGATTCAGGACGGCGGCGCCGTCGGGGGTGTCGTCATAGGCAAAGGCGAAGCCGCCGTAAGCGGTGGGGAGGCCGTGTTCCGTGATGTCCAGGCCCTTGACCTCCTCCTCGGGAGAGACCCGCAGGCCCACGGTGTGCTTGAGCACCTGGAACACGATGGTGATGGTGACGATGGTCCACACCGCCGTGGCCGCCACGCCCAGGCACTGGATGCCGAAGAAGCGGAAGCCGCCGCCGTAGAACACGCCGCCGTCCACCGCCAGCAATCCCGTGAGCAGGGTGCCGGCGCAGCCGCAGACGCCGTGGACGGAGATGGCGCCCACCGGGTCGTCGATCTTCAGCACGGAGTCGAAGAAGTTTACGGAGATGGGCAGCAGGAGCCCGGCCACAATGCCGATGATGGCGGCACCGCCGACGGACACCGCGTCACACCCGGCAGTAACGGCTACCAGGCCCGCCAGGGCGGCGTTCATGGTCATGCCCACGTCCGGCTTCTTGTACCGGATCCAGGTATACAGCATGGTGACGCAGCAGGCCACTGCCGCAGACATGTTGGTGTTGACGAAGATCAGTCCGGCGGAGACCAGGGTGTCGTCCCCGGTCATGGAGACGGTGGAGGCGCCGTTGAACCCGAACCAGCAGAACCACAGGATGAACACGCCCAGGGCACCCAGGGACAGGTTGTGGCCCAGAATGGCCCGGGGCTTGCCGTCCTTGTCGTACTTGCCCAGCCGGGGGCCCAGCAGATAGGCGCCGATGCAGGCGCAGATGCCGCCCACCATGTGGACCGCCGTGGAGCCGGCAAAGTCGTGGAAGCCCAGGTCGCTGAGCCAGCCGCCGCCCCAGATCCAGTGGCCGGAGACGGGATAGATGAAAGCGGAGATGCACAGGGAATAGATGCAGTAGGAGATGAATTTCGTCCGCTCCGCCATGGAGCCGGAGACGATGGTGGCAGAGGTGGCGCAGAAGACGGTCTGGAAGATCAGATAGGCGTACAGGGGCACCCCCTCCGGCAGGATGGCGGCGTAGTCCCCCTGGACCATGGGATCCAGGCCGCCGATCAGGGCCCCGCCGCCGGCGAACATCAGCCCGAAGCCCAGCAGCCAGTAGACCGGCGTGCCGATGCAGAAGTCCATCAGGTTCTTCATGAGGATGTTGCCCGTGTTCTTGGCCCGGGTGAAGCCGGCCTCGCACATGGCGAAGCCTGCCTGCATCAGAAAGACCATGGCGGCGCCCACCAGGACCCAGATGGTGTTGACAGATGAATACATACGTTCCCTCCTAAATCACCACGGGCGGCGGCCGCGCGTCACGCCGCGCCTTGGAACAAATGCAGGCAAGGGCGTCTGTGAGATGGTCTCACAGGCGCCCTTGCCTTTGATGGAGAACACTTTACCACGGAGGAGGGACCGCGTCAAGGCGATTTCTTCACAAGAAATTTGCGGGATTTGTCAAAAATTTATCCGAATTTTATATAGGTTGACCAATCACTCCCGGACGGCACACAGCCGCACCGCGTGGCAGATGGAGGGGATGGACTCCCCCTGGCCGGAGGAGGTGGGAGACAACAGTGCCCCGGTGGGGGCGAAGAGGACGGTTTTCCACTTCCCCTCCCGCATCTTCCGGAGAAGGTAGCCGTTGAGGACGGAGGCGGAGCAGCCGCAGCCGGAGGCGCCGGCGTGCATATCCTGGTGCTTCCGGTCATAGAGCAGCAGGCCGCAGTCCTGGAACTGGGGGCCCAGGTCCACGCCGTCCCGCCGGAAGAAGTCCCGGACGATGTCGTGGCCCAGCTCCCCCAGGTCTCCGGTGATGATGAGGTCGAAGTCCGCCGGCCGGTACCCGGTGTCCCGGAAGAAGGCGGAGAGGGTGTCATAGGCCGCCGGGGCCATGGCGGCGCCCATGTTGTTGGCGTCGGCGATGCCCTTGTCCACGATCTTTCCGCAGGTGACGTGGGTGACATAGGGGCCCGGGCCGTCGCTGCCCAGGATGGTGCAGCCGGCGGCGGTGGCGGTCCACTGGGCGGTGGGGGTCCGCTGGCTGCCGTAGGGCACCGGCATCCGGTACTGCCGCTCGGCGGTGCAGAAGTGGGAGGAGGTCAGGGCGGCGGCCCGGTCGGCGTAGCCGCCGTCGATCAGCAGGGACGCCAGACTCAGACTCTCCCCCATGGTGGAGCAGGCGCCATACAGCCCGTAAAAGGGGATGTGGAAGTCCCGCAGGCCGAAGGAGGAGCCGATGCACTGGTTCAGCAGATCCCCCGCCAGGATATAGTCCAGGTCCTCCGGCGTCAGCTCCGCCTTGTCAAGGGCCCGCTGGAGGACGGATTTCTGCATGGCGGACTCCGCCTTCTCCCAGGTTTTCTCCCCGAAGAAGGAGTCAGGATTGATCTCGTCAAAGTAGTCCGCCAGAGGGCCCTGCCCCTCGAACTTCCCGCCGATGTTGGCAAAGGAGAGAACGGAGGGGGGATGGGACAGGACCACGGTCTGGCGGCCCAGACGCTTGTCGTTCATCGGTACGCCACCTCGCATTTGTTGTCGTTCTGTCCGGCAGTTTGCCCCAAATGGAGAAAAATATGAGGCCCGGCACAAGCCGGGCCTCTGGTTATTCGGTTTCATACTGGAAAGACAGGCCGCAGGCGTAGCAGGAATCCCGGTTGCCCTTCTGTCGCCGGCCGCAGCGGGGACAGGCGATGACGGCCTCCGTCCGGGCAGGGAACACGGCGGGGGTGTCTTGGGGCAGAGTCGGAGCCTCCGGTTCCTCCTCCGGCATGGGCGGCAGGAGACCGTGCAGGGAGAGAACCTTTTCCAGCGCCAGCAGCTGGTCCTCCAGCTCTGTGACCCGCTTTTTCAGCCCCTCGATCTCCTTGTCCTGCCGCAGGTCGTCGGCGTGGGAGCTGCTGGCGGAGCTGTTCAGCTCGTCCAGCTGATCCAGCATGTCTGCATGGAGAAACAGATTTGGCCTCAGATACCAGGGAAGTCCCATGAGCGCACCTCCTTTTTGACATTATAGCACAGGAAAAACGACTTGAAAAGGGCTGTTTTTACAAATAAATGGCGGTTAGCCTCTGCTAATGTTCAAAAACCTCTGTACAACCGTTTCCCGGGGTGGTATAATCTTCATCTAATGGAAACAACCAAGCCAGGAGGCGCATACCATGAAAGAAGAGATGCGGACATTCGGATACCTCTGCCCCCAGTGCGGCAAGACCGTCATGGGGACCCGGTCCGTCTTTGCGCTGGAGGCCTCCAACGCCGAGGTGGAGTGCGCCTGCGGCAAGTCCGCCCTGAAGGTGGAGTTCGACGGGACGGAGTACCACATCTACGTCCCCTGCGGCATCTGCGGGGAGACCCACGAGGCCCACTGCCCGCCGGAGCGGGTGCTCCGGGGTGCCACGGCCCTGGGCTGCGCAAAGACCCGGCAGTTCTGCTGCTTCATCGGGCCGGAGGGCACGGTGGAGAAGAACCTGCGGGACCTGGCCGTGCTGGCGGAGAAGGAGCACCAGCAGCAGGAGGACGGGGAAGAGGCCTTTGTGGACAACGTCATCATGTATGAGATTTTGTCCGAGCTGAAGGAGATCGCCGCCCGTCCGGACGGCATCACCTGTGCCTGCGGCAGCAAGCGGTACGGCATGGAGATCCGCCGCAGCGCCGTGGATCTGATCTGCCGGGACTGCGGCGCCAGGCTGCGCCTGCCCGCGGCCACGGACCGGGACCTGGATGACCTGTGCTGCCACATGAAGCTGGTGATTCCGGGCAAGCGGAGGTAGTTCCCCCGCGGGCCGCACACTGCAATGACGCCGCCGGAAGGCGGCATTTTCCTGGCCGGCGCTGCCGGCCGATGACATATTCCGGGGCAGAGCCCCGTGGAAAGGGAGGAATCTGCTGTGATCTCATTGTTGGCACGGCTGTTTATCAAACCGGATCCGGCCCGGGAGGAGTCGGAGACCCGCAGGGCCTACGGCGTCCTCTGCGGGATCGTGGGAATTTTCCTGAACGTGCTGCTGTTTGCCGGAAAGTTCCTGGCGGGCACCCTGTCCGGGTCCATCGCCATCACGGCGGACGCCTTCAACAACCTGTCGGACGCCGGGTCCTCCTTCGTGACGCTGGTGGGCTTCCAGCTGGCGGGGCAGAAGCCGGACTCGGAGCATCCCTTCGGCCACGGGCGGATGGAGTACGTCTCCGGTCTGGCGGTGTCGGTGCTGATCCTGCTGATGGGCCTGGAGCTGGGCAAATCCTCCATCGAGAAGATCCTGCATCCGGAGCCGGTGGACTCCGGGGCGCTGATCTTTGTGATCCTCTGCGCGTCCATTGCCGTGAAGCTGTATATGTTCTTCTATAACCGCCGGCTGGGAAAGAAGCTGAACTCCCCGGCCATGGGAGCCACGGCCATGGATTCCCTCAGCGACAGCGTAGCCACGGCCGCCGTGCTGCTGGCCACCCTGGTGGGCCACTTCACGAATCTGCTGATCGACGGCTGGTGCGGCGTGCTGGTGGCGGCCTTCATCCTCTGGTCCGGCATCAACGCGGTGAAGGACACCCTGAATCCCCTGCTGGGCACACCGCCCACCCACGAATTCGTCCAGCAGATCCGGGACCTGGTGATGGCCCACAGCGGCATCCTGGGGATCCACGACCTGATCGTCCACGACTACGGCCCCGGCCGGGTGATGATCTCCCTCCACGCGGAGGTGCCCGCCAACGAGGATGTGCTGGCCCTCCACGACGAGATCGACAACGTGGAGAAGGAGCTCCAGGAGAAGCTGGGCTGCGCGGCGGTGATCCACATGGACCCGGTGGTGACGGATGACGGCGTCACCGAGGAGACCCGCCGGCGGGTCCAGACTCTGGTCCACTGCATTGACGATGCCATCGACATCCATGACTTTCGGATGGTGTCCGGCCCCACCCACACCAACCTGATCTTCGACGCGGTGGTGCCCTTCGGCTTCCGCCTCACCGATGAAGAGGTGGAGGAGAAGATCCGCAAGGCAGTGCGGGCGCTGGACGGCAACTACTACGCCGTGGTGAACGTGGAGCGGTCCTATACATGAAAAAAGCGGCAGGCGCCCGGCGCCTGCCGCTTTGCTGTCTGGAAAAATCAAAGGGAAAACTAGTCGGAGCCGAACTCCATGTTGGCGTAGATCCGCTCCATGCGGTCGTCGGGGAAGTGCTGGTCAAAAAAGGTGTCCACCGCGGAGGTGGGCGGCTCCCCCTGGATCCGCTGGGACCAACGGCCCACCGCCAGCAGGCTCATGGTGCAGTCAAAGACCATGAACAGCACCAGCACCCAGGTGAGGATTTTGCCGAACCGGTTGGGGAGCTTCAGGATTATCTGGGCGGTGCGGGGGTAGATGCTCTTGATCCACAGCACCCCCAGGATGCCCCAGAACAGGGAGTACAGCAGGCAGATGCGGCCGTTGAGGTTGAAGGGCATATCGCTGTAGTCCCAGGAGGTGGAGCCGAACAGCGTCTCCTGCCCCCAGGAGAGCAGGTACTCGATGACGCTGCCCACGATGGCTCCGCCGAAGAAGGAGATGGAGGAGCTGCGGTTGCGGTAGCGGTACAGCGCCAGGGTCATGATCACGGCGCCGATTCCGTAGACCGGGTTGAAGGGGCCGTACACCAGGCCGGAGCGGCTCTCCAGATAGCCGTTGCGGAAGAGGCACCACAGCAGCTCCACCACCACGCCGGCAAAGCTGCCGGCCATGTAGATCAGCATCACCTTGTAGAAGTTGACGCCGGAGGCGAAGCTGTCCGCCCGCTCCTCCTCCAGGTCGATGACGGAGTTGGCGGGGGCGTGGCGGAACAGGCCCTTCCGCTGGGAGCTCTCCTGCCCCTCCCGCAGGCGGGTGGTCAGCTCGTCCGCCTTGTCCGACGCCCACTGATGGGCCTGCCGCAGGCAGGCGGAGGCGTCCTTCAGCGTCTCCACCTCCCGGGTGATGTCGCTGTGCAGGGCGGCCCGGTCCTCCGGGGAGAGGTGCTGCTGCTCCGCCAGCTGCTCATAGTAGCCCTCATACCGGACCTCCAGGGTCTTTTCCATTCGCAGCACATCCTGGCTGCATTCCAACAGATCCTTCTCTTCCATAGGCACCTCCTGCCGAATCAGGTCGAATCCCTCTCAGTGTACCACAAGCGGAGGACTGGGGCAAGCCGCTCCGGGAAAAGCGGCGCAAAATTTGTGAAAAACCGGGGCCTGCCGCGCGTTCGGCAAAAAAATCCCGCCACGAAAGTGGCGGGATTTTGGGAAGTGCAGCTGTGAGATCAGCGCTTGCTGAACTGGGGAGCCCGACGGGCAGCCTTGAGGCCGTACTGCGCGCCTTTTTGAGCTGATTTTCCTTGATATTCCGGGGTTTTCCAGCTTTCTGTTGCTCAGTTATCCTATGTGGTAACCACGAAAATCAATGGCATCTCAATCAATGACTGTCTGATGAAAAGCGCTGTTCACAACTCCGAACAGCTCTTCAGGTTTATTATATTTCACTTTCGCATAAATGTCCATAGTTGTTTTGCTATTTTCATGTCCGGCAAGATATTGAACGGTCTTTGGATCAACCCCCGCATAGAGCAGGTTGGTGATGTAAGTATGCCGCAGCTGGTGCGGGGTCACATCAAAGTCCAACGTATATTTGATTTTCGGTTGATTTTTTTGTGTCATTCCCAGCGTTGGGGTAACCGTATATTTGATGCTCTGGCCATTCACATACTTATAGTAGTTGCGGGGCTTGGTGGACCGGACAACTACATACTGCCATACCCTTTGAAACTGCGAAGCGGCCAACGGCTCTCCTTTGCTGTCCGCAATCACATAATCCGATATGGAATTATCTTTCGCTTCCCGCAGACAGTCCACCAGGCACTTGGGAATCGGAATATCCCTTTTGGCAGCCTTGGTCTTGAGCACCGTAGAAATCACGGGCCTGTTATGTTCTGTACGCCATGCTCGCCTTACCGATATATAAGGCGTAGACTCGTCCAGAAACACACAGTCCCATTGCAGCGCGAGAATTTCTTCCCGGCGCAGGCCGGAATACAAGCCAATCATAATAAACAAATACGGGGGAAGCCCCTTGACGGTATCCAGAAGCACTGCTACCTGCTGGTCCGTTAATGCTTCTCTCTTTTTCCCTGGCTTTCCGCCCTTGCCCGATATTCCCACACAAGGGTTGTGTTCGAGGATTTGGTTTCGCTCTGCTGCGTAAAAAACGCATTTGATGAGCATATTCACCGTACTGTATAACCCCTCCGATTTTTTCGTCAAAGGGACAAGCGCCAATCGAATATCGTCTGCGGTCACTTCCTCCATATACATCTCACCCAAAGGTTTGATGATATAGTTCTTCATGTCGGCGGTATAACCTCTCAATGTAGATGCAGAGACCTTTGCTGACTGCATCAGCAGCCACTTCTCGCAATACTCAGCTACCGTCGGATGCTGTCGATGAAAGATGATCTCATCCACCTGGCGCTGTGCTTCCAACTGCTTCTTATACAATTCCTCGCAAGTGGTGGCATACAAACTCACCTGCTTGCCATCTGCATCCATGATCCGGGTCCTGTAATACTGGATTCCCTTTAATGTAATGGTGCCATATTTCGGGACCTCCGTTTTCTTTTTAGCCATCTTCGATCTTCCTTTCCTGATAATGTGCAGTTTCCGTATCTACACTTCCTTTTTATCAGAAAGCCTCTATTTAATCAAAGATACGGCCGGTGTAAAACGAAGAGCGAGACATCCTTGTCTCGCTCTTTGCTTATTTGTTGTTTTCTTCTTGAACTTTATACCTCTGCATTATCCCAACCTGCAAATGCGCTGCTCATCGTTTTCACTAGCTCATCCGGCCTGTTGTATTTGACCTTTGCATAAATGTCCATCGTAATCTTACAGCTTTCATGGCCTGCCAGATATTGAACCGTTTTGGGATCTACCGACGCATGGATGAGGTTGGTGATGTAGGTATGCCGCAGCTGATGTGGCGTAACCTCAAAATCCAGGCTATAAGTAACTTTACCGTTATGAGCCACCTTTTCTCCAAGGACAGGCGTAACCGTGTGTTTTATACGCTTTCCATCTTCGTATCGGTAATAAACCCGTTCCTTTGTCGTTCTGGTAACAATATACTGCCAGAGCCGCTTAAACTGTGTGTACGATAGTGGTTCGCCATCCCGGTTTGAAACCACATACTCCGAAGTCGAAGCGGCCTTTGCCTCCTTCAAGCACTCCGACAGGCAAACCGGGAGCGGGATATTTCTCTCCGCAGCCTTGGTTTTCAATTCATCCAGGATGACCGGCCTGTTATGCTCTGTGTGCCATGCCCGCCTTACCGTCAGATAAGGCGTCTCCGTATCCAGGTATACCGAATCCCATTGCAGTGCGAGGATTTCTTCTCGCCGCAACCCGGCGTATAAGCCGAGCATCACAAATACATACGGGGGCAAACCTCGGATAGCGTCCAGTAGGCGCTCCACCTGTTCATCTGTCAGAGCCTGTCGTTCCTCTTGGGGAACGCCGCCGCCTTTTGCGGTCAAATACATCGTCGGATTATGGTCAATAATCCTGCTTTCCATTGCTGCACGAAAGATAGACTTATAAAGGATCACCACGGACTTATAAACCGATGCGGATTTCTTTGAGACCGGGACAAGGGCAAGTTGAATATCATCCAGGCTGACCTCTCCCATTCGCTTATCTCCCAATTCTGCGATAATATGCCGCCGGACCTTCGAGGCATAATCCGTCAAAGTGGTCGCTCGTACATGGACCGACTGCATCAGCAGCCACTTCTCACAATACTCCGCAACGGTAGGCGTTTTCCGATGAAAGGTAGCATTTTCAATCTGCTCCAACGCAAGCGTTTCTCTCTGATAAAGTTCTTCTGGCGTTTTCGCATAAAGGGCGATGATCTTCCCATTCGCATCTTTAATTCTGGTTCTATAATACAGGACCCCATTTTTCATCACGGTGCCATACTGGGGAATTATTGCTTCCCTTTTTGCCAATTCCGTCACCTCCCAAAAATAATTTCCAGCGCTGTACCTTTGTTTTATCAGACGCAGCACGTTCCATCAAGGATACGGAGTGGTTCATCCCCTGGCACTTCGAGGCTTGCGGTATGTAGCGCTTTTTTCTATCGGTTTTGCACGGTGAGTACATTTTGCGACATACTCTCGGAGGCCCTCGTCTGTAAAGTAGACACAGCCATTCTGTACATACTGCACATAGGAAATCAGGCCGCTATTACGGGCTGCATCTAGAGTTGCAATACTGATACCCAGAATTTTGGCCGCTTCTTTGCGAGAAATCAGTTTTTCCATAGGTGATCCCCCTTTCTATCAAGGATGTGGTTGTGGCTTTCAAAATCACATGAATACGCTGGCAGCCGAAACTGCCAGCGCATGGTATCT
>ERZ827423.3574-NODE-3574-length-10538-cov-15.856434_pt1 | contig 10538 bp, 8 predicted proteins | sample MGYA00519775_ERZ827423 | MGnify/ENA primary metagenome ERZ827423 (study PRJEB31778, sample SAMEA3449296) | human gut metagenome | biome: human gut; feature: human-associated habitat; material: faeces | place: United Kingdom | collected 2010/2012 ...
TGCCGTACCTCGCTCGCCGTATCGGCACTTAGAATTATGCGGTATTGCCTTAACGATCAGCTGTGCGGCTGTTTTTCAAAATTGCGGCGCAGGCCGCACCTTAAACTCCTAACTCCTAACTCCTCCCTCCTAACTTCCAAACTGGAGGTACAACGTGAATTACAAATACTATAACCCCCGCAAGGCTGCGCTGGATACGGCGCGTGAGCTGCTGACCGGCGCGCTGAATGCTGCTGTGGCGGACGGTTCCCTTCCGGAAGCCCCGCTGCCGGAATTTATTGTTGAGATTCCCGCCGATGTCAAAAACGGCGATATTGCATCCAACGCCGCCATGGCCGGTGCCCGTGCGTTCCACAAGGCTCCGCGCCAGATTGCACAGGCCATTGTGGACCACCTGAACCTGGAGGGCAGCCTGTTCGACCGTGTAGAGATCGCAGGCCCCGGCTTCATCAACCTGTTCCTGGGTGCCCACTGGTTTACCAGCGTGCTGCAGGCTGCTGCCACTGAGCCGGAATACGGCCGCACGGACGGCGGTGCAGGCAAGCGCTACAACGTTGAATTTGTTTCCGCCAACCCCACCGGCCCCATGCACATGGGCAACGCCCGCGGCGGTGCTCTGGGCGACTGCCTGGCTGCCTGCCTGGACTGGGCCGGTTATGATGTGACCCGCGAGTTCTACATCAACGATGCAGGCAACCAGATCCAGAAGTTCGGCAAGAGCCTGGCCATCCGCTACCTGCAGCTGTACAAAGGCGAAGAGGCCGTTCCCCTGCCGGAAGAATGCTACCAGGGCGCTGACATTATTGCTCGCGCCAAAGAGTTTGCCGAAATTCACGGCGATTCCTATGTCGATAAGGACTTTGAAGAGCTGAAAGATGCCCTGATTGCCGATGCCCTGCCCAAGAACATTGCCGGGCTGCAGCGCGACCTGGGCAAGTACCGCATCACCTATGATGTCTGGTTCCACGAAAGCGACCTGCACAAGAGCGGCGCTGTGGATGATGTCATCAAAATCTTGATGGACAAGGGTGCCTGCTACAAGGCCGAGGACGGTGCCATCATGTACCGCAGCGCCCAGTATGCTTCCAAGTACGGCGTTGTAAACCGCAAGAAGGACGAAAACGCCGACGGCGAAGAGGAAGCCAAAGACGAAGTTCTGGTACGCGCCAACGGCATTCCCACCTATTTTGCCGCCGACATCGCCTACCATTACAACAAGCTGGCCGTGCGCGGTTTTGACCGTGCCATCGACATTTGGGGTGCCGACCATCACGGCCATGTAGCCCGCATGAAGGGTGCCATGGACGCCGTTGGCCTGGACGGCACCAAGTTGGATGTTGTGCTGATGCAGATGGTCAACCTGATGCGCGACGGCAAACCGGTGCGTATGAGCAAGCGTACCGGCAAGGCCATCACCCTGACCGACCTGCTGGACGAAGTGCCCATTGATTCCGCACGTTTCTTCTTCAACCAGCGCGAAAGCTCCTCCACTCTGGATTTCGACCTTGACCTGGCTGTGCGCAACGACAGCGAAAACCCGGTCTACTATGTCCAGTACGCCCACGCCCGCATCTGCTCCGTGCTGAAAAAGCTGGAAGCCGCCGGTGTGACCTTTGAGGGTGCCGATGCCCTGGATGCCAGCCTGCTGACTGACCCCAGCGAGCAGGCTCTGCTGCGTCTGCTTTCCGCTTTCCCGGCTGAGATTGCTGCCGCAGCAGAAAAGTATGACCCGGCCCGCATTACCCGTTATGTTATCGACATTGCCACGGCGTTCCACCGCTTCTACAATGCCTGCCGCATTCTGGAAGCTGACCCTGCCGTTCGCCAGTGCCGCATGGCCCTGTGCCTGGCCGTGCGCAGCGTGATCCGCAACGTGCTGACCATGTTCAAGGTTACGGTGCCGGAGAGCATGTGAATTCGTTAGGAGTTAGGAGTTGAATTAGAAATTAAGAATGAGCAATTAGGAATTGGGGCTGCCTGATTACTAAATGCTTATTGTGATGATTTCTGGGGCTGACTTCTTTTAGCTTCTTTTCTCTAATACAAACTAAAAAGCGTGGGCCTGCCAACCGACAGGCCCACGCTTTTGCACACCCAACATATTTATTATACCACATTCGTCAAGGCAATATCTATCCATAACATGCACGAATAATTCATATTTTGTTTGGGATATCTGCGAATAGACAAATTCCTTAGGGTATTGTATAGTATAGTCACAGAAAGAAAACAGCCGGAGATAAGGAGCTAAAAGCTCCAAGCAAAAGCCACTTTCAATAGCATCGGAACAAGGCACGGCGGTTTTCCCGACAGCTTCAAGCAGATTTCGCAAAGGCTTCCAGTAAGAGGTCTAAATGGGAACACTTGAAGAACTCCGGGAAAGCAGGGACCGGGAGGCTACCGAAGGACTTGAAAGTAAGATGGCAAAGCCGGCAGGATTCGTAAGGAAGGAGGCTCAAGTCCAATGGCTAATTTCAAAGATCCCATTCATCACCGGCGGGCCTGGGCCTGCTGAAAGCAAACGAACCTCATTAACAGCCGCAGGTCATTACCTGTAAAAGATATAAAAGTTAAGATGCAAGGTTCGTAGCTTGCTTAAAATGCAGTGCTCAGGAAATCCCGTCAGAAAAAGTTCCCCGCGTTTACATAGATTAGATGAAGAACTGACGACAGGATTCTAAATAGAAAATTACAGGTTCAAAACCTGGTACGCAAAAGCGTAAATAGAAACCCAGAATCACCGGTGATTGTTATGAAAGATCTAACTCCGCCGAACAAATAATGCTTCACCTGATCTGGCTGGTGCAATCGCACCGCCCCCCAAAAGGAGAAACTCCGATGTACTAGAGCAAAGAGGAATCAACCTCTGGCATCAAATTCAGGTACCCTGCACAAAATTATTGAAGTTCACTTCCCCGTTCCACAGATGCACCAAGAATCGTTTTCCTTGCAAAATGTTTCCAGGCAGCAAATAACGAACCAAAGGGAATCAGAAATTTCAAGCAAACGCAAAATCATCGAACAACAGCGAATGAAACCCGTTTCCGATTTGCAAAACAAAGAAAACCAGGTTTAAAAACATTCGATCAAAGTTAAAGGATGAGGTTGCCATGAAAATGTGCAAACGGTCCGAAAAATAATACAATCGGGTATGAGGCTATGACTCCAATCAAGTAAGTTCGCTCCAGCGCCATAAGGGTAGAAGGCGCTGGAGCTTTTTTGTTGTGTTGTGCCGGATGTTTCCGGTCTGCTTATCTCCTCTCGTTTACTTTTGTCTGCATCATTTTTGTTTTGCTGCCGCGCTCTAACGCAGCAAATCACTCTAAACACGGCTCTCCCTCCGCCCACAACATTGCACTGTGCGGCGGAGAGTTTTTATGTTTGCGGGCTTTTGTGGAGTATTACGGTACCGGTATTCCATCGCAATTTCGGTTTTCTGAATTTTATTGTTGACATTTCTGTAATATTGCGTTATGATAGCCACAAGGTCCAGAATTTTACAGAATACTGGAATGATAGGTTTTTCGCTATCTTTTTATTGTTCTGTATAATGCCCAAATCGGCGGCTGCCGGGCTGCGTTTTACGTTTAGGATTTCTTTTCCCAATATCGTTCACCTGCCTTAAAGTGTATTTGAAAACAAGAAAAAGATAGACTAAATTTTTGACTTTTCAGATACACCCTAGGATTCCGGTATTTCCGCTGTAAGTTTTGTTTGGCGTTCCCTTGGCAGAGGGTACACCAAAATTCTCTTGTTCACCTTTTTTCTTCGTGAAGTGTGCAGCAGCGCTTCACCATTTTTTAGCTATTGTGATTACAGATTTCTGTTACACTAAAGGAGGCTTTATGGAACAACTTACGATTGATACCGGCCTGCGCGAATACGCGGTCAATGGCGGGCCGGAGCACGGCGGCGGAGTGCTGCGCTTTAACCCCAGCGACCCCAATGTTTACAGCCGTTTTTGCACCCTGCAAAATCAGCTGCAAGAGCTGGAACAGCAGGTGCAGGCGCAAAGCCCCACTGGGACCGATGCCATACAGCTGCTGGCCCAGGCGGATCAGCGCGCCAAGGGGCTGCTGGCGGAAGTATTTGGCCCCGGCAATGATTTTGACGCCATGCTGGGCGGCACCAATCTGCTGGCGGTTGCCGGCAACGGCGAGCGGGTCATCACCAATCTGTTTGCGGCATTGCAGCCCATTCTGGAAGCCGGTGCCCGCCAGTGCGCGGATGCCAAAGCCACGCTGGCCGTGCAGCAGGCCCAGGCAGCGCGCGCCGCGCGCGGGGTGCAGGTATGAGCAGCTGGCGGCTGCCCACCCGGCTGGAGGTTGGCGGAAAAGCATATCCGATTCATTCGGATTACCGCGATATTCTGGATATTCTGCATCGGTTGAACGATACCAGCGAGCCGGAATTCATCCGCTGGCGGGTGGCCCTGGCCCTATTTTATGAGGGCGATCTGCCGCGCAGCGACTATTCGGAGGCCATGCAGAAGCTGGCAGATTTTTTGAACTGCGGGCAAACGCTGCCCCGCTCCCCTGCCCCGCCGCTGTTGGACTGGGAACAGGACGCCCCGCTGATTGCCGCCGACATCAACAAAGCCGCCGGGTGCGAAGTGCGCGCCCTGCCTTATCTGCACTGGTGGACCTTTATGGCCTGGTTCAACAGCATTGGGGACGGCCAGCTGGCTACCATGCTGCGGGTGCGCAGCAAGCTGCGCCACGGCCAAAAATTGCAGCCGTGGGAACAGGACTACTACCGCAAAAACAAAGCCATGGTTGACCTGCGCCCCCGCCTGAATCCGGCAGAGATAGCGGAACGCCAGCGGCTGCAGCGCCTGTTGGCCAATTAAGTCCTCATAAGGAGGTAGATGCTTTTGCCAAAATCCTATGCAGGCAGCCTTCAGGTTGCCCTGTCTACACAAACAACTACCCACACCGCGCAGCAGCCGCTGAACGGCCTGCGCACTGCCCTGAAAAAAATAAGCCGCAGTGTAAACGCTGCGTTCTCCGCCGTGCCGGTGGCAAAGTTTGAGCAGCAGACCGCCGCAGCAGCAGTCAGCGCCAACAAAGCCGCCAAAGCCCAGGCCAAACTTGCCAGTGGCACCACCAAAGCAGCCAAGGCCGCCAAACGCAGCGTTGCGGAATTTGATGAGCTGGACCGGCTGCAGGCTTCTCTTGCCGAAAGTGCCGGAGCTGCGGCGACTTCCACCACCCGCAAAAGCAGCAGCGCTGCAACAATCAAAGCCGCAGATGCCGAACCGCCACAGTTAAGTCCGCCGGCTCTATTAAACCAGCAGCTGCAAAATTTCTGGGCTACATTACAGGCTGTGCTTGCCCCCGCCGCCGCGCTGTGGGATGCAGCCTGGCAGCAGATGAAAACCGCTGCCCTGACCGTTTGGCAGGATCTTTTGGGCGGCGTTCAGCTGACCTGGGCCGAGTACGGCCAGCCCATTGCCCAGAGTGCCGCCCTGGCGCTGGAAAACCTGCAAGGCATTTTTACCACCCTGTGGCAGAACGTTTTGCAGCCGATCCTTACTAACCTGATGCAGATTTTATCTACCCTCTGGTCCTCCCATCTCAAGCCCCTGTGGGATGACATTCTTTTGCTGGTGGCAAGCGTTGCCAACTGCCTGCTGGACCTGTGGAACAACCTGCTGGCCCCGGTGGCCAAGTGGATTATCGCCACATTCGGCCCCGCGTTTGCTGAGGTATTCAACGCCATTGCGGACGTTGTTGGCGTGGCCGTTGGGGCTATTGCGGATGCCATCGATCTGGCCATTGTTGTGCTGCGTGGGCTGGCGGACTTTTTAAGCGCCGTGTTCCGCGGCAACTGGGATGCTGCCTGGCAGGCCATCGGCAACACGGTCAACACCGTCTGGGATAAGATGACGAACGCCATCAAAACCGCCGTCAATGGCATCATCGGCTTCATCAACCGGATGATTTCCGCCGTTGTCACCGGTATCAATGCGGTCATCAACTCGCTGAATGGCCTTTCGTTCGACCTGCCGGACATATTCGGCGGCGGGCATGTCGGGTTTCATATCAGCACCCTGACCGCCCCGCAAATTCCCTACCTGGCGCAGGGCGCGGTCATCCCGGCCAACCGGGAGTTTCTGGCCGTGCTGGGCGACCAGAACCACGGCACCAACGTGGAAGCCCCGCTGGATACCATCAAGCAGGCTGTGGCCGAAGTCATGGAAGATTTGCAGGCAGGCCAGATGGCGGGCTTTGAAGCCGTGGTTTCCGTGCTGCGGGAGATCCTCTCCGCCGTGTACGGCATTGAGCTGACCGACGAGGACGTAGGCCGCGCCGTACAGCGCTGGCAGCGCAAACAGGCCATTGCAACAGGAGGTGTGTAACGTGACCCTGACCAATCTGTTCCAGATCGATGGCAAATCCCTGTACGCACCGGACTGCGACATTGAACCGAGCTATTCCGACCTGGATTCCAGCGATTCCGGCCGCGACGAAGCCGGGTACATGCACCGCGAAGTGGTGCGGGAAAAGGTTGCCACCTGGCCCATCGCCTACAGCTGCCTGACTGACGACGAATACAAGTACACCATCGGGCTGTTTGCAGGCAAGGCAACGTTTCAGTTCACCCATCCCAAAGCCGGCTCTTCCACCGAGACCGAAACCACCACCTGCTACTGCAGCAAATACGGCATCGCCTGGCACAATGCCAAGACGAAACAGTGGAAGAACCTTAAATTTAACATTATTGAATGCTGATTGAGAGTTAGAAGGTAGGAGTTGGGAGTTAAAACGGGCCTAAGGTCCGGCATTGTAGGGAACGGTCTCGACCGTTCCGGGGCTTTACGGTAGATGCCATAACAGGATTTGCCACAGGGCGACGGGCGCACACTGTGCGCTCCTACGGGATTGCGGCCCAATTTTCAACCCGTGCGCGCACGCGCACACCTTCCAACTCCTCACTCCTACCTCCTAACTAAAACCAAAGGAGGTGTGTATTTGTATCAACCAATCCTCACTCTCTCCAGCGGCACCGAGTTAAAGGGCGGCTCCCCCGGCAGCGCGATGAAGAGCCTGACGCTGCACACTGCGGTAAACGCCGGGCAGGAATTTACCATCGGCTCTGCGTTTTCGGACTACATTGAAGCCGAAATCTGGGCGGACCCGGGCGGCAGCCTGCAAATTACCGCCGGGGATGCCCTGACCTACTACCGGCAGGACGATGCCGGGAACCGCACCAAGGTGGGCGTTTTCTATGCTGAAAAGCCCACCCGCACCAAGCGCAACAGCTACAAGGTCACGGCCTATGACACCATGTCCAAGCTGGATGCGGACTTTTCCGGCTGGCTGCACGCCAATCAGGCGCAGTTCCCCAAAACTATCTGGCAGCTGGTACAGCTGGCCTGCCAGCGGGCAGGGGTCGCGCTTGCCAGCAGCAGCCTGCCCATCAACGGCAGCTACAGCGTGCAGGCGTTCTATGCAGACGACCTGACCTGCCGCCAAATCATCTCCTGGGCGGCGGAAGCAGCTGGCTGCTATGCCCACATGAATGCAGACGGCAAGCTGCAATTCTTGACCTACACAGACAAGCGCAGCACTGCTAAAATCACCCCGGACGGCGCCAGCAACAGCACCGCCTACTATGCCGACAGTTTGAGCTACGAGGACTACACGGTCAAGGCCATTGAGAAAGTCCAGATCCGGCAGTCGGACAGTGACGTGGGGGTCATCTACCCCGACAGCACCACTGCCACCAACACCTATGCAGTGCAGGGCAACCTACTGCTGACAACCGGAACCGAAGCCAACCTGAAAATCGTTGCCCAGAACCTGTACACCGTGCTGAAAAACGTGACCTACACCCCCTGCAAAGTATCGGTGCCAAGCAGTTCCGGCCTTGCCTGCGGGCAGATCGTGCACGTTAAGGACGCACGCGGGCGGGAGTTCGACACCTACCTGATGAGCGCCACAATCTCCTCCGGAAAGGCAAACTTTGAAAGCGTGGGCAGCGCCAGCCGGGAAAGTTCCAGCGCCGTGAACAGCCAGAGCTACAAGAACCTGACCGGCAAGATGCTGGAGATCAAGACCAGCGTGGACGGCTTGGAAGTAAAGGCCAGCGACCTGACCGGCAAGTATACCGACCTGAAAGCAACGGTGGACGGGCTTTCCTCTGAGGTGAAAAACGACACCAAAATCACCGGCGGCGGAAACCTGATCCTGGGCAGTGAGAGCTTCAAGAATGCTGCTCTCCAAGGCGGTGGCACTGTTGAATACAATGATGATGGCAGTGCAACGGTAACAAATTCCAATAGCCTTAAAATATTTGATTTTAACACTACTAGCACGCGCATTGTCAAGGGTGTAACGCTGTGCATATCCGTTATGTACAAGCAAGTTTCGGGCAAGGACGCTTTTTATCTGGACATCCATTATTCGCACGCTAACGGCAGCAGATATTACACCAGCATAAAGCCTGCTGACCAAATCAAAATTGAGCAATCGGACGGTTGGGTGTTACGGTATGGCACATGGACACCGAAGGACAACTATATTTTGACCGGCGTTAGCTTTGGTCTGCAGTCGGGTTCGGTTACAAACAAGTACATGGCATTGCACCCCATGCTGCAATACGGCAATGCGCCGACCGCGTGGACAGCTAGCAGCGGGGACTACATAACAGAGAAAAGCGCCAAAAGCCTGATCTCCCAATCGGCGGATGAGATCAAGACCGAGGTCACCAAGTCCGTGACGGAATCTGTAACAGAGACCGTGAAGGACACCGCTACCAACGCTGCCAATGATGCCGTTGACAGCAAATTGCAGGATTACGCCACTACCGCAACGGTGGAAAGCCTGAAAGAGGATGTCTCCGGCATCAGCCAGAAGGCGGATAGTATCAGCACCAAAGTCAGCAGCCTGGAAGAAACCACCACGACCATTTCCAACGATTTGGACAGCACAAAACAGGAGTTCAAGACCGTTAAAGAATCCGTTTCTGCGATTGACCAGAAAGCTGACAGCATTACCCAGACGGTAACGCAGCGGATCACCGGCGGCAACAATATTATTGCGGGCACCGACGACTGGAACAATGCGACCCTGGATGCAGGCGGCAACGCCGCAAGCAAAAAAGGCAGTTACACCATTACGGGTGAATCTGTTCACGTGACCAACAAGGCGCAGAACACTCGCTTTCACTTTGGTGCGGACAAAACGCTGGTGATTGCCAAGGGCATGACCTATTGTGCATCGGTACTGTACAAGCTCAACTCCGGCACGGACAGCCTGTTTTTGCAGTTTGAAACCAAATCCTCCAGCGGCACAAAAAGCTATTACGGCTCTGCGTTCAAATCAGCCCAGCAGGACATTGAGCTTGACAACGGCTGGAAGCTGCGCTGGGCGGCGTTCACTGCGACCGCAGACGGCTATGCAGACGGTCTGTTTGTAAGCACAGCCGACGATAACGCCACCGCTACCAACGATCTGACCATCATGCACCCCATGGTGCAGATGGGCAACGCCCCCACTGCCTGGACGGCCAGCACCGGCGACTATCTGACCGCCAACGAAACCAAAACCGAGATCAAGCAGACGGTGAGCGAAATTAAGCTGACGGCCAGCACAAGCGGAACCAGCAGCACCATCAAGCTGACGGCAGGCGGAACAGAGATCACCAGCGCACAGATCAATCTATCCGGCGTGGTGACATTTTCTGATTTGAGCACCTGGAACCAGGATAAGACCATTATCAACGGCGGCAACATTACGACCGGGCAGATTCACAATAAGGCGCGCACAACCACTTATGACCTGGACAATGCCTGGATTCGTATGGGCAAAGATACTGGCACTCGTGTGGACATTGACACAGGGCGCATCCGCTGGTACTGGGAAAACAACCTGACCGGTGTGTTAAGCAGCCGGTACGGCAAATCTTATATTGGCGATAACTCCCGCTACACGTTTTTAGGCTGGTTCTCCACCGGCGACCCCAGCTTTGATTATTCCACCGGCGGGGCCACCAGCGAGTTTGTGGGCATTGCCATTGACCAGGTAGATAAGGTCATCCACTGCAATGCCAGCAAGTTTGAAATCCCCGGCAGAATTGAATGCGGTTCTTTGAGCGTGAACGGGAGGGAGATTTAATGCAGAAATTCATGCAGATTTTGGCCACGTTGGCTTTGCTGTTGGTGCTTGCATTGGGCATCCCGCTTACGCTGGCAGCCTGCGGCGGCACGCGAACCGAAGATACAAGCTATCCGCGCCCGGAATATTCCGGCTCCCCGATGGCAGAAAGGGTGATAAAATGACCACAACCGCAAAAATTGAAGAACTCCAAAAGTCCGTCATCAACGCCATCAACAACAGCTGCCTGCACCCCGCTGTGGTGCGGCTGGTGCTGCTGAACGTGATCTCGATGGTGGAAGCCAGCGAGAGAGAGGTAAACGAAAGAGAAAAAGAGACAGAATCCTGAAAATCTGTTTTTTGTTCCCGCATAATCCACACAAAATATAAGGCAATACCGCATAATTCTAAGTGCCGATACGGCGAGCGAGGTGCGGC
>ERZ827423.3578-NODE-3578-length-10526-cov-57.134467_pt1 | contig 10526 bp, 8 predicted proteins | sample MGYA00519775_ERZ827423 | MGnify/ENA primary metagenome ERZ827423 (study PRJEB31778, sample SAMEA3449296) | human gut metagenome | biome: human gut; feature: human-associated habitat; material: faeces | place: United Kingdom | collected 2010/2012 ...
AACAAGAACCTGCCGGACGGCTCCAAGCTCCACGAGACGGCGGCGGAGATACAGACGCAGGTGAACGCGGCGCTGGCACGGGTGGAGCGCGTGCTGGAGGGGCTGGAGAACGCCATCGCCAACGCGCCGCAGCTGCCGTCGGCACAGCAGCAGCTGCGTGATGCGGCGGCGCAGCTGGAAAAGGCGGCGGCTACGCTGGATCGGTGGGCGGAGGATATCGAGATGGAGGCGCCGGCCGCGGCGGAGCAGGCGCGAGCCATTTCCGCCGAGTGTACGCGTTTGGCGGCGAAGCTGCAGGCGCTGGCTGACAAGCCCACTGCCAGCGACCTGCTGGCGGACTGCGACGCGCTGGTGAAGTCCATCCGCACCATGGTGGACAAGATCCCTGTGACGGCCAAGGCGCTGCGCCAGCAGCTGCAATCGGTGACGGGACAGGTGGCCGACGCCATGGAGGGCGTGGCCTCCCTCAGCAGCGATGCCAAGGCTATGAAAGCGGCTATGGCCGACACGTCGCAGGCGCTGGGCACCACCATGGAGCTGCTGCGCCCGGCTACGGACAGGATGACGGCGTCCCTGTCGGACACCATTGATGGCATGCAGGATCTCAGCGCCGACGAGTACATGGACACGCTGCTGACCATACTGGGCGGCGACCCGGCGGTGTATGGGCAGTATTTCCCGGAGATGGTGCAGACCAGCGTCAACAAGGTCTATCCTATTGAGAACTACGGCTCGGCCATGACGCCGTTCTACACGGTGCTGGCTATCTGGGTGGGCGGCGTGATATTGTCGTCCCTTATCAAGGTACACGCCAGGACGGACGGACTGATCGATCCCAGGCCGGCGGAGCTGTATTTCGGGCGGTATCTGTTCTTCTTCCTGATGAGCCAGATACAGGCGGCGGTCATCGTCACCGGCGACCTGTACATATTAAAGGTACAGTGCCTGCATCCGGGGATGATGTATCTTACCGGGGCGCTGACGGCCTTTACCTTCAGCCTGCTGATCTACTCGCTGGCGCTGTCCTTCGGCGACGTGGGCAAGGCCATCGTGGTGGTCATCATGGTCATGCAGATCGCAGGCTCCTCCGGTACGTTCCCCATCGAGCTGCTGCCGGAGATCTATCAGAAGTTCTACCGCTTCTTCCCCTTCCCCTACGCCATCGACGCCATGCGGGAGTGCATCTGCGGCATGTACGGCAATTACTACTGGCAGCAGATCGGCTATTTGATGCTGTTTGCAGTGGCGGCGCTGCTGATCGGCCTGCTGGTGCGCAAGCCGTTCATGGGGCTGAACCGCTTCATGGAGGAGAAGCTGGAAGAGACGGAATTGCTGTAAGGGAGGTGCTGAACGTATGTCGAAGGAACGGGAATATCAGGAATTGTATGACCGCCTGCGGGACGAGGTCAGCACCCTGCACGAGAACAACCGGCGGCGCATCCGGATCGGTATGCGGATGCTGCTGGCGGTGACGCTGGGACTGATGCTGCTGATGTTTCTGGCGGAGGGCAACAAGGTATTCACGCTGATGCTGTGGATACTGTCCATGTTCGCGGTGGCGGCGTATCTCATCGCCGTGGAGTATGCGGACTATGAGCTGCAGAAAAAGCTGGAGGACATCACGCAGATGGAGCAGGAGAGCATGGGCGCACTGCTGGAGCTGCCGGAGCTGCCCCGTATGCCCCGGCTGCCGGCGCTGCGGCACCGCGGCCAGCGGGAGGAAGCGCCTGCGTGGGAGCGGGAGGAGCCGGAGACGGCAGCGGCGGAGACGGAAAGCGTGCCGGAGGAGCCGGTGGTGTACACCGTGGACGATATTTTGCAGGAGATGCACAGCCAGCCGGCAGAGACGGCCTATGTGCCCAAGCGGATGCAGGAGACGGAGCGCGTGAGTGCGCCGGAGCCGGAGAAGCAGGTCGCGCCCGTGTCCGGCAGCGGCGCCGCCGTGTGGCAGAAAATGCTGGATGATCCGGAAAAGCTGGCGGGCGATCTGGAAAAGCTGACGCAGGCATTGCAGGGGCTGTCCGCCGACCTGCGGCGCAGCGCGGAGGAGAGCCGGAAGGAGGATGACAGATGAGAAATATCTGGAATATCTTCCGCGCCGACTGGCGGCGTCTCACCGCCAGCGTGGTGGCGGTGGTGGTACTGCTGGGCTTGTGCCTGGTGCCGTGCCTGTATGCGTGGTTCAACATCCTTTCCAACTGGGACCCCTACGGCGTGGCGTCCACCAGCCGCATCAAGGTGGCGGTGGCCAGCGAGGATCAGGGGTACCAGGTCATGGGGCTGGAGCTGAATATCGGAGAGCTGGTATTGCAGGGGCTGGAGAGCAACGACCAGATGGGCTGGGTGTTCGTGGACGACGCGGACACGGCGCTCAGCGGCGTGGAGTCCGGGGAGTACTATGCGGCGCTGGTGGTGCCGGAGGAGTTCACCGGTGATTTTGTCAGTATCCTGACCGGCGACCTGCGCCATCCGCAGATACAGTATTACGAGAACGAGAAAAAGAACGCCATCGCGCCCAAGATCACCAGCAAGGCCAAGACCGCCGTGCAGGAGCAGATCAATACCACCGTCGTGGGCAAGGCGGCGGAGGCGCTGACCCCCGTGGGTACGGTGTGCAAGGCCATGGGGCTGGACAGCCAGGATCTGGCGGACGGCATCATGGACAAGCTGACCTCCGCCCGGCAGGAGACGGCGCAGATACAGAAGGTGCTGGTATCCCTGAAGGACGTGATGGACGGCGCGGACAGCCTGCTGGCCGCCGCGTCCGTGACCATCCGGGATGCGCAGAGCACCATTGACGACGCCGGCGGCGCCGTGGGCGGAACGGTGCAGGTCATCGGCACCGGCATGACATCGGCCAACGAGACGAACAGCGATCTGCTGACGGTGCTGGACAGCGCCGACAAGCTGCTGGCCGATCTGGACGCCATGCTGCGGGAGACGGGCGTGGCCGGTATCGAGGAGACGATACAGGCCAACATGATCGCCCGGGTGGACGAGGTGATCGTGCGGCTGACGGCGGCGCGGGACGAGGCGGAGGCCTCCGGCGACGCGAATACGGCGCAGCAGCTGCAGGCGGTCATCGACGGGCTGGTGGATCTGAAGGAGGCCATCGGTACAGTGAGCACCGGCGGCGCGCTGGAGCCGGTGCTGGATACGCTGGCGCAGGTGCGGCAGCAGCTGCGCGCTGCGGCTGTCAACACCAACCAGCAGGTGAACGATTATTTGCAGGCCGCCGGCGCACAGGCGCAGGCGTCGTTGCGGGCGATCCAGCAGCTGCTGGATGCCGTGGCCGGCAGTCTGGGCGGCGTGTCCGGTACGCTGGACGGCTATGCCAGTGCCATGACCACGGTGCAGCCCACGCTGGACGCGGGTATTACGCTGGCGGGCACGGTGGAGAAGTACCTGACGGACATCGAGGACGATGTGCGGCGGATAACGGGCAGCGATGCGTTCCGCCGGTTCACGGAGCTGATGGAGAGCAGCGACGCCGACAGCATGGCGGACTATCTCACCTCGCCGGTGCAGATGAACACCGAGATCATCTACGAGATCAAGGACTACGGCGCGGCCATGTCGCCGTACTATGTGATGCTGGCGCTGTTTGTGGGCAGCCTGCTGACGGCGGTGATGCTGAAGGTGCCCGTGACCCAGCCGGAGTTTGCCGGGTGCCGGGCGGTGCAGCGGTATTTCGGACGGTTCATCACCTTCTTCCTGATGGCTATGGCGCAGGCGCTGGTGACGGCCTTCGGGTGCCTGTACTTCGTGGGGATGGAGCCGGCGGAGCCGGCGCTGTTCGTGCTGGCCTGCTGCCTGTGCTCGCTGAACTTCGCCTGCATGAACTATGCGCTGGTGTATGCGCTGGACAATGTGGGCATGGCACTGTCGGTGATCATCATGGTCATTCAGGTGGCCGGCTCCGGCGGCTCGTATCCCATCCACGTGCTGCCGCAGATATTCCAGACGCTGTATCCCTTCATGCCGTTCCACTACGGCATGGACATGATCCGGGAAACGGTGGGCGGCATGTACGGCCACACCTACCGCGACTGTGCGCTGGTGCTGCTGGGCATGTGCGTGCTGTTCACGGTGCTGGGACTGGTGCTGTATTACCCGGCGCGGAGGCTGAACGCGGCCATCGCTGCCAGCAAGGAAAAATCGGGAATCATGTAAGCAAAAACGGAGCGGCCGGAAGGCCGCTCCGCCAGCCTGTCGATAAACCTGCCCGGTCACGCATATCGGAGGGAAGGATAGTGTGAAAGGGAACCGTCAGGGTTCCCTTTCGCGTTCAATCACCCGCCGCAGCGACCAAAATCGCAAAATAAAATGCAGTTTTTTATTTTGCGATTTTGCAGGCAGCTTGTCGAAAAAGTCCGGATGGACTTTTTCGACAAGCTGACGGGGCGGCCGGAAGGCCGCTTCGCTTTTGCACGCTCCGTAAAAAAATATCATGCCGCCCTGTCTTTTGCTCATTAGAGCAAAAATGGGGCGGCGATTTTGTGCAGGATGGAGAAAAATTTTCACGGTGACGATTTTTCCTCTTTTCTCGTTGCAAGGCGGGCGGTTCTATGGTACAGTACGGGTGAGTGTTAGAAAATTAACGAAAAACAGACCGAGAGGACAACACTTACATTAGGAGGAATCGGCATGAGAGCAGGACAGGAGAAAACGGCGGCTATCGTGCGGGCGTACAATTGCGATAGCTCACGCCTGATCGCTATTCTACAGGAGATCCAGGCGGCGGAAAACTATCTGAGTCAGGAAAATATGGAGTTGGTGGCGGATATGCTCCATATTGGCGTGTCCAAGGTGTACAGCGTGGCTACGTTCTATGAGAATTTTTCGCTGGAGCCTAAGGGCAAGCATATTATCAAGGTATGTGACGGCACGGCCTGTCATGTGCGGAAGTCCGGCCCCATCTATGATGCGCTGTATGAGTATCTGGGGCTGGAGGGTAAGCGCAAGACCAGCGCCGACGCCATGTTTACATTGGAGACGGTGGCCTGTCTGGGCGCCTGCGGTCTGGCACCCACGATGACCATTGACGGCGAGGTGTTCGCCAAGATGACGCCGGAGGCGGCCATTGGCGAGCTGGAGGCCATCAGAGGAAGGGAGGCGGCGGTATGAGCAAGCTGACGCGAAGCGGGTTCCATGCGCTGCATACACAGGCGGCAGAGCTGATGGAGCAGAGCCGGGGCAGACTGAATGTGCTGGTGTGCGCCGGTACGGGCTGTATCGCCAGCGGCGCCATGAAGGTATACGATTACCTGCGGACCACCTGCCAGTCCCGCGGCATTCCGGTGGCGGTATGTCTGAAGGATGAGGCTGGTAAGGAGGGCATCCACCTGAAGAAGTCCGGCTGCCACGGCTTCTGCGAGATCGGTCCGCTGGTGTGCATCGAGCCGCTGGACATTCTCTATGCCCATGTGAAGGTGGAGGACTGCGACGAGATCATCGAAAAGACGATCCTGGGCGGCGAGGTCATTGAGCGGCTGCTGTATACCCAGAACGGAGTGTCCTATCAGCGCCGGGATGACATTCCCTTTTACAAGAACCAGCACCGGGTGGTGCTGAAGAACAGCGGCAAGTCCGACGCGGAGGATATGACGGAGTATCTGGCGCTGGGCGGCTATACCGCCTTTGAAAAGGCACTGTTCACCATGACCGGTGAGGAGATATGCAGGGAGATCGCCAATTCCGGACTGCGCGGGCGCGGAGGCGGCGGCTTCCCGGCGGGGCGCAAGTGGGAGAGTGTGCGGCGCCACACGGAGGAGCCGGTGAAGTACATCGTGTGCAACGGCGACGAGGGCGACCCCGGCGCGTTCATGGATCAGGGCGTGATGGAGGGCAACCCCCATTCTGTGCTGGAGGGTATGATGATCGCCGGTGTGGCCACCGGCGCGACGGAGGGCTACATCTACGTCCGCGCCGAGTATCCGCTGGCGGTGAAGCGGCTCCAGATCGCCATTGAAAAGGCCACGGAGATAGGGCTGCTGGGCGATGACATCATGGGCAGCGGCTTCAGCTTCCACATCCACATCAACCGGGGCGCGGGCGCCTTCGTATGCGGCGAGGGCAGCGCGCTGACCGCATCCATCGAGGGCAAGCGGGGCATGCCCCGCGTGAAGCCGCCCCGGACGGTGGATCAGGGACTGTGGGGCAAGCCCACGGTGCTGAACAACGTGGAGACATTCGCCAATGTGCCGGGGATCATCAACCATGGCGCACAGTGGTATAAAGGCATCGGAACCGAGTCCAGCGCCGGCACCAAGACCTTCGCTCTGACGGGCAACGTGGTAAACACGGGGTTGGTGGAGGTGCCCATGGGCACCACGCTGCGGGAGATCATCTTCGATATCGGCGGAGGTATCCCCAATGGGAAAAAATTCAAGGCTGTGCAGATCGGCGGGCCCTCCGGCGGATGCCTGACCGAGGAGCATCTGGACTATCCCATGGACTTTGACTCGCTGAAGAAGCTGGGCGCCATCATCGGCTCCGGCGGACTGGTGGTCATGGACGAGGACACCTGCATGGTGGAGGTGGCGCGGTTCTTCATGCACTTTACCCAGAAGGAGAGCTGCGGCAAGTGTACGCCCTGCCGGGAGGGCACGAAGCGCATGCTGGAGACGCTGGAGCGGATCATCGCCAACGAGGGAAGCCCCGACGATCTGGAGCTGCTGGAGGCGCTCAGCGATACCATCACCGACACGGCGCTGTGCGGTCTGGGACAGACGGCCTGCAAGCCGGTCATGTCCACGCTGCGGCATTTCAGGCAGGACTATCTGCACCATGTGGTGGATCACCACTGTCCTGTATGCAACGGACGCAGACGGCGGTTGGAAATCAAGGCGGAGCTGTGCAAGGGCTGCGGCAAGTGCGCCAAGAACTGTCCCATGGAGGCCATCTCCGGCCAGCCCCGCATGCCGTATACCATCGACAACGAGAAGTGCATCCATTGCGGCGCATGCTGGGGCGCGTGTCCCTTCGGCGCTATCGACGCCATAGAGGAGGAGTGAGCCATGGCTAAGGGAATTATGGTCATCGACGGGCAGAGGGTGCCTTTTGACGGGGAACGCAATGTGCTGGCGGTCATCCGCAAGGCGGGCATCGACATCCCCACATTCTGCTACTATTCTGAGCTTTCCGTTCACGGCGCGTGCCGCATGTGTATCGTGGAGGACGTGAAAACCGGCAAGATCGACGCTTCCTGCTCCATGGAGCCCCGGGACGGCATGGAGATCCGCACCAACACCGCACGGCTGTTGAAGCACCGGCGGATGATACTGGAGCTGCTGCTGGCGGCACACGACTGCTCCTGCACCACCTGCGCCAAGAGCGGCAACTGCCGTCTGCAGGAGCTGGCGCAGCGGTTCGGCGTGCGGCATATCCGGTTCCCCAACAATAAGCCCCGGTATGAGAGGGATTACACCAGCTACGCGGTGTTCCGCGACCCCAACAAATGTATCCTGTGCGGCGACTGCGTGCGGGTGTGCGAGGAGCTGCAGGGACAGGGCATCCTGAACTTTGCCTTCCGGGGCAGCGAGCTGCAGGTGATGCCCGCCTTCGATAAGAAGCTGGAGGAGACGAAGTGCGTGGGCTGCGGCCAGTGCGCCGCCGTTTGCACCACCGGCGCTATCACGGTCAACGATCAGATCGGCACGGCGTGGGCGGCCATCCACGACCCGAAGAAGCGGGTGGTGGTGCAGATCGCTCCGGCGGTGCGCGTGGCGGTGGGCGAGGCCTTCGGCATCCCGGCGGGCGTGAACGTCATCGACAAGATGACCACGGCGCTGAAGCTCATGGGCGTGGACGAGGTGTACGACACCAATTTCGGCGCGGACATGACCACCATACTGGAGGCCGAGGAGTTCTTGCAGCGGCTGAAAAACGGCGGGCCGTTCCCCATGTTCACCAGCTGCTGTCCCGCGTGGGTGCGGTATCTGGAGTTCAACGACCCCAAGTATCTGAAGAATATCTCCACCTGCAAGTCCCCCATGGAGATGTTCGCCGCGGTGATCCGCGACAAGTACGCCGCTAAGGACGAGGCGGACGGCCGGACAACGTACAACATCGCCATCATGCCCTGCACCGCTAAGAAGATGGAGGCGGCGCGGCCGGAGTTCGTGCACGACGGGCGGCCGGACGTGGATCTGGTGCTGACCACCCGTGAGCTGGTGGACATGATGCGGGAGACGGGCGTGCAGCTCAACGAGCTGGAGCTGGAATCCCCCGATCTGCCCTTCGGACTGGGCAGCGGCGCGGCGGTGATCTACGGTGTGACCGGCGGCGTGGCGGAGGCGGTGGTGCGCCACTGTCTGCCTGATAAGAGCAAGAACACGCTGCGGGCGGTGCGGGTCACCGACCTGCGGGGCGACGGCGCCATCCGCCATGTGGAGCTGAACGTGGACGGACAGGAGCTGCACATCGCCGTGGTCAACGGGCTGGTCCACGCCAAGGAGCTGATCGCGGACATGGAGGCGGGGAAGTGCTTCTACCATCTGGTGGAGGTCATGACCTGCCAGGGCGGCTGCGTGGGCGGCGCGGGACAGCCCTACGGACTCAGCGACGTAAAGAAGAAGCGGGGCGAAGGGCTGTATGCCGCCGATGCCTCGGCCATGTTCAAGCGGGCGGAGAAGAATCCCATCGTCACATCCCTCCTGAAGGAGTATGGCGAGGAGAAGTGCCACCAACTGCTGCATGTGCATTACGGAGAATAAGGCTTTAGTCTGTCAAAAAAACCTGCCCGGTTACAAGTATCGGAGGGAAGGATAGTGCGAAAGGGAACCGTCAGGGTTCCCTTTCGCGTTCAATCACCCGCCGCAGCGACCAAAATCGCAAAATAAAATACTGTTTTTTATTTTGCGATTTTGCCGCAGCTTGTCAAAAAAGTCCGTTCGGACTTTTTTGACAAGCTGAAAGCCCGGCGCGGAAGCGCCGGGCTTTAGTCTGTTCGGGTCAATCCAGTATGCGGCCGTCGGTGGAGATGGTGACCACCTGCCAGGGGATGAGCTTGCCGCAGCTTTGCAGGGCGGTCTTTACCGCGTGCTCCAGCCCGCCGCAGCAAGGCACCTCCATGCGGACGACGGTCAGATCCTTTATGTCGTTGCTGCGGAGGATGGCTGTGAGCTTTTCTGCGTAATCCACGCCGTCCAGCTTGGGGCAGCCTACCAGCGTGATGCGACCGCGGATGAATTTCTCGTGGAAAGCGGCGTAGGCGTAGGCGGTGCAGTCGGCGGCGATCAGCAGCTTCGCACCGGAGAAATAGGGCGCGGTGACGGGTGCCAACCGGATCTGCACCGGCCACTGGGACAGGCGGCTGGGCTGCTCGGCCGCGGTAGCGGGCGCGCTGTCCGCGGGTCGGATGTGCATGGCGCGGGAGCCGGGACATCCGCCGCCGCTGGGCACGGCGGTGCCGATCAGCTTCTGTGCTTTGTTGGCCAGAACGGCGGCCTCGTCATAGGCAGCGGCCTCCCGCTCCACGAAGGTGATGGCACCGGTGGGACAGGTGGGCAGGCAGTCGCCCAGCCCGTCGCAGTAGTCGTCGCGCATGAGCTGCGCCTTGCCGTTGACCATGGCGATGGCGCCCTCGTGACAGGCGTCGGCACAGGCGCCGCAGCCGTTGCATTTTTCCTGATCTATTTCGATGATGCGTCGTTTCATGTGAAGATCCTCCTTGCGGTATTGGCAGTAGTATACCACACTCTGTCAATAAATCTACCAGCGGAGTAAGGAAAAAGCCCGGCGCTTTCGCGCCGGGCTTTGCTGCGGTGCAGGGGGAGGGAGGGGTCAGCGTTCGGGATCCCATTTGGAAGAGGAGGGATCCTTCTTCGCCGGCTGCGCCGCAGCAGGAGAGGGAATGAGGTCGGATGCGGTGAGGTACTTGTTCAGAGGCTTGTACGCCACAGCAAAGACCAGAAGGGTGATAGCGATGTTGGGGAGCATGTACGCCAGATTGTACAGCAGGGAGTAGAACCAGGGGCTGTGCATGGTCATACCAAAGAAGGTCTCGGGCATATACGCCGCCCAGACAGTGGCGCCGACCACATAGTGCACCAGGAAACGGGCGAAGCCGGCAATCAGCGTGCCGGTGAACACGCCGCTCTTGGTGCGGGCGACCAGACCGGCCAAACCCAGAACGGTGAAGGCAACCAGATAGTCGCCCAGGATGGACTGCCAGCCGATGGCGAAGCCGCCGTCAAACATGAACTGCAGCACGCCGAAGGCGAAGCCGCCCAGCAGACCGGCACCCAGTCCCCAGCGCACTGCGTACAGCACCAGAGGGATCATGGACAGAACAACGCTGCCGCCCCAGGGCATTTCCCACAGCTTCAGGTAGCTGAGGATCTGCGCCACGGCCACCAGTACAGCGCCCTCGCAGAGAGAGCGAAGCTTCATGTGATTCATTTGTGTTTACCTCCGAAAAAAGAATTCCCGCATGGCGAGCCACGCGGCGTCGTCATGCGGAAATCTGAAATCGATATGATCGCATTCCTACGCCGGCATTACCCGGATCAGGTTCGAGGGAC
>ERZ827423.3579-NODE-3579-length-10526-cov-4.188998_pt1 | contig 10526 bp, 10 predicted proteins | sample MGYA00519775_ERZ827423 | MGnify/ENA primary metagenome ERZ827423 (study PRJEB31778, sample SAMEA3449296) | human gut metagenome | biome: human gut; feature: human-associated habitat; material: faeces | place: United Kingdom | collected 2010/2012 ...
GGGACGAGGCGGGGCAGTTCCGTTTCCGCCTGAAAGCGCCGAACGGTGAAATTGTGCTTGCAAGCGAGGGGTACACGGCCAAGGCCTCGTGCGAGCACGGCATTTCCAGCGTGCGGAAAAATGCAGTGAACGCGCTTGTCATAGAACCGGCGTTTTCCCGCTGAGAACTGCGCGGTGGCTGGCTGCATACTTTGTGGGCCCCAAAGGGCGTGTGCCTGACAGCCGCGCCTTTTGGGGCCCGTTTTTTGTGCCGTCCCCGCAAAACTGTGCGGGGCACGCCATTTTTTTGTGGGCCAGGTGCAACAAATGCCTGCCCGGTGCCGTGTTATCAGGTAAAGAGAAAAGCCCTGTGCGGCATGCGCGCCGGGCCAAAAGGGGAGGGTATGAGGATGAAACGGATAAAATGGAAGCGCTGTGCTGCACTTTGCGCCCTGTTGGGGCTTTGCATGGCGCTGGCGGCCTGCGGCGCCAGCCAGAGTACGGCGGCCGGCACCGGCACTGCTGCGGCGCAGGAAGACAGCGCACAGGCAAGCACGCTGGAAGCGGGCGGCACCAAGATGGTGCTGGCCGTCTATGACGGGGACGGGCAGGAACTGGAACGCCTGACCATTCCCACCGAGGCCCCGGAGATCACCATGCCGCGCATGACGGGCTTTTTTCGCGATCATGCCATTGACGCGCTGGGCGTAGGCAGCTTCGGCCCCCTGGATTTGAACCCTGCCTCGCCCACGTACGGGAACATCACCTCCACCCCCAAACTCAAGTGGCGGAATTATCCGCTGCTGAAGGGCCTGCTCGATGGGCGCGATATCCCTGCCGCCATCGACACCGATGTGAACGCCGCCGTGATTGCGGAGGTGGAGTGCGGCGCGGCCCGTGGCTGCGAAAGCGCGGTGTATATCACCGTGGGCACGGGCGTGGGAGGCGGCGTATATGTGGGAGGCCGCACCGTGCATGGCCTGTTGCACCCCGAGGTGGGGCACATGCTGCTCAGGCCTCATCCCGACGATCCCAACCCGCGCGGCGTATGCCCCTATCACGACAGCTTTGCCAACTGGGTCAATACCTGATGCACCCCATCCCACAAAGCCTCCTGCCGCCGGGATATATCCTCCAGGTCGGCGTCGTAAATGCGCCCGGTTTCATGCGCACGGCGGGCCAGCTGGTTTAAGTTGTTGCTGGAATAGCGCATCAGGGAGACCAGCTCCTTCAGCTCCGGCAGTTCCAGGCGCACCACATAACCGTCCAGGGCCATCTTGCGCAGATAGGCTTCCCGGTTCTTTGTCCCCAGCTGGGCCATCTTCTGCTCGATCAGCGCCAGTTCCTCCGGCGAGACCCGGAAGTTCAGCTGCACCTCCCGCTTGCGCTTGGGGGCGCTCATCGCTCCGGCTCCTTTTTCTTATGGATGGGGGATTTTTTCTCCGGCTTTTCAGCGGGGCGCGGCTCCTGTTTCAGCTGGCGGCGGACCGAGGGGCGGCGCTGGCGCAGCTCCTTGGAGCGGTCCTCACTGGCCAGGATGGTGACATAGGTGCCGGGCAGGTCCTTCATGCCAGTGATCGCCAGACTGCGGAATGGCAGTAGCGTCATCAGCTGGTCGTGGGCCTGGGAACCTGCGCGGGCCAGAAAGTCCGGCGAAACGCGGGCTATGTAGTGGGTGCCGTGGGGGCTGTTGGGCGTATCCGGCGCACGAAGCTCCTGCAAGAGCCGGGCGGCCTCGGCGCGGATTTCCTCCGGTGTCAGCGGCTGGAGCCGCAGATAGTCCTGCCGCGCCTGGCTCAAGAACAGATCGACCAGGCCGGGGTGGCTGTCCACTACAAAGTCCAGATTGCGTTCGCCGCCGAAGCCGTCCGGATTGGATGGGATGTCCACCGTCTTGGCCCACGCCTTGTTGGCCGGGCTGAAACGCTCATCCCAATCTTTCTGCTGTACGGTGTTTGCCAGCACATAGAGGGTGCGGGTGTAGCCGAACTGCTCGATCACCTGGGGTACCGCGTCCTTGTCCAGCCGGTTGTCCCGGTAATGTTCCGAAATGGACGCCTCGATGGCCTCCTTGCAGGCGATGTTGGCGCGGCGGGACGCCCGGTACAAATCCAGGTCGCCCTGTTCGCGGGCATAGGCGGCGTCGTGCCGGTAGAGCGGCAGTTCCCGCTGGGCGTCCAGCGCCGCCTCGGCCCGCTGCTCGATGCTGTCCCGCACCACATCCATGTAGGAAGTCTCCCGGTCAGAAAACTCCTTGTAGACATCGGCCAGCGGGGACGACGACGCCAGCAGCGCGGCGGCCCGGCTTTGGGGCAGATCCAGCTCCTCCATCGCCATCAGGATGTCCTCCCGGACCGTGTACTCATAGGTATGCTTTAGAATTTCCTCCGGGGGCTGGCTTTTCAGCCAGTCCCGGAACTTGTCCTGTTCGGCGGCCATCTTTTCATAAAGGGCCGTGTTTTTATCGGTATTCATCTTATCGCACCTCCTGTTCGTGGTGTTTGGGTTTCTTTTCGGGATTGCGCGGCACCGGGCGTTTCAGACCCTCCAGCACCGAGGGGCGGCTGCTCTTGGCAAGCACCGCCTCCGGCGCAGGGCGGCCCCGGCCGTCCATATTCAGCAGTACGTCCAGTTCGGCCAGCCGGGCGGATTTATCCCGCAGCTCCTGTTCCTGGGGGAAGGGCTTGCCCACCTCCGCTTTGGCGGCGGCCTGCTGCTGGTAGAGATTGTCCAGCTGGTTCTTCACCGCCTCCAGCCGCTGGGGCATCTGACTGAGCGCATTGTCGATACGGGTTAGATTTCCACGGGGGTCTGTGCCCAGCGTCGCCCGGTGGGTCATCTGGCCTTTCAGCAGGAGCATATACTCCTGCCGGAAAGCGTCAAACGACACCGACATAGTGAAGCCCCGGTAACTGCCCACCGGCACCGGGTCGGCCCCTTTGACCTCCTTGCAGGCGTCCAGCAGCGCGGCCCCAGCGTTTTCCTTGTCGGTGAGGGTGTCGCCACGGACTTCCATCCCGGCAAAGCCGTCCTCCGGGTGAGGATGAGCGGCCAGGGTCGCCATATCCGCTTCCAGCCCGGCGATAAAGCCCTTGTTTTTCTCGATCTCCTCCGGGAAGGTTTTGAGCAGCTGGTCCTCCAGGCGGTACTGCTTGCTCTGGTGGTCGGCCTTCATCAGCTTTAACCGCGCCACGTCCACATCCAGGTCCATGCGTTCCTTGATGCGCGGGTCCCCGGCGCACAGCGCCTTGATCTCGGCAAAGGACAGCGCCGTTTCGTCCACATCGTCGCAGCTTCGCACCGGCGATTTGGAGGTCATGATCTGGCTGATGAATTTCTGTTTGTTTTCCACCGTCTGCCAGAGGTAGGCGTCGAAAGTCCCCTCGGTGACATAGCGGTACACATGGACGGTTTCGTTCTGGTTGCCCTGGCGCTCGATGCGCCCCTTTCGCTGGGCCAGGTCGCCGGGCCGCCACGGGCAGTCCAGGTCATGCAGCGCCACCAGGCGATCCTGCACGTTGGTGCCTGCACCCATCTTGGCCGTGCTGCCCAGCAGGACGCGCACCTGGCCGGTGCGGACCTTGGAGAACAGCTCCTTTTTGCGCACCTCGGTGTTGGCCTCATGGATAAAGGCAATCTGCTCGGCGGGCACACCTTTAGCGATGAGCTTCTGCCGGATGTCCTCGTAGACCGTAAAGGCCGGTTCCGGCTCGTCCAGCGGCACCGCGTCCTCCAAAGCGTGGAGGGTCGGGTTGTCCAGCGCCTTCGCTACCTTTTTGGCAGGCCGGGCCTGGGGCGTGGAGATGTCGCAGAACACCAGCTGGGTCAGCTTGTCGGCCTCGCCGTCCCGCCAAATCTGCATGATATTGTCCACGCATTGATTGACCTTGGTGCCCGGCTCATCCGGCAGCAGCTGGTTGATGATCCGTTGGTCCAGCCCCAGCTTGCGCCCGTCGCTGGTGATCTTGAGCATATTGTCCTGGGACGGGTCCACCGTGCCGCTGTGTACCAGGGAAGCGCGTTCCGAGAGCGCCTTCACCATTTCCTGCTGCTGTTCGGTGGGCTGGGCCACGATGTTGTGATATTCTACCTCCGGGGTGGGAAGATGGAGCTGGTCGGCGGTCTTGATGTCCGCGATCTCTTTGAACAGGTTCATCAGCTCCGGCAGGTTGAAGAACTTGGAGAACCGGGTCCTGGCCCGGTAGCCGGTCCCTTCGGGGAACGGTTTGTCAAGAGGTTTTTGCGAGATTGTCTAAATTAAATTTTTGGGCGGTGGAAGTACCGCCCAAAACCTCACGCTTGCAGATGTCAAAAAGCGCCTTTTCAAGCGGTTTTTTCGCCTTTTCAGCCTGTTTCACACAGACGATATAAGTTGTTTTGCCAAGTCGTAATTCATAGCTTGTATTCGTGTTTTCCATTCGCATTTTCCTTTCAAAAATGATTTTTACTGTCTGAAAAGAGAAAAGGCGGCTTCTCTGTTCGGGTTCTAAATGAAAAACCCAAACTTCAAAACCGCCTTTCACTTCCCGAAAAAGCAAGAGGGCAAGAAGTTTTAGTGTCCCATCGAAGGGGACGCTTACCTTGCCCAATCGTCTCTCATTTTCGGTTTTCGTGCCGGCTTCGGAGCTTCTCTTTCCTCGGCTCGTTCCTTTTGCGGGAACAGCCTTTCAAAAAACTCCTTTACCTTGTCGGGGAAATGTTGCAGAGCCATAAGATAGGGCTTTGTAATCTCTACAAGCCTTTCGTATTTCTCCGTGACCTCTTTCAAACGCTCCTTGACATTCGACAGACGGGAGCTTAAATCCATCGCCTGCCTTTGGTAGTAGCTTACGCTCCGCTTCAAGTCGTGGATCTCCGAGCGTGAAGAAACGCCCTCTTTCGCAAGGGCTTTTAGACTGTCAAGCTCCTGTTTGGTAACAGTGTACTTGCCCGTAATGCCCTTGCTGCCGAGAGCGTCTATCTCGCCGTAGGTTGCCGCCACTTTCTGCTTTGTTCTTACCTCGCCCCTTATCTCCGCAAGCTCCTTTTTTGCTTTGTTGACCTTCTGCTCGGTTTGGGCAAGGCGTTCCTTGTCTTTCTCAATCTGGAAGTCCAGGCTTTTCAAATTCTCCGCCGTACTTCCCAATTCGCCACGCTCAAAACCCGTAAAGCCTGCCGCCGTCAAATGCTCAAAGAGCTTGTCTTGCAGAACGGAATAGGACTTGCGGAACACGGTTTTTCCTTTCTCGTTGCGTACCACTTGCCCGTTCTCGTCCAATTCGGGGACTTTGCTTTCCCACTTTTTTGAATGGGAGACTTGATTGATGACTTCCTTGACCGTACCTCGGAGAGCTTCGTCCTTGCACCTTTTTGACCAACGGATTTCTTTTCGGACGGTGGGTATCGCCACGATATGAAGATGATAATGGTAGACCGGCTTTCCCAATTCCTCCGTTACCGCCTTGTTGATTTCATCGGCGTGCATGACCGCCGAGATGATGTTTTCCTCGCCGTAAATCCCACAGGCGAAACGGTATGCTTCTTCGTAAAATGTCCTCGCATACTCATAGCCGCCCCGTTCCTCAAAATACTTCGTGTTCACATCAACAATCATCTCATTAAAGAGCGTGGCGTTTTCTCTCAGTCCTCTTGTGGAGATTTTGCCCTCGTCAATGAGCTTCTGAAAATACTCGTTGTAGGTCAGACCGCCCGTGTCTTTGAAGTGAACATTGAGCGGCGAACGCTCCAAATCCACATTCATATTCGCATAGCTTTCATTCTTGCGCTCGTTGTGTCGCTCGTTCTTCTGCACACCCGCTGCGGTTAATTTTGCCACACGGGCAACGCTCCAACTTCCTTCCGCCAATCACATCACCTCCAATTCTGCGGAAAGGGCAGGGGGAACGGTTACGCAACTTTTTCAAAGTGCGTAACCCACTATGACACTTTCAGCAAGCTGAAAGATGTCGTGGGCAAGGGCTTTCCCCCCTTGACCTCCCTTAGTGCGCCCGCCTCTCTGCTTTCTGTGCGCCGTTCCCCGGCGGCGCTCAGAAAGACAGTTCGTCGTCGCACTTCGGCAAAGACCAAAACCAACCGAACCGGCGTTTGGTTGACACCACGCCGAGGATTGCTTTTGCCTTCTTTGCCGTGGAGCCGCTGATGTTCGCTTCACTGAGTTTCGATTCACATTCGGACGCTTCGTGTTCCTCGCCGTCCGACAGCAACTCCGAGAGCAGACGAACGGCGGCGTCCGTTTTCACATTTGGTCTGCCGCCGCTTTTCTGCGGGAGCATAGATAAAAGCTCGTCCGCCGTTTTCTCCGTCTGCTCGATGAAGCGTATCCCGTCCTCACCGACCGAAAAGACGATTGCCATTCCCGTGGGGGCGAGGTTTGCTTTCTGCTGAACGAGGATACGCTCGTCCTCGTTGTCCCCGTTCCTGCCGATGAGAAGTGCGCTCCTGACCGCACCCACGATGTCGATAGAGCCGGGAGTACGGTAGATCGCTTTCGTCCCGAACATCTTGTTTAGATGATTGATGATGACGATAGCGCACCCGGTTTCTTTCGCTATGCGGATAAGGCAGTTGAAGCGTGGGCGGACTTCGTTGGCGGCGTTGATTTGACAGTCCCCGATATACGAGGAAAGCGGGTCAAGGATCAGCACCCTTGCGCCCGTTTCCCGGATAGCGGAGAGGATACGCCCATCGTCAAAGGTCAGTGGGCTTTCCTTTTCGCTGATGAACAACAGGCGTTCTCTGTCCCCGTTCGCCTTGATGAAGCGGGGGACAATGGTATCGTCCGCATCGTCCTCCGTGGTCTGATAGATGACGCTGATCGGCGTAGGCGGCTTTCCCGTTTCCGTAAATGGCAACGGCTCGCCCCTTGTGAGCAGGGCGGCGATTGTCAGCATAAAGGTGCTTTTCCCGTCGCCGGGGTCGCCCTGCAACAGCGTGACCTTGCCGTATGGTATGAACGGATACCACAGCCATTCGATTTTCTTCGGCTCGATTTCACTCGCCTTGATAAGCTCAAGGCGGGCATTGTTGGTTTGGGTTGCGTTTTGCATTTTGTTCTCCTTTTTGTTTTGATAGATTTTCTGCTTATTCCATTCCCGGCGCATAGGCACCGCCTCCTTCCGTTACTGCCGGGACACAGAAAAAGCCCTTGCTTTCAGTACATTTCCGGGGCGATTATGGGGCATATGCTCCGTTTTCGTCACCTGTGAAAGCAAGGGCTATGTATTCGTATTCGTATTCAGTTGTAGACTTACGCCAAAGTGGAGCGTCTTGGGAAGAAAACAGCGCCCAAGTTTTTAGTTGTGGGGCTGGTAGTTATCTGCTCGACAAATAGGAGTTTTTGAAGATACGCTACCATGGAAAAATAAAATAGAACACTAAACTGCTTAATACAATTCCGATAATATACAGTTTTCTATGTTTTACTTTTTTGAAAAATAATACACTAAACACAACAGCCCCTATAATATCCATTAACAGCTGAAATAGGAATGTGTGATGTTCCAAAAAATAAAATGAAATTGCTATTGTTTCTGCTACTAATGCACCTACTGGTAAAGAATACAACAATGAACTTAAAACATTGTCTTTATTCCAATAATATAAAACAAAAGCTGCTATTGCACACGGAATAGAAAGCAAAGAAAATAGTATAAACAAAGATTTACGGAATCCACCTGAAAATAATGGGATAAACATTCCTAATATTGCCTGTAATCCGTAGAAACTCAATGTCATTCCAAACATATATAAGAATGAACTAATACCTGCACATTTATTTGAAGTGCTTAATAAAACAATTATTGTATTTGTAATAATCCAAAATCCCAATAATGTTTGAATTGACGAAAATCCCCACAAAGAGTCTAAAGAGCAATAATCCAACAATCTACATATACATCCTATAAATATACCAACTAAAAACACCATACTATAAGACTTTAATGTATGGCTTAATTTTATATTTTCCATATCAACACTCCTCTCTACAAATCCCAGTTTGTCATTTGCTGTTCGTTTGTTTTCTAATAATAAGAAAATAAGCCAAAAGGCAGGCAAAGTCACTTAACGCTGAAAAAAGTTTTGTCTTACAAGTAAATACCCAATAGAAAAGAATAACTGTTTCTATCAGCATAAATACTGCTGGCAGTAATCGAAGTGTTTTTCCCCATAGAGAATTTTTTCTTCCGGACCATAGAACAATTCCCAACAAAGCGCATACCAAAGCGGGCGGAATACTGTACAACAACCAACCTCCAATATGGTTTACTGCCAGTTCAGATAGTGAGTTAAATTGCGTGACTCCACTTTGATAAATTTGAAGAGATTGATGTGCAGTTGTGATAAAGAACATTAGGAATATGTATATTCCCGCATTGAACGCCGCACACTTCCTGTTTTCACTAAATAAAACAATCAAAGAGGTTGAAAACATCCAAAATCCGAATGTACTTGAACTCCAATAATAAAATGACCATAAGCTATTGTCTGGAAGTTCAATAAAAAGTACAACGGAAAGCCCTGCGAGTATACCTAATGCAATCACTAAACAGTAAGATTTTAATTTATCCCGAAAAAACACTTTCATTTGATTACTCCCGACACCAGTAAGGAAATCTTCTTTTCAACTGCCGATTTGTCGAACAGTCGCCCACTCGACACCAAATATTATACACTCGAATTGTGAAGAAATCTACCTCAAGCAGCTATTTTCTCGGTGAGAATACTCCCTTCGACTATACTGCCGACTTTATGACTTTTTGAACACCGACTTTTTGAACACCCGCTGAAAAGGAAAAGCCGCCATCGGTTGACAGCGGCAATTCCCTGTGGGCGGGTATCAGTTGTAAATCAAGTCGTTGTAAACGACCTCTGCGGCTCGGTTGCGGATATTGTTCATAGCCTGCACCCACCTCATACCGTCCTCGGCTTTGAGTTTTTCCGTCACGCACTCCTTTTTGGCAAGCTGTTTTACCAGCCGGGAAAGCATAGCCTCGGCTTCCTCGTTCAGATCGGCAAGGTAGGCGTTCAGCCTGCCGCTTGTCAGAAGCTCGGAATAAAGAGCTATCCTGTGTTCTCGGATATACCGCAGATGTCGCTGTCCCCATATCCCAATGGGACGCTGTTCCTGCCCGTCCCCGAAGTCCGGCAGAAATACCTCGGTTTCCATATCCTCGCCGCCCACCGTCTGATGAATGACTGATTTCCTATACTCGATTTCCATAGCGTTTTTCTCCTTTGTGATTATGACCTCTACGATGGGACACTAAAACTTCTTGCCTTCTTGCTTTTGCCGATGAAAGAGCAAATCACACCACCTCCCGTAGCTCTTTGTCGGCTTGTTTTTTGTGCCACCATTCAAGACTGTACTCGTTATGATGTTTCTTGCGGCATTCCTCGGAGCAAACTGTCTGACCGCTGCTGTTCGGCCAGAACAGTTTGCCGCAGACAGCGCATTTTCTTTGGCGGTAATAGTGATCGCCACGCTCGGCTTCTCGTTCCGCTTTCTTTTCAGCCTGTTCCGATTGATAGCGGCACTCTTTGGAGCAGAACACTTGACGGTTGCTTGTCGGGATAAACTCTTTCCCACAGTGGGGACAGACCTTTTTGCGGACGATTTCACCGCCGTTTTCAGCGATTTTCTTCGCCTTGCGCCGTTCCCGTCTGGCTTTCTCCGCCGCCCTCTGTCGGGCTAACTTCTCCGCCGCAAGCTGTTCCTCTTTTGCCTTTATCTCGGCAAGTTCTTCCCCGCTGTATGCGATATTGACCTGCCCGACATAGTTGAAATAGATGTCAACCTGCTGTGTGCGGGCATTGCCCACGCCCTGTGCCTCATACACAACGATTTTGTCCACAAGTTCTCGGAACATCGTATCGCTTACCTCGTCGGGGGACTTGATTTTGCGTATCAGAGCGATGAAATGCTCGATGTCAAGCGGCTTTTCCTTGTTGTCCGCCACCTCTGATTGGAGCTTTTCAATCTTGACTTCAAGCTCCGCCTGCTCGTCATCGTACTGCTTCATAAGCTGTTTGTACTGCCTTTCGGGGAGCAAGCCGGACACAAGGTTTTCATACAGACCACGCACAAGCTCGGAAAGCTCGTCGTATCGTTTCTGCATACGCTTTAACTCTGTTTCAGCCTGTTGGGGCTTCTCTTTCCGCTTTTCAAGCCACAGCCTTTGCAATTCCTCGGCAAACGCCTTTTCGTTATTCGAATAAAGAGTGCAGAGAGTGTCGCCCCTCTCAATTCTGTCTCCCGTCTTTTTGGCGATTATAATTCCCGCGGCGTGGTCTATTTCGTCTTCCTTCGACGCTCTTCCCGCGCCCAAAATTACGCTCGCTTCGCCTATTTTTTCGGAATCCATAAAATCGATAAAGCCGTCGGTTTCGGCTTTTATTTCGTGAGAGTATGCAGTCTTTTCAAAGAGGTCTGTATTCTCGATATATCTTTCGTCGCCGCCCTGAGCCGCTATCCATTCTTTCATTTTTTCAAAGGCTCTACCCGAAGAAATCGCCTCTTCGACCTGTTTTTCAGCCTCTCCGACCGAAAC
>ERZ827423.3580-NODE-3580-length-10525-cov-6.642693_pt1 | contig 10525 bp, 7 predicted proteins | sample MGYA00519775_ERZ827423 | MGnify/ENA primary metagenome ERZ827423 (study PRJEB31778, sample SAMEA3449296) | human gut metagenome | biome: human gut; feature: human-associated habitat; material: faeces | place: United Kingdom | collected 2010/2012 ...
CACTGCCCCTTGCGCGAGCCGTGGCACCTGTCGTGCCACGGCGGTAAAACCCCGGGCAAGCCGCATGTCGTTCGAGTAGCCCCGCGCCCTATGGGCGCGGTGATGGGTCAAGGGCTTTAGCCCTTGAGGATGAGGTTGCAGAGACGGCCGGGGACGAAGATGAGCTTGACGATCTGCTTGTCGCCCACCAGGCGCTGCACTTCGGGGTGAGAGGGCAGCTCCTTCTCGGCCTGCTCCCGGGTCATGTCGGTGGGCACCATGATGTGGGACTTGACCTTGCCGCCGATCTGCAGGGCGATCTCCACCTCGTGGCGCTTCATGGCCTCCTCGTCGTACTTGGGCCAGGGCTCGAAGGCCAGCTCGGAACCGAAGCCCATTTCCTCCCACATTTCCTCGCAGATGTGGGGGGCCACAGGGCTCAGGAGCAGGAGCAGGGTGCGCAGCTCGTCGCGGGTGCAGCCGTTCTTGGCGTAGAATTCGTTGACCAGACTCATCATAGCGGCGATGGCCGTGTTGTACTTCATGGCCTCGTAATCGTCGCCCACCTTCTTGATGGTCTCGTGCATGAGGGGGGTAAGCTCCTTGGAGTAGCCTTCGCCGGGCTTGATCATGTCCATCAGCCGCCAGACCCGGTCAAGGAAGCGGCGGCAGCCCCGGGCGCCGTTGGTGGACCACGGAATGGCCTGATCGAACGCGCCCATGAACATTTCATACAGACGGAACGCATCCGCGCCCAGCTCGTTCACGATGTCGTCCGGGTTGATGACGTTGCCGCGGCTCTTGGACATCTTCTCGTTGTTCTCGCCCAGGATCATGCCGTGGCTGGTGCGCTTCTGGTAGGGTTCGGGCGCGGAAACCAGCCCCAGATCGTGGAGGAACAGGTGCCAGAACCGGCTGTACAGAAGGTGCAGGGTGGTGTGTTCCATGCCGCCGTTGTACCAGTCCACGGGCATGAAGTAGTCCAACGCTTCCTTGCTGGCGAATTCCTTGTCGTTGTGGGGGTCGCAGTAGCGCAGGAAGTACCAGCTGGAACCGGCCCACTGGGGCATGGTGTCGGTCTCCCGCTTGGCGGGACCGCCGCAGTGAGGACAGGTGGTGTTGACCCAGTCGGTCATGGTGGACAGGGGGCTTTCGCCACTGTCGGTGGGCTCGTAGTTTTCCACATCGGGCAAAAGCACGGGCAGCTGATCCTCCGGCACGGGCACGGTGCCGCAGTGGGGGCAGTGCACCACCGGGATAGGTTCGCCCCAGTAACGCTGACGGCTGAAAACCCAGTCGCGCAGCTTGAAGTTGACCTTCTTCTCGCCCACGCCGTTTTCCGTCAGCCATTCGATGATCTTTTTCTTGGCGTCGGCCACCCGCAGGCCGTTCAGGAAGTCGGAGTTCACCATGGTGCCGTCCACGATGTCGGTGTAGGCTTCGTTGGTGATGTCGCCGCCGGCTACCACTTCGATCATGGGGATGCCGAACTTCTTGGCGAAGGCATAGTCGCGGGTGTCGTGGGCGGGCACGGCCATGATGGCGCCGGTGCCGTAGCCCATCAGCACATAGTCGCTGACCCAGATGGGAATCTCCCGGCCGTTGACGGGGTTGACCGCCTTCAGGCCGTCGATCTGTACGCCGGTCTTGTCCTTGTTCAGCTCGGTGCGCTCGAAGTCGCTCTTCTTAGCGGCCTCGGCCCGGTAGGCCATGATCTCGTCAAAATTGCGGATGTCCGCCTTGTACTTTTCGATCATGGGGTGCTCGGGGCTGACGACCATGTAGGTCGCGCCGAACAGGGTGTCGGGACGTGTGGTGTAGACCCGCAGCTTCTCGTCCTTGCCCGCGATGCGGAAGTCCACCTCCGCGCCCTCGCTGCGGCCGATCCAGTTGCGCTGCTGCACCTTCACCCGGTCGATAAAGTCCACGTTATCCAGCCCGTCCAGCAGCTTCTGGGCGTAGGCGGTGATCTTCAGCATCCACTGGCTCTTGACCTTGCGCACCACCTGACTGCCGCAGCGCTCGCACACGCCGTTGACCACTTCTTCGTTGGCCAGGCCGCACTTGCAGCTGGTGCACCAGTTGATGGGCATTTCCGCCTTGTAGGCCAGCCCGTTTTCCAAAAGCTTGAGGAAGATCCACTGGGTCCACTTGTAATAGGCGGGATCGGTGGTGTTCACCTCCCGGGTATAGTCAAAGCTGAAGCCCAGCCGCTGGAGTTGCTCCCGGAAGTGGTCGATGTTCTTCTTGGTCACGATGGCGGGATGCACGTGGTTCTTGATGGCGAAATTCTCCGTGGGCAGGCCGAACGCGTCGTAGCCGATGGGATACAGCACGTTATAGCCCTCCATGCGGCGCTTGCGGGCGATGATGTCCAGCGCCGTGTTGGAGCGGGGATGGCCCACGTGCAGGCCGTTGCCGCTGGGATAGGGGAACTCGATCAGGCAGTAATACTTGGGCTTGTCCGAGGGGAACTGGGCTTTGAACACGCCGCTGTCGGCCCATTTCTTCTGCCATTTCGCTTCAATGGCTTCCGGGTTGTATTGGGGATGCTCCTGCATAGGTCTTCGACTCCTTTACGATTGGGTTAGTATGGCGCGGACGCCTGAGAAAAACAAATGAAGGGGGATTTTTTCATTGCACGACTTCGTCTGTCGGAACGAGCAGGGCAGCGTAACGCCATCCTTCCCAAACCAGACGGGCTCCGTCGTGAGAAGCGGCAAAGCGATCCGCCTCCCCGTGCGGGACAAATACCACCAGTTCATCCGGCAGATTCTCCCGTTGACAATAGAACCTGCTTGTGTCCCAATGGTATACCTGAATTTCCTCTGGAGGAGCAGCGTCCTCATAGGGCAAAATGGTCAGGCTGCCATTGGAAAGCTCGATCATCACGTTTGCGTGCCAATAAGGCATCATGCCGTACTGATAGCCGTTTTCCTGCATAAACGCCACGCAATCGCGGCATTCGTCCGCACAGGTCAGATCCTGATGGGTCAGACCGCTCCAGGTGTCCATGTTGCGGCGCTCCACGCGCAGATACCACGCGCTGTAAGCGCCTTGAAACAGGAAACACAGGGAAACCAGAAAACACAGGGCTTTTCGAGCGGTAAGTACGGGAGGATGATCGTCTAGTTCCAACGCCAGCGTCGGCAGCGCGAGAACAATGACCGGCACATAATACAATTCGTAAAAACGACAGCCAGAGTCAAACACAAAAACCAGCGTGGTGGAGAACATGCTTAACGCATACAGTCCGCCCAGGAGACGCTGTTCCATCGTGCCGCCTTTGCGCAGGAAGCAGACGGAGCGATACAGCAGCCAGACAAAGCTGACCAGCGCTGCCGCCAGAGACAAACCGCGAATCCCGACCAGTGACAGAGCACTGTTTCGCACGCCGATAGCCGTCAGCCAGCCGTTCCAGATGTCGGCATAGCGCTGAGCCGTCTGAATCGGCGCATACCACGCGGAGGAACTGTTGACGATCCCATAATAGGGCAGCAGCACGTGCTGGTTTACGACGAAACCCGCCAAAAAGCAAAGGCACGAGCCAATCATCAGCAGCGTCAGCCGAAAGGCTTCCGTATGAAGAAGCACTTGCTGTCTCCAGGGTTTTCCGTACACCCACGGAGCTTTTCGGAACGCGCGAAGCAGTTCGACGATGCAACCCACCAACAGGGGAATACCGATCAACAGCATATGGCGTATGCCGTTGAGGCCAACAAAAATCCAGAGCAGACCCAGCAGGACGGCGGGGAGAAGGGCTTGTTTCAGCCCTTCTTTTCCGCAGCGCAGCGTCCAGAGCGTCAGGCCTATGATGAAAAACATATTGGCCAGATACAGGATGTAATACAGGTGGTAAAGAACGATCCGAGCGTAAGGAATACTGAAGGGCAGCAGGGAAAGCGCAGCGACCGTTACCCGGGTTTTTCTGGAAAGACCCGCCTGACGGGTCATGAACAGGAAACTCAGCGCATAAATGGTCTGGACGGTGATCGTACCAAGAACGTGCACCAGCGTCCACTGCCCGGTCAAAAGAAAGAAAAAGGAGAATACAGAGGACAGGTCCAGCAGCCGCACCTCGGTGGAATAGTAATAATTGGTCGAAAACAGATCCTTCTCCCGGGCAAAAATATTGCCGCAGTACAGGAAATCAGACACATCGCCGTCCAAAACGTTTCGTGCCACATACACATCCATGTACAGTGTCAGCAAAATGACAAGCCCAAGAAGGAGCCAATGACTCTGTTTTCGAAGTGTCCGCAGACATAACTTCATTTTTCTCTCCTGTGCTCTTACCGGTTTTCCAGCTTCTCCACGCCCAGCTTCATGCGGCGCAGGGTCTCGTCCTTGCCCAGCAGGTAGGCGATCTCGGTGGCGCCGCCGGGGGTGGACTGCAGGCCGGAAATGGCGATGCGGACGGGCCACATGATCTGGCCGGTCTTCATTTCGTTCTTCTGGGCCAGCTCCATCAGCACGGCTTTGACGTTTTCCTCGCTGAAGTCCTCAAGGGCTTCCAGCACGGGCAGGGCCAGCTTCAGGGCCTTCAGGCTGATCTCCGGGTCGGTCTTCATCTTCTTGTGGGTGTAGATGTCAATGTCGTACTCCGGCAGCTCCGCCAGAAAGCGGATCTGGTCGGGCACCCGGTTGAAGACCTCGGTGCGGGTGTGCATCAGGCTGGCCAGCATCCGGTAGTCCATGTTTTTGCCCGCCAGCACCTTGTCGAACCACGGCGTGGCCAGCTCCAGATATTCGTCCAGACTCATACGGGTGATGTATTCGTGGTTGAACCAGTCCAGCTTTTCAGTGTTGAAGATGGCGGGGGACTTGCTCAGGCCGCTGAGATCGAAGGCCTCGATCAGCTCCTCCTTGGTGAAGAACTCCTTGTCGCCGTACTTTTTCACGTCCGGGCACCAGCCCAGCAGGGCGATGAAGTTGATGATCGCGTCCCTGACGTAGCCCTGAGAAAGCAGATCCTCAAAGCTGGGGTCGCCGTAGCGCTTGCTCAGCTTGCGGCTGGCGTCCTTCATGACGGGGCTCAGGTGGATGTAGGTGGGCTTTTCCCAGCCGAAGGCCTCGTAAAGCAGGTTGTACTTGGGCGTGGAGCTCAGGTACTCGGTGCCGCGCATGACGTGGGTGATGCCCATCAGATGGTCGTCGATCACGTTGGCGAAGTTGTAGGTGGGCAGGCCGTCCTGCTTGATGAGCACGTTGTCGTCCAGCGTGTCGCAGGGGGCTTCCACGTGGCCGTAGAGCGCGTCGTCAAAGCTGGCTGTGCCGGTCAGGGGAATGTTCTGCCGGATGACGAAGGGCTCGCCGGACTTCATGCGGCGCAGGGCCTCCTCCTTGGGAATGTGCAGGCAGTGCTTGTCGTACTTCCACTGCTCGCCCTTGGCGGCCGCCGCGTCCCGGCGCTCCTGCAGTTCTTCCTTGGTGCAGAAGCAGGGATAGGCCGCGCCCTTTTCCACCAGCTCCAGCGCGTAGGGCATATACAGTTCCCGCCGCTGGGTCTGGATGTAGGGACCGTAATCGCCGCCCACGTCCGGGCCTTCGTCATAGTCCAGCCCGGCCAGACGCATACTCTTGTAGATCATGTCCACCGCGCCCGGAACCTCCCGTTCCTGGTCGGTATCCTCAATGCGCAGGATGAACTTGCCGCCGTTCTGACGGGCGAACAGGTAGGTATACAGGGCGGTGCGCAGGCCGCCCAGATGCAGGTAGCCGGTGGGGCTGGGAGCGAAACGAGTACGAACGGTCATGGGAGAGCCTCCTGATTGCTGTGATAATCATGGAAAATGCCATTCTCTGTGATGAAAACAAAGAAATGTAAGACTTTCCGGGTATCATTATATACCAAAATGGCATTTTGTCGAATGTTTTTTGGTTCCAAAGAGGGGAAAAACCTGCCATAGGCCCGAAAGCACGAAATTTTCCTTCTCCGGCGTTCATATACTGATCGGAAAGGAGGTCTTTGAGAAATGAAAGAAACGAGGAAAAACCGGCGCTGGGGGACGGCCCTGCGGCGGGCCGCGGCGTTTTTTCTGTGCGCCGCCTGTCTGTTGGGAGGAACGGGGACAAGCCACGCGGAGGAAAAGCCCCTGCGCATTCTGCTGATCGGGGTGGATGCTTACGAAGATCAGGCGCGGGGACGCAGCGACACCATGGTATTGGTGCAGGCCGACCCGGCGGCGGGAGAGATTCGGGCGCTGTCCTTCCTGCGGGACTTATACGTGCCCATTCCCGGCTGCGGAACCACCCGGCTGAACGCGGCCTATTCCTTCGGCGGGGAGAAGCTGCTCAAAACCACGCTGAAAAACAACTTCGGCGTGGAGGTCGACCGCACGGTGACGGTCAGCTTTGACTCGCTGTGCCGCATCGTGGACGCGCTGGGCGGCATCGAGCTGGAAGTGACGGAGGAGGAGCGGGAACAGCTCAACGCCATTCTGGCGGCCTACAACCGGGGATTGGGACTGAACCCCGGCGACGGGCGGCTAAGCGGCAGTGGGACTGTCCATCTGACCGGCAAACAGGCGTTGAGCTACAGCCGCATTCGGAAGATCGACAGTGACTTCCAGCGGGCGGGGCGGCAGCAGAAGGTGCTGCAGGCCATGCTGGAAAGCGCCAAACAGATGAACTTCTTCACAATGGCCCGGCTGGCGTGGACCTGCCTGCGGGAAGTTCGTACCGATCTGACTTTGGGCGATCTGAACGCCCTGCTGCCGCTGGCCGCCGGCGGCGGGGAGACGAATATCTCCATGGGCCGGGTGCCCTTTGATGGGGCCTATGAGGATGCGACCATCGACGGGATGCAGGTGCTCCGGCCCGATCTGGAGCGGAACCGCACCCTCATCCGCCGTTTTTTGAGCAACTAGCGCCCCTTTTCAACCGTCCGGCCCTGTGTTAGAATAAGAGGAAGGGTTTTTGGACCCACTCTTTCCCTGAACAGGAACGAACAGTGAAGGGAGTCCTGAATATGAGTGAAAACCGCTGCCCCTCCTGCCGCCGGGAGCTGCCCGTGGCTGACGGCACTTTCTGCCCGTACTGCGGCGCGGCCCTTGCAAAAGGGGACGAGCTGCCGGAGCCGGTCCGCGCCGCGTTGGACGCCGCCGGGAAGGAAAACGACCCGGTGAAAAAATACAGGCTGCTTTGCGACGCCCGGGAAGCGTTCCCGAACTGCCTGCCCATCGAGGAAGAACTGCTCTTTCTGGGGCGGCTGCACGAGCGGGACGGGAAGAATCCCACCTTTGACGTGATCAAATGCTTCCTGCTGCACCCCTATCTGACCCCGAAGGAATTTACCCCCCAAAAGCGGGACGCTATGCGGCAGGAGCTGTTCCATCACGAACAACTGGAACGGTGCAAGGCGCTGGCCCCAGACGCGGACGTTTTCGTCAGCCACTATCTGGAACGGCTCAGTGAGGAATTTGTGCGGCTGTTTCTGGAAGGCAGCACCTATTACATGCGCAGCTTTTTCGGGTTTACCTCCCGCAAAAACGCGCCCCGTCTGCTGGCGGAGCCGGTGGCACGGATGATGGAGAACATGGCTGCGGATGAAGCACTGACCCCGGACGAGCGCCGGATGCTGACCCATGCCCTGTACCGCGGCTTCAGCCGCCGGATGGACGGCCAGACGGAATGGCTGCGGCAGGAGCTGGACCGGCGGGGCGTTTCGATGGACGGCGCTTTGGACTGACCGGCCAGAAACGCCGGAAAGGAGCAACATGGAGAATCAAAACAAGCGGCCGGAAGATATGCCCCGGCAGGTTAAAGCCCAGCAGCCGAAGCTGAAGGAAGAAAAGCCCGGCGACGCGCTTCCGCCCCAGCAGCCGCTGACCGACGAGGAGACGGCCCCGAAGCAGCCGCCCCGCTGGCGCAAAATCGTCAAAAAGGTGCTTCTGTGGCTGGGCGTCGTGCTGGCGCTGGTGCTGTGCTATCTGTTCCTTTTACTGGGCGAGCCGGATGAGGACGAGCAGCTGACCCAGCAGCCTTCGCAGGCGCAGCCCATCACCCTGCCCATGAGCGCCGTGGAAAGCCCCGGCGATACCAGCCCGGAGGGGCTGGCGGAGCTTTTCGGCCAGCCGGTATTGTGCCTGTACGGCAGCGCCCTGTCCATGACCCGTTCCCGGGTATATGATACCGCCTTCCGGGGCGAATACGCCCGCCGGGTCACGCTGACCTATGCCTTTGAGGACGGACAGGCCTTGACGCTGGAAAGCATCCGTCCCGTTTCCGCCATTGCCCTGCTGCGCGGCGAGGATTATCATCTCAATGGCGACAGCCTGTATTACATCGGCGGCATGGACGCGGCGTGGATGGAAAACGGCACGGATGTGCTGGTCTTCGGCCAGACGGCGGACGCGGCCTACGCCGTCCGCTGCCCCATCGGGCACAAGGCCGATCTGGACGTACTGCTGAAGCAGACGACCCTGATTGCCGCGCCGTCCGCAGAATAATTTTTTCAACCGATACCAAAGGAGCATTCAGAACAGGAGCATCATTCCCATGCAAACGAAATCCACCCGGGAAAATCAACGCACTATGAAAACCTCCGAGCTGGTCCGGCGCTTTCTGCCCTATTTCCGTCCCTATCGGGGAATGCTGGCGCTGGATCTGTTCTGCGCCATGCTGACCACGTTGTGCGACCTGGTGCTGCCCATGATCGTGCGCAGCATTACCGGCCTTGCCAGCAGCAGCGCCGCCGCCCTGACCGTAGCCTATGTGCTGAAGGTGGGCGGCGTGTACGTGCTTCTGCGCCTGGTCGATACCGTGGCCAACTACATTATGGTGGCCCGGGGCCATGTGATGGGCACCTATATCGAGCGGGACATGCGCCACGCCCTGTTCGAGCATCTGCAGGAGATGGGCTTCGCCTATTACAGCAACGCCAAGGTGGGGCAGATCATGGCCCGTATCACCAGCGACCTGTTCGATGTGACGGAGTTCGCCCACCACTGCCCGGAGGAATTCCTCATCGCCGCCATCAAGATCACCGTGCCCTTTGTGATCCTGCTGGGCATCAATCCGGTGCTGACGCTGATCATCTTCCTCATGCTGCCTATCATGCTGGTGCTGGCCCGGCATTTCAACAAGAAGATGCGCGCCGCTTTCAAGGAAAGCCGCCATCAGGTGGGCGAGATCAACGCGCAGGTGGAGGACAGCCTGCTCGGCGTTCGGGTAGTAAAATCCTTTGCCAACGAACCGATCGAGGAGAAAAAATTCAGAGACGGCAATCATAAGTTTTTGAACATCAAAAAAGAAATGTATCATTATATGGCTGGATTTCAAAGTACCACCCGCTTGTTTGACGGAATTATGTATATCACTGTTGTGGTTGCAGGCGCGCTGTTTATGGTAAACGGCAAAATTACGCCGGCAGATTTGATGGCGTATCTTCTTTATGTTTCGACCCTTCTGACCTCGATCCGGCGCATTGTCGAGTTTACCGAACAGTTCCAGCGCGGCATGACCGGCATTGAACGGTTCTGTGAAATTATGGATGCGCCTGTCGAAATCTTTGACAATAAGGACGCCAAACCTTTAAAAGAAGTCAAAGGGGATATATTATTCGAACAGGTTACCTTTAAATATTCGGATGAGCATAGTAATGTACTGACCAATATCGATCTCCATGTAAAACCAGGCGATAATATCGCGCTGGTAGGGCCGTCAGGCGGCGGGAAAACGACTCTTTGCAGTCTGATTCCCAGATTTTATGATGTTACCTCAGGCCGGATACTACTGGACGGCAAGGATATCCGTTCAATTACTTTACGTTCTCTGCGCTCTAAAATCGGCGTTGTTCAGCAGGAGGTCTATCTGTTCTCCGGTTCGGTTTTTGAAAATATTGAATATGGAAAACCCGGCGCGTCCCGTGAAGAGGTCATAGCGGCGGCCAAAGCTGCCGGTGCTCATGAATTTATCCTGGAACTCAGTGAAGGATATGATACTTATGTAGGCGAGCGGGGGGTTAAATTGTCCGGCGGGCAGAAACAACGTATTTCCATAGCCCGCGCATTTTTGAAAAATCCGCCCGTCTTGATTTTAGATGAGGCAACCTCCGCTCTGGACAATGAGAGTGAACGTATTGTGCAGGCTTCGCTGGAACAGCTCTCAAAAGGCAGAACTACCTTTACTATTGCGCATCGATTGTCCACTATTCAAAATGCATCTATGATCCTTGTTCTAACGGAAGATGGTATAGTGGAGAAAGGGACGCATCAGGAATTAATGGACAAAAAAGGAATCTATTACAATCTTTATACCATGTCCCAGTTTGATCCTGCTATGGAGAATTGAAAAATTAAAATAAGAACCCGACCCGTCAGCGCAATCTTCGATTGCGGACGGGTACCCCGGAACCTTGTTGTGCCCGCACAATAAGAACCCTGCCCAACCAACACGTAATCTTCGATTGCGGACGGGTACCCCGGAACCTTGTTGTGTTCACACAATAAGAACCCTGCCCAACCAACACGCAATCTTCGATTGCGGACGGGTACTCGTTCTCACAATAGTAAAGCAGCTGACTTCTGTCAGCTGCTTTTTTAAA
>ERZ827423.3588-NODE-3588-length-10507-cov-74.803483_pt1 | contig 10507 bp, 10 predicted proteins | sample MGYA00519775_ERZ827423 | MGnify/ENA primary metagenome ERZ827423 (study PRJEB31778, sample SAMEA3449296) | human gut metagenome | biome: human gut; feature: human-associated habitat; material: faeces | place: United Kingdom | collected 2010/2012 ...
TGGTCAGCGTGCAGCTGGCCGACGAGGGCAAGGCCTGCCGCGTGACGGTGCCCGCAGACCAGCTGAGTCTGGCCATCGGCAAGGAGGGGCAGAACGCCCGTCTGGCCGCGCGGCTGACCGGCTATAAGATCGACATCAAGGCGGCCAACGCGGAGTAAGCGGCGGCTGCGGAAAGGAACGGCAGCGATGCAGAAGACCCGTAAGATACCCCAGCGGCAATGTGTGGGCTGCCGGGAGATGAAAGACAAAAAGGCGCTGCTGCGTATCGTGAAGACCCCGGAGGGGGAGATACTGCTGGACAGCACCGGAAAGAAGTCCGGCCGGGGCGCGTACGTGTGCCCGGACCCGGAGTGCCTGAAAAAAGCACGGAAAAGCCGTGCGCTGGAGCGCGCCTTCGACACCGCCATACCGGCGGAGGTGTACGACGCGCTGGAAGGGCAGATGGTGGCACTGTGACAGAGCATTTGTTATCCACTTTGGGTCTGGCGCTGCGCGCCGGTGCGGTGGCCGTGGGCGAGGAGCCCGTAGGCGCGGCGGCACGGGCCAAGAAGGCCAGGGTCATCTTTACGGCGCGGGACGCGGCGGCATCCTCGGTGCGGCGGGCGTACAGCTTCGGCCGGGCAGGCAGCTGCCTGTGCCTGCCCTTCCCGGCGGACAAGGAGGATTTCGGCCGGGCGCTGGGCCGGACCAGCGTGGCCATGTGCGCGGTGACGGACATCGGGTTCGCCCAGTCGCTGGTGAAAAAGCTGGCGGCGGCGGAGCCGGAGATCTACGGCGCGGCAGCGGAGGCGCTGGACCTGAAGGCCAAGCGGGCAAGGGAACGGAAGGAAGAGCAATTACAGCACGAGAAGAACCTGCGGCAGGGCAGGCACCGCGTTCACGGCGGCAAGCCGCCGGAACCGCCCCACGCGGCTCCGGCGCCTCCGGCACCGGAGCACAGGCCCCCCGCGTCGGAACACCGGCGTCCGCCGCGGCGGGAGTATCCGGAGGGACTCCCCGACCGGGTCTATAAGGAACGGAGCGGCCGCCCGCCCAGGGATAAACGGCCGGCAAAGAAGGAGGCCCCCGGCGCACGGTATGGAAACGCGCGGCCGGTAAAGAAGGGCAAGGGAAGCCGGAAAACGACCGGCAGATAACAGGAACACAGCGCGCCGTGAGCGCGGCGCGAGCAACTGAGATGGAGGTGGCTTTATTTGGGTAGTATCGCTAACAAATACAGAGTGCATGAGGTGGCCAAGGACTTCGGCGTGTCCACGAAGGAGATCACGGAGATCCTGACCAAGTACGCCGAAACGCCCAAAAATCATATGCAGGTGCTGGAGGACCGGGAGCTGAGCCTGATCTTTGAGTATCTGACCCAGCACAACCCGGTGAGCAGCATCGCGGTGATCTTCGCCGAGGGCGCCAAGCCGGAGGAGAAGAAGGCGGAGAAGCCCGCCGCCAAGCCGGCGCAGAACGCGTCCGCGCCGGTACAGGGTCAGGGCCAGGGCGGCAGGCCCCAGCAGGGCGGCGCGCCCAAGGCGGAGCAGCCCAAACAGCCCATGTCCCGCGTGCCCCAGCGGCAGGTGGTGGACACCCGCAAGGCCACCAACGTCAATCTGGACAAGTACGACGAGAAATTGCAGGATATGGCCGATGCCCGCAGCAGCGGCAAGCGGGACCAGCAGGCCCCACAGGGCAAGGAGAAGTTCCGCAGCAATAAGCAGCGGCGGGACAATAACTTCGCCAGCAACAAGCGCAAGCAGGAGGAGGCCGACCGGCTGCGGAAGCTGCGGCTGGAGGTCATCAAGAAGACCCCTGTGACCGTGCAGATCCCCGACGAGATCAGCGTGGGCGAGCTGGCCAGCCGGATGAAGAAGACCGGCGCGGAGGTGGTCAAGTGCCTGATGAAGAACGGCGTGATGGCCTCCCTGAGCCAGATGATCGACTTCGACACCGCCGCCATCATCGCCGAGGAGATGGGCTGCAAGGTAGAGAAGGAGGTCGTCGTCACCATCGAGGAGCGCCTGATCGACGACCATCAGGACAAGGATGAGGACCTGGTGCCCCGGGCACCCGTGGTGGTGGTCATGGGCCACGTGGACCACGGCAAGACCAGCCTGCTGGACTATATCCGCAACGCCCACGTGGCCAGCGGCGAGGCCGGCGGCATCACCCAGCACATCGGCGCCTATCAGGTGCAGATCAATGGCAAGCCCATCACATTTCTGGATACCCCCGGCCATGAGGCCTTTACCTCCATGCGCGCCCGCGGCGCTATGGTGACGGATATCGCCATTCTGGTGGTAGCCGCCGAGGACGGCATCATGCCCCAGACGGTGGAGTCCATCAACCACGCCAAGGCCGCCGGTATCCCCATTATCGTGGCCATCAACAAGATGGATAAGCCCGAGGCCAACCCCGAGCGCATCAAGCAGCAGCTGACCGAGTACGGCCTGGTGTGCGAGGAGTGGGGCGGCGACACCATCGTGTGCCCCATCTCCGCCAAGACCGGCATGGGCGTGGATAATCTGCTGGAGATGCTGACGCTGACCGCCGAGGTGGGCGAGCTGAAGGCCAACCCCAACCGCGCGGCGCAGGGCACCGTGATCGAGGCCCGTCTGGACAAGGGCCGCGGCCCCGTGGCCACGCTGCTGGTACAGAACGGCACGCTGCATCAGGGCGACATCATCATCGCGGGCACCTCTGTGGGCCGCGTGCGTGCCATGGTCAGTGACAAGGGCCAGCGCATCACCGAGGCCGGACCCAGCGTGCCCGTGGAGATCACGGGTCTGAGCGAGGCACCCTCCGCCGGCGCTACCTTCAACGCCGTGGCCGACGAAAAGCTGGCCCGCGAGCTGGTGGAGCAGCGCAAGGCCGAGGAGAAGGCCAAGGCCAACGCCCCTGTGACCAAGGTGTCGCTGGAGGATCTGTTCAGCCAGATCCAGGCCGGTGAGATGAAGAACCTGAACCTGATCGTCAAGGCGGACGTGCAGGGCAGCGTGGAGGCGGTGAAGTCCTCGCTGGAGAAGCTGAGCAACGAGGAGGTCCGCGTCCGCGTGATCCACGGCGGCGTGGGCGCCATCAACGAGAGCGACGTCATGCTGGCATCCACCTCTCAGGCCATCATCGTGGGCTTTAACGTCCGGCCGGACGCCGCCGCCCGCGACAGTGCCGCCCGGGCCAACGTGGATATGCGGATGTACCGCGTGATCTACGATGCCATCAACGAGATCGAAGCCGCCATGAAGGGTATGCTGGCCCCCAAGTTCCGCGAGGTGCTGCTGGGCCACGCCGAGGTGCGCCAGACGTACAAGGTGTCCGGCGTGGGCACGGTTGCCGGCTGCTACGTGCAGGACGGCAAGCTGCAGCGCAAGGACTGCCAGGTACGGCTGGTCCGCGACGGCATCGTCATCCACGAGGGCGTGCTGGCCTCCCTGCAGCGGTTCAAGGACTCCGTGAAGGAGGTCCAGGCCGGCTACGAGTGCGGCCTGAGCATCGAGAAATTCAACGACATCAAGGAAGGCGACATCGTGGAGGCCTTCACCATGGAGCAGATCGAGGTATAACAAACAGCCGATGGGTGGGCGAGCGCCCACCCATCTTTTTCTTGAAAGGAGGAACGGTCTATGGCCGGAAACCGCATCGGGCGCATCAATGAGGAGATACGCAAGGAGCTGAGCGCCCTGCTCCGCACCGTAAAGGACCCGCGGGTATCCGAGGGGATGCTGACCATCACGCGGGTGGACACCACCAGCGACCTGCGGTACGCGCGGGTGTATATCAGCGCGCTGAACTGCACGGATGAAAAGGGGCTGATGAAGGGGCTGAAGTCTGCGGTCGGATATCTGCGGCACGAGCTGGGCCAGGCCATCGACCTGCGCTACACGCCGGAGCTGCAGTTCTTCATGGACGACTCCATCGCCCACGGCGCGCACATTCTGGACCTGCTGAACCACGTGAAGCCCGCCAACCCCGCCAACGCGGACATCGTGCTGCCGGAGGACAGGGAATGAGCGCGCGGCTGACGGTGCAGGAGACGGCGGACTTTCTGCGGACGCTGGACGGCGTGCTGATCCTGACCCACGTGCGCCCGGATGGGGACACGGTGGGCTGCGCCGCCGCACTGTGCCGCGCCCTGCGGGCGCTGGGACGGACGGCGTATCTGCTGGAAAACCCGGAGATCACGGAGACGTACACGCCCTACGCCGAGGGGCTGTGGGCGCCGGAGGGATTTGTGCCGCAGAGCGTGGTGTCGGTGGACATCGCCGCGCCCAATCTGCTGCCGGAGAACGCGGTGCCGTATAAAAACGACATCTGCCTGGCCATCGACCACCACGGATCCCAGGAGTTCTTCGCGGAACGGACGTGCCTGGACGCGGAGGCCGCCGCCTGCGGCGAGATCGTGTATGAGATCGTGGGCAGGCTGACGGACATCACGCCGGAGATAGCCATGGCGCTGTATGTGGCGGTGTCCACAGACTGCGGGTGCTTCGTCTATGCCAACACCACGGCGCGGACGCACCGCATCGCCGCCGCGCTGATGGAGCGGGGCATCGACGTGGGGCCGGTGAACAAGGCACTGTTCCGCACGAAGTCGCCGGTGCGGCTGGCCATGGAGGCCCGGATGGTGGCGGACATGGAGCTGTACGACAACGGCCGGGTGGTGGTGATGTCCATCCCTCTGGCGCTGTGCCGGGAGCTGGGCGCTGCTGAGTCCGACGTGGAGGAGCTGAGCAGTCTGGCGGCGCTGGTGCAGGGCACCGACTGCGGCATCACGCTGCGGGAGCTGAAGCCGGGACGGGTGAAGCTGTCGCTGCGGACGGGACCGCGGGTGGACGCCAGCGCCGTGTGCCGCGTGCTGGGCGGCGGCGGCCACAGGGGCGCCGCCGGGGCCACGGTGGACGGCACCCTGGACGAGGCGAAGGCGGCCATTCTGGCGGCCTATACGGAGGTCATGGGATAACATGGCCGACGGGATCATCATTATCGACAAGCCCGCGGGATGGACCAGCATGGACGTGTGCGGCAAGCTGCGGGGCATACTGAAAACGAAAAAGGTGGGCCACGCCGGAACGCTGGACCCCATGGCCACCGGCGTGCTGCCGGTGTTCGTGGGAAACGCCACGCGGGCGGTGTCCTACGCCGAGGGCGGGGACAAGGAGTACGTCGCGGGGCTGCGGCTGGGGCTGACGACCAACACCCAGGATACCACCGGCGAGGTGGTGGCGGAGCGCCCTGTGTCCGTGACGCGGGCGCAGCTGGAGGACGTGCTGACGCGGTTCACCGGGGAGATCGACCAGGTGCCGCCCATGTACTCGGCTATCAAGATCAACGGGCAGAAGCTGTATCAGCTGGCCCGGAAGGGGCAGGAGATCGAACGGCCCCCACGGCGGGTGACCATACACGAGCTGGCGCTGCTGGAGCCGGAGGACGGCGACTGGCGGCTGCGGATACGGTGCAGCAAGGGCACGTATGTGCGGGCGCTGTGCCACGACATCGGGCAGGCGCTGGGCTGCGGCGGATGCATGAGCGCTCTGCGGCGGACCATGGCCGCCGGGTTTACACTGGCGGAGAGCCGCAGCATCGAGGACGTACAGGCGCAGGGCGAGGCCCTGCTCTCCCCTACCGACTCGCTGTTCCGGCAGTACCCGGCCTATCACATCGCCGGTGAACGGGATCACAGACGGTGCCTGTGCGGCAATCCGCTGGCGGCGGAGGGCCTGCAGCCGGGGCTGTACCGGGTGTACGGCCCGGATGGGGCGTTTCTGTGCCTGAGCCGCTGGGAAGCGGGTGTTCTGACATCAGAGAAAAACTTTTTCGGAGCGTGAAAAACTTGGAAAAGACAGTTATCGCCCTGGGCTTCTTCGACGGCGTGCACCGGGGCCACGGCGCACTGCTGCGGAAGACGGCGGAGCGCGCCCGGGAGCTGGGAGCCATCCCCGCGGCATTCACCTTTGACCGGCCGCCGAAGGAGGTGGTCACGGGGCAGCCCGTGTACCTGATCAACTCCAACCGGGACCGGCAGGGGCTGATGGAGCGTCTGTACGGCATCGAGCGGGTCATTTTCGCGCCCTTTGACCGGGAGATGATGACCATGCCGTGGGAGGCCTATCTGGAAATGCTGATCGGGACATACGGCGCGGTGCACTTCGTGGCCGGGCACGACCACCGGTTCGGCCATAAAAACGCCGGGAACGTGCAGCTTTTGCGGCAGAAGTGCGCGGAGATGGGCATCGGGTGCGACATCATCCCGCCGGTACAGCGGGAGGGCATCACGGTCAGCTCCACGTACATCCGGACGCTGGTGGAGGCGGGCGACATGGAGCGCGCGGCGGACTTCCTGGGCCACCGGCACTGCCTGAGCCAGACGGTGCAGCACGGACAGCGGATCGGGCGGACCATCGGCATCCCCACGGTAAACCTGGCGGTGCCGGAGCACGTGCTGGCCCCGGCGCACGGGGTGTACGTGACGGAGGTATTTCTGCCGGACGGACGGCGGTGCGCCGGCGTGACCAACGTGGGCACGCGGCCCACGGTGTCCGACAGCGATCGGGTGTCCGTGGAGACGTACCTGCTGGGCTTCGAGGGCGACCTGTACGGGCAGGAGCTCCGGGTGGAGTTCTGCCGCCGGCTGCGGGGCGAGCAGAGGTTCGACACGCTGGAGGCGCTGCGGCAGGAGATACAGCGGAATATTCAGCAGGCAGAAGCCTATTTTAAGGCATGAGAAAAGGCACCCCTGACGGGGCGCCTTTTCTGTTATTTCACACGGCGCCGGGGTAAGACACCGCGGAAAACGGTGTCAGTCCTCGCGCTTTTTGCCCACAAACGCCACGCCGGCGGCGGAGGTCAGCGCCATGCCGACATACAGAGCAATGCCCGCGTCGAAGGTCTTGGGGCTGCCCTTGGTGTCGGTGGTCTTGGTGTCGGTGGTGGGGTGGTAGTAGTAATAGCCGCCGGAGGAAGTGGATGTCCACTTGGCGGTGAGAGTAATGTTATTCACAGCTTTGTATTCAGCATCCACCTTTGTGGTACCATCATACCAGCCTGCGAAGGTATACCCGCTGCGGGTGGGGGTAGGCAGGGTAATGGTGCTGTCTTTCGCCACCTTAAGTGCTTTTGCCGGGGTAGCCTGGTTATCGTTATAATTCAGAGTAACAGTAACCATCTGCTCCTCGCTGACACCTCCGCTATAGTCTGTACCCTTGACCGGTGTCACTTCGATGGACTGGCCGTTTCCGTTTTCTTTGGAGAGATACAGATGCTCAATGGTACCGTCGGTGTATTTAAACTTTGCGCCGTAATTCGCATCATGCTCCACATAGAGATTGGTAACCGTACCGCCATTCATCGTAAAGCTACCGGGGTTGCTGGCAGAATACGCATTGGAATTCACAAACACATTGCCGATGGTACCGCCGTTGATCGCAGTCAGTGCACCGGTGGCATTGGCACCGATCCACAGATCGGAACTGTACTGTAAATAATTGTCGTTCTGATAATTTTCAACGTTTTTGTTGCCGACGATACTGCCGGAGTTCATCTCAAACGACGCGCTGCTGGTCATATAAACACCGCCGATGAAATTGGGAGCCTTGCCGTTCGTGATGGTCGCACCATCAATGGTCAGCTTGCCCTTGTCGCAGAAAATCACACGGCACTTTTCGTTGCCGTTCACGGTAACATCTTTTAATGTGACCATGTCGGAAACATACAAAACACAGGCGGTCTTATTATCGCTGCCGGAAGTAAAGTTGTCAGCCGCCTTAATGGTATACATGCCCTGGCCGTCAATAGTAACGTCCTTTGCAAGATTGAGTGTAGAAGTCAGCGTAATATCTGCGGCCAGTTTGATCTCGCCGCCGGTTGCAATCGCTGTTTTCAATTCCTCCGCACTATTTACGCTTGTCGGCTCCGCCGCCCAGCTCACGCTGCACAGTGCCAGGGCCATGACCAGGGCCAAAATGGTTGCTAATGCTTTTTTCATTGTTCATTCCCCTTATGGTAGTAGATTTCCGCAGGTGCGCTCGTTTTAATGGTTATTAAAACGCAAATGCAGAGGTACCTCTGCGGATAGTCAAATTATAGCACAGTTACACCGTTTGTCCAGCCTTTTTATGGAAATTTTACACATTTTTCTGTTACCGGGAATAAAAACAGGAAAATTTGGCAGGAAATGGAAGTTGGGGCGGAGAAAATGCCGCCTGCGGCGGGACGGGGAGTTCTACGCCGCTGCGCGGCAGCAGGGAGGATTTCGCGCCTGCGGGCGCGAGCTGCTTTCTTTTCGTGTCGAAAGAAAGCAGCCAAAGAACGCCACTTAAGGAAAGGGGGATTTCGAATTTCCCCCTTTCCTTAAGGATCCTATCCCCTTGAAACGACAAAGGAGGGGGCTCCGGCCCCCTCCTTTTGAAACCACCCCCAGGGGGAAGGCTTTGGGGGTCAGACCTTCAGATCAGTGGCGGCGGCGCGGGTGTGCTCACGCATGGCCTGTTTGGCGGCCGCGTCATCCTGCCGGTGGATAGCGCTCAGTATCTCCCGGTGGCGCGCCAGAATACGGCGTTCCAGGGCCAGACACGCGCCGTCGTTCAGCGTCTCCATCTTTTTCAACAGGGTGTGCTGCTCCACCTGGCCCAGGACATCGGTGACGATCATGGCCACCTGGTTGCCGGTGGCGCGGGAGAGCAGACTGTGGAAACGGACGTCCAGCTCAGCAAAGCGGCGGTAGTCGCCCAGGGCCTGCTCCGCCGCCGTGAGACAGCTGTCCAGCGCCGCCAGATCCTCGTCGGTGCGGCGCCGGGCCGCCCAGCCGGCGATGGTGCCGTCGTTGACGGCGCGGTACTCGCCCAGCTCCTCCAGAGAGATCTGGTTCAGCTGGAGCATGGCCGACAGCGGCTGCTCCACGCCGTCGATGGTCAGCTCCTGCACCACGGCGCCGCTGGCACCGTGGGTGGAGGCCACATAGCCGCCCTGCTCCAGCATACGCAGGGCCTCGCGGATGGTGGGACGGGAACGGTGGAGCTGCTCCATCATGGCACGCTCGGAGGGCAGGCGGTCGCCGGGCTTCAGCACTCCGGAGGTGATAAGCTCCCGCAGCTGGTCATAGATGGCCTCGCTGGCCCGCCCGCCGCCGATGGGCTGCCAGGGGATATGTACGGCTTCCGGCATGGAAGGGCCTCCTTTCACAGAAAATACCCGGACAGTATAGCGCATCCCGGGGAAAATAGCAAGGGCAGGATGCAGGAAAGCCCGGAGGACGGCGCCTTCGGGCTTTCCCGCTGTGGGGAGGGGGATATTACTTCTTCAGGGCTTTCATTTCCTCGATCATCATGGGGACCACCTTGAACAGGTCGCCGCAGATGCCGTAGTCCGCCACCTCGAAGATGGGGGCCACGTCGCTCTTGTTGACGGCGATGATGCACTCGGAGTCCTGCATGCCGGCCTTGTGCTGGATGGCACCGGAGATGCCCAGGGCCACATAGATGCGGGGATGGACGGTCTTGCCGGTCTGTCCCACCTGATGGTCGGCGGTCATCCAGCCGGCGTCCACCACGGCGCGGGACGCGCCCACCACGCCGCCCATGAGGGCGGCCAGCTCCTCGGCCAGGGCGATGCCCTTCTCCACGTCCTTGGCGATGCCGCGGCCCACGGAGACCACCACCTCAGCGCCGGTCAGGTCCACCATGGCGCGGGCGGCCTTGACGATCTCCAGCACCTTGGTGTGGATGTTGGCCTCGGTGAGGGTAAAGGCGGGGTGGATGAGCTCCACCTTGCTCGCGCCGTTCTCGTCAAACTCGCGCTTCTTCATCACGCCGGGGCGCACGGTGGCCATGGCAGGGCGGAAGCGTGGGCAGACGATGGTGGCCATCAGGTGTCCGCCGAAGGCGGGACGGGTCATCTTCAGGTTGGTGTTCACGTCAAAGAGCTTCGTCTCGAAGTTCATGCTGTCCACGTCCAGAGAGGATCCGGTGCGGAGGAAGTTGATGTAGCCGTTCAGGTCCACGTCCAGATGGGTGCAGTCGGCGCACAGGCCGGTGTGGAGACGGGCGGCGCAGCGGGGCGCCAGGTCGCGGCCGATATGGCTGGCGCCGAACAGCATGATCTCGGGCTTGAACTCGTGCACCGCGTCGGTGATGACCTTGGTATAGGCGTCGGTGGTGTAGTCCTTCAGCAGAGGGCTGTTGTAGACGTAGACCTTATCCGCGCCGTAGCCGCCCAGCTCCGCGGCGATGTTGTCCACGCTGTCGCCCAGCAGGATACCGCTGAGCTGCACACCCAGCTCGTCGGCCAGCTTGCGCCCCTCGGAGATCAGCTCAAAGGTGGTGGGCATCATCTTGCCCTGCCGCTGCTCGCAAAAGACCCACACGCCGGAGAAGGCCTTGGGATCGGTATTCATAAAAGTAGACATATCGTTTCTCCCTTCTCAGATGATGTGCTTGGCGGACAGGATGCCGAACAGCCGCTCCACGGTCTCCCTGCCGCTGCCCTCCAGCATCATGCCGCTGCCCTTGCGGGGAGGCGTAAAGCTCTT
>ERZ827423.3590-NODE-3590-length-10500-cov-14.767640_pt1 | contig 10500 bp, 10 predicted proteins | sample MGYA00519775_ERZ827423 | MGnify/ENA primary metagenome ERZ827423 (study PRJEB31778, sample SAMEA3449296) | human gut metagenome | biome: human gut; feature: human-associated habitat; material: faeces | place: United Kingdom | collected 2010/2012 ...
CTTAGCAGCTGCCGCACCTCGCTCGCCGTATCGGCACTTAGAATTATGCGGTATTACCTTAACCTTACGCATCAGCAAGGCTGGCCCCGGCCCCATGGCGGTGGGGCCAGCCCTTTATTATGTAACAAGGAGGTTTCCTTTATGAGCGCACCTGCTGCCAAGACAGTGACCCGCACTCCTTTCAAAAAATGGTGTGATGAAAACGTTGGCCTTTTGTTCCTGATTCCCTGGATCATTGGTTTTGTGGTGTTCAAGCTGTATCCGTTTGCCACTTCCCTGTTCTACAGCTTTACGGATATGAACTTCTTTGACGGCATTACCAAGTACGGCCTGATGAACTACATCTACATTTTCACCAACAAGAAAACGCTGACCTCGTTCATCATCACCTTCCGTTATGCCCTCATCACCGTTCCCCTCAAGCTGATTTTTGCTTTGTTCATCGCTTACATCCTGAACTTCAAGATCAAGTGCGTCAACCTGTTCCGTACCATCTACTACATTCCCTCCATCCTGGGCGGCTCTGTTGCCATTGCCGTTCTGTGGAAGGCCCTGTTCAAAGAGGATGGCATCATCAACATGCTGCTCTCCTTTATCGGCATTCAGGGACCCAGCTGGCTGGCTGACCCCGATTACGCCATGGTCGTTATCATTGTGCTGCGTGTATGGCAGTTCGGCTCCGCCATGGTGCTGTTCCTCGCCGCATTGAAGGGCGTTTCGGTCGACCTGTACGAAGCCGCCACCATCGACGGTGCTTCCAAGACCCGCCAGTTCTTCTCCATCACCGTGCCGATGATCACCCCCGTTATCTTCTACAACCTCGTTACCCAGATTGCTCAGGCGTTCCAGGAATTCAACGGTCCCTACATTATCTTTAATAATGGCGGCCCCCGCGGTTCCGTCACGCTGGTTTCGCTGCTGGTTTACAACTATGCGTTCAAGAGCAACGAAATGGGTATGGCCTGCGCCATGGCCTGGGTCATGTTCATCATCATCGCCCTGCTCACTGTCATCGCATTTGGCAGCCAGAAGCATTGGGTCTACTATGCTGACTGATTGAAGGAGGAATTGATTTATGGGTATGAAAGCACGCGCCAATGTGGCAACCTTCTTCAAGTATTTTGTTCTGATTTTGATGGGCTTTATCATGGTCTATCCGCTGCTGTGGATGGTGGGCTCCACCTTTAAGACCAACGCCGAAATCTTTACCAGCCTTTCCCCGTTTACCGCGCATCCCACCCTGGATGGCTATTATAACGCTGTGACCAAAACTTACGGCGGCGATATCACCATCTGGCGTGCATTCCTGAACACCTACAGCTACGTTATCCCCAAGGTTGTGTTCACTGTTATTTCTTCTGTCATTGCTGCTTACGGTTTCAGCCGTTTCAAGTTCAAGGGCCGCGATTTCCTGTTCGGCGTTATGATCATGACGCTGTTCCTGCCGCAGGTTGTTCTGAACGTTCCGCAGTACATGATGTACAACAAGTTTGACTGGATCAACAACCCCCTGTACCCCGCCCTGTGGGTGCCGTCCCTGTTTGCTACCGAAACCTACTTCGTCTACCAGCTGGTGCAGTTCATGCGCAGCATCCCGCACGACCTGGACGAAGCCGCCGCCATTGACGGCTGCGGCCCGGTCAAGATCCTGTACAAGATCATCTGCCCCATGCTCAGCCCCTCTTTGGTCGCCTGTGCGCTGTTCCAGTTCATGTGGAGCTGCAACGACTTTATGGGTCCCCTGCTTTACGTTACTACCCCGCGCAAATACCCCATGGCAATCTTTGTTAAGCTGTCTATGGACAGTACCAGTGAAGGCATTCAGTGGAACCGCATCCTTGCCTTGTCCCTGATTTCCATTATCCCGCAGCTGCTGGTTTTCTTTGCCGCTCAGGATTCCTTTATTGACGGCATTGCCGCTGGCAGTGTAAAGGGCTAAGCTTCAAGTTTTTTCCAAAACTTTTGATCTTTTTGCGCCCAAACCACCACACAGGCTGCCCCGTACCGCTGCAAAAGGGGGTACCGGGCAGCTTTTATTTTGAAAACTCCGGCCACTGGCTTTTCTCGCTTTTGGCCGTTCCTAATATTCAGGATGCAGCCGGAATAAAAAAGCTTTCGGCTTTCCGCTGTATTCCGGCACATGATGGTGCCTTTTCCGCTGATCCCTTTGCGTCGCTCTCCCCTGCCCTGCTTATCCGTTAGGGGCAAAACAAAAGCGGCTGCCTGTTGGCAGCCGCCGGGGGTTGTGGTTTTGTGCTGTAACATTTTTGGCCTTATTTTTCCGGTTTGTTTACCCGCTTGAAATATTGGCGGTACTGCTGGGGCGAAAGCCCTGTGGCATCTTTGAACACCCGCCGGAAATGCGCGCTTGTCATAAAGCCTGTCTTTTCCGCCACGCTGGAAATGCTTTCGTTGGTCTTTTCGATCATGTTCTGCGCCGCTTTGATGCGTACGCCGTTGATGTATTCGATCAGGCTCAGGTTGATGGTCTTTTTGAACAGACGACTGAGGTAATACGGGCTGATGTAAAACTGGTTGGCAATGCTTGTCAGGGTCAGCTTCTCGGCGTAATGCTCCGCAATATAGCCTTGGATCTGGCTGACGATGCGGTTGGTCACCCGGCCGCTGTCGCCCCCCAGCTCATGCTGGTTTTCGCACATCTTTTTCAGCTGCAACAGCAGCGTGGCCAGCAGCATTTTGCGGGTCACAGCGCTTTCGGGGTTGTTTTCGTCCTGCATCTGGATCAGCTGCTGCAGGATGGCGTAGATATAGTTCTGCTGCTTAACCGTGATGTTGCTCAGCAGGTGGTTGTTCTCCTCGCTCATAAAGCTGAACAGGTCAATCTCCGGGAAAGCCCCGCTGATCTCCTGCAGATACTCGCGGCTGAAATTGCACACAATGCGGCTGGTGGGGCCATCCCCTACCGAACCAGTCTTGTGGATCTGGTTTTCCCCAATCAGGATCACATTGCCTGCATTGACGATATAGGCGGAATCCTCAATAAAATAGCGCCGCGCGCCTTCCACTTCATAATACAGTTCATATTTGTGGTGTGTGTGGAAACTTCCCATATCGTAGCTATGCTCGCGGTCGATCATATCGATATAAAAGTCCACATGGGGGGAATAGGTATATTCCTTGACCATCCTGTTCAAACCTCCCGCCACGCCCCACCCAAGCATTTTTGCCAGTTTTAGGGCAGAACGCGCTTCAATTTTGTTGATTTATTTCATATTAACACATTTCTTGTTGAATTTCAAAACTTTTTTCATTCTTTATGGAGGAAATTATCGTATGAAACTCGCTCTCGTTCGTGCCTGTACCCGCAGCGCCTGTTTTGAGCTGCAAAACAACACCTGCTATACCGCCCCTGCCCCGTTCCGGGTTCAGCTGAACGGCCAGACTGTGCTGGAAGCCTGCTGCACCAACGTGTTCAGCGTGTTCAGCCTGGAACCCGGCAAAACCTACCACCTGGAAGTGCTTGCCACTGATGGCGATACCGGTACACTGGACTTTGCCACCGCGGCGGAAAGCTTTTTTGTAGATGCTTCCCGCTATGGCCTGGTGAATGACGGCGTGACCGACAACACCGCCTTTTTGCAGGCTGCGCTTTCCACCTGCCCGCCGGGCGGCACGGTGTATGTGCCCGCCGGTACTTACCGCACCCAGAGCCTGTTTTTGTGCAGCAACACCACCCTGTACCTGGAAAAAGGCTGCACCCTGCTGGGCGGCACCGACCGCCGCGAATATCCCATCCTGCCTGGTGTGCTGCCCTGCGCCGATGAACAGCACGAAGCCTATCTCGGCGGCTGGGAGGGAAACCCGCTGGACTGCTTTGCCGGTTTGATCAATGTCATCAATGCCGAAAATGTGACCATCACCGGCGAAGGCTGCATCAACGCCAACGCCGACAACGGCGACTGGTACCAGCACATCAAGGTGAAACTTATCGCCTGGCGGCCGCGGCTCTTCTTTACCAGCAAAGCCAAGAATGTGACCCTGCACGGTGTGGAGGTGTGCAACAGCTTCTCCTGGACCATCCACCCCACCTACTCGGACGGGGTGAACATCCTGCAGCTGCAGATCCACAACCGTGCCGACAGCCCCAACACCGACGGCATTGACCCCGAAAGCTGCAAGAATGTGAACATCATCGGTGATTCCATCCATGTTGGCGATGACTGCATCGCCCTCAAGTCCGGCAAACTCTTCCTTGGCACTGTGATGCATACCCCCTGCGAGAATGTGACCATCCGCAATTGCAACCTGAACCGCGGCCATGGCGGCCTGGTTATTGGCAGCGAGATGAGCGGCGGCGTGAAAAATGTGGTGATGACCCAGTGCCTGATGGACCACACCGACCGCGGCCTGCGCATCAAGACCCGCCGCGGTCGCGGCAAGAACGCCGTGATCGACGGGCTGGTGTTCCGCAACGTGGAAATGCGCCATGTGCTGACCCCATTCGTCATCAACATGTTCTACTTCTGTGACCCGGACGGCAAGAGCGACTATGTACAGAGCCATGAACCCCTGCCGCTGGACGATGCTACCCCCCGCCTGGGCAGCCTGACGATGGAAAATATCACCGCCACCGACGCCGAGTATGCAGGCTGCTGGTTCAGCGGTCTGCCGGAGAAGCCGGTTGAAAAAGTGGAGATGAACAATGTCAGCATCTCCTTTGCCGAAAACGCCGGGGCTGGCCACGCCGCCATGATGTGCGGTGCCGCCGAATGCAGCAAGCTGGCGATCTGGGCCGAAAACGTGAAGGAGATTCACTTCCACAATGTCAAACTGGAAGGCTATGCAGGCGAACGCCTGAACTTTATCAACGTTGGAAGCTTTAAGGAGGATTAAGCCATGACCCATGAAGAGATTTTGACCACCCTGGGCAATTATGTGGATTATCTGATTGCCGGCAGCTCTGCCGAAGCCCCACTGTGGAACATTGAAAAGGTGCGCAGCGGCAAGCCCAATAAATGGAACTATGTGGACGGCTGCATGATCACCGCCTGCCTGAGCCTGTACAAGACCACCGGGGATGAAAAGTTCCTGAAGTTCTCCCGCGATTTTGTAGACTACTTTGTCAAGGATGGCGGCGAGATCTACACCTTTGACGCCAACGAGCATAACCTGGACAACATCAACCAGGGCAAAAACCTGTTTTCCCTGGTTGATTTGACCGGCGAACAGCGCTACCGGGATGCCATCAACACCATCCGCGCCCAGCTGGACACCCAGCCCCGCACCAAGGATGGCAATTTCTGGCACAAAGCCATCTACCCGTGGCAGGTTTGGCTGGACGGCACCTATATGGCGCAGCCATTCTACATGGAATACGAGACCCGCTACAACGGCATGAAGGGCTGCCAGGACAGTTATAAGCAGTTCATGAACATCAAAAAGTACATGCGAGACCCCAAAACCGGCCTGTACTACCACGGCTATGATGAAAGCCGCCAGATGTACTGGGCCGATCCTGTAACGGGCTGCAGCGCAAACTTCTGGCTGCGCGCCATGGGCTGGTTCCTGGTTGCCATGGTGGATGTTCTGGAGCGCATGGACGAGCAGATGTATTACGAATACCGCGCCATCATGGCTATGTTCAAGGAAGCAGTGGAGGCCATGATCCAGTTCCAGGACGCCGAGACCGGCATGTTCTGGCAGGTCATTGATAAAGCCGGCGTACCGGGCAACTATCTGGAAACCTCCGGCAGCTCCCTGTTCGCTTACGCCGTGCTCAAAGGCGTGCGGCTGGGCTACCTGCCCAAGCGGTTCCGCGCTTACGGCGAAAAGGCATTCTATGGCACCTGTGACAAATACCTGGGCGTGAACGATAAGGGCGAGCTGCAACTGTCCGGCATCTGCCTGGTAGCCGGTTTGGGCGGCGCCACCCGCCGCGATGGCAGCCTGGAATACTATTTCAGCGAGCCAGTTGTGGAAAACGACGCCAAGGGCGTTGCCCCCCTGCTGCTGGCCTATACCGAAATGATCATCCAGTAAGGAGGTTCCGCTGTTATGGCCATATTTACCGTTGGTGCCCGCCTGCATGATTACGGTAAGGGCACGCCCGATGAGCTGTTTGGCAAGGTTTCCGCAGACGGGTTTGCCTGCGTGCAGCTGGCCTACAAAAAATGCGTGCCCGGCGTTGCCAGCTATGCGGACGTTACCCCGCAGCTGGTGCAGAACACGCTGGAAGCACAAAAGAAGCACAACATCGCTGTTGCCGTGCTGGGCACCTATGTGGAGCTTGCCATCGCGGACGAAGTGCAGCGCAGCGCCAACGCAGCGGATTTCAAAAGCCAGCTGGCCGTGTGCAAGGCGCTGAACGCGGGCTGCATTGGCACCGAGACTACCGGCATGCACAAGCAGCCCGCCGGCACCACCCGCGAGCGAGCCCAATATATGCTCTGCAAAAGCCTGGAAACCATTCTGCCGGAAGCCGAGCGCCTTGGCGTGACCGTTGCCATTGAGCCCGTTGTTGGCGACAGCACCAACACCCCGCAGGCAGCGCGGCACATCCTGGATATGATGCAAAGCCCCGCGCTGGGGGTCATCCTGGACATGAGCAACCTGGTCAGCTTTGAGGGCAAGGACAACCAGCAGCCCCTGTGGGACGCCATGGGCGAGCTGCTTGGGGACAAAATCAAGGCCGTACACTTTAAGGGCAAGAACTTTGCGCCGGACGGCACCATGCTGCACACCAGCCTGGAAGATTCCTGCACCGATTACGCCGGTGCCTTTGCCATGCTGCGCACCCTGCCGCAGCCGTTGCCCGTTCTGCGCGAGGAAGCCGTGCCCGCCCGTGCTGCCAGCGATATTGCTTTTATCAAACAGTTTTTCTAGGGTGTAATGCCGCTTCTTTTTGCCCCACCGGACCGGAGTATTTGCACTGATACCATGGAAGCCTTTTTGTGAAAGGAACCGATTCAATATGGAACGCAAGCTTGTAACCGTTGCCGTGGATGGCAGCGCTGAATTTACCACCCTGACCGCCGCTGCTGCCGCGCAGGACCCCGCCCAGCCGCTTCACTTTGTGCTGGGGGCCGGGACCTATTATGAACGCCCGTTTTTGGAACTGGCGGATTACATCATCACCGGTGCCGGGATGGGGCAGACCGTGATCTCCGCCGGGGCCGCCGGGCGCGACCCCTGGCCCGGCGAGGAGCGCACCGGTACCTTTCGCAGCCAGACGCTTTTCCTTGGCGGCGGCAGCGCCCGGCTGGAGCACCTGACCGTGGAAAACACCGCCGGTGATGGTGCGGACCGCGGCCAGGCGCTGGCGGTATATGCCGATGCCAGCCGTGTGTGCATGGTGGATGTTTCCCTGCACGGCAACCAGGATACGCTGTTCACCGCTCCCCTGCCGCTGGCCGTGCGGCAGAAAAACGGCTTCCGCGGTCCGCGGGAGAACACGCCCCGGCTGGACACCAAACAATACTACCGTGACTGCGAGATTTCCGGCAACATTGATTTTATTTTCGGCGGGGCCAACGCGGTGTTTGACCATTGCCGCATTGTGCCCGTTGCCCACCGCGGCGTTACCAGCTATATTGCCGCCGCCAGCACGCCGCAGGGCAAGCCGGGCTACCTGTTTGCCAACTGCACCGTGCAGGGCAACAGCCCCGCAGGCAGTGTCTATCTGGGCCGCCCGTGGCGGCAGTATGCCCGCGTGTACTGGCTGGACTGCGATTTAAGCGATGAGATCATCCCCCTTGGGTGGGACAACTGGTCTGACCCCGCCAACGAGGAAACCGTTCACTTTGGCGAGTACGGCTCCAAAGGCCCCGGTGCCCCCAAAGCAAGCCCCGCCCGCGCCGGTTACGCCGCCCTGAATGATGAAGCCTCCGCCCAGGAAATGCGCGCCATGCTGGCTGAATTCCGGGCCGACTTCGGTGCAGAAGCGTAACACGCTCTTTGCGGAGCCGCCAATTATAACATTCCACCTCCTCCTAAAAAGCAGCAAGCCCGCACCGCGCCCCTGTATGCGCCTGCGGGCTTGCTGCTGTCATACCGCCACTTTGATTCCAAAAAGGATTTTTTATGAGCTATACCAAACCGGACCTTCTGCAGGACCTGGCTGATATGGGCCTGACCGGGCAGGAAACCATTCTGATCCATTCTTCCATGAAGTCCATCGGCCCGGTGGACGGCGGTGCCGATACTGTGCTGGATTATTGAAAATTGCTATATATCAAAGTAAATGCCCCACAGTTGGCGGGCGGATACCGGTCGTGGTTCCGAGCCGTGCATGTGGGGCATTGGTATCCCTTCTATTGAGTTTATGTTTTATAGACAAAGTAGCAAAGTATAGAAAAGAGAATTGATGGCAAGGCTACCAAACGGGACGATGGCAAGCATCGTCCCCTACAAATTATCTTTTAGGTGCGCAACGAATGATTTTATGTTTCTCCGCGGCGGGGTGAGAGCATCCCGCCCTACTGGTATTTTAGAAGGTTAGCCGCGCAGAATAAAATGTTCTGTAGGGAATGGTCTTGACCGTTCCGGGGCCTTGTCCAAATCTGGCATAATGAGATTTGTGATCGGGCCCGTCCGGCGGCCAGAGGGCTGGCCGCCCCACTTTCCCCTACCGCCCTGCTACCCACACTCAGGATATAACAACAGCCCCGGCTCTGCAAACGCAGAACCGGGGCTGTAATACTTCTTAAATGATACCTATGTACCTTATTTACCGCCCATGAAAGCCGGCAGAGGTTTGCCCTCTTTAAGCCACTGGTGGTATTCGGCGGTGGCGGCAAATTCCACGTCACCGGCGGAGTTCAGCGCAGTCTCAACGGAGTCCTGAATAACGCCAATGATGAAGCCAACGCCGACGACCTGCATGGCAATATCATTGGAAATGCCAAACAGCGAGCAGGCCATGGGGATGAGCAGCAGCGAACCGCCCGCAACACCGGAAGCGCCGCATGCGCCCAAAGCCGACATGATGGACAGCAGGATGGCGGCAGGCACGGAGACCTGCATGCCCAGCGTGTTGGCGGCAGCCAGCGTCATGATGGTGATGGTAATGGCAGCGCCGTCCATATTGATGGTTGCGCCCAGCGGGATGGAGACGGAGTAAATATCCTTATCCAGGCTCAGCTTTTCGCACAGAGACATGTTGACCGGGATGTTGGCGGCGGAGCTGCGGGTGAAGAAAGCGGTCAGGCCGCTTTCACGCAGGCAGCGGAACACCAGTGGGTAGGGGTTGCGGTGCAGGTAGATAAAGATGATGAACGGGTTGATCACCAGCGCCATCAGCAGCATGGTGCCCACCAGCAGCAGCAACAGGCGCCCGTACTGGGTAAAGATGGACAGGCCGTTGTCCGACACGTTGGTAAACACCAGGCCCATAATGCCAAACGGCGCCAGGTTGATGATCCACCGCACAATGGTAGAAATTGCATCCGCCGTGTTGGCCATAAAGTTCTTGGTGGTATCGCTGCCCAGCTTTTTCATGGCAAGGCCGAACAGGCAGGCCCACATCAGGATGCCGATATAGTTGCCGTTCATGATGGAAGCAACCGGGTTAGAAACAATGTTGGAAAGCAGGGTGTGCATCACATCACCCAAGCCCTGGGGCACCACATCCGCCGTGGCAGCTTCCGCCAGAACCAGCGTCTGCGGGAACAGCTTGCTGGTCACAACGCTGAGCGCAGCCGCCACAAAGGTGGTGAGCATGTACAGCCAGACCACCGTACCAAAGCGGCGGTCCAGCTTGGAGGAGCCCTGCGCCAGTGCACTGGCAACAATAACAAACACCAGCACCGGTGCAACGCCTTTCAGCGCGCCGACAAACAGGTTGCCGAATTCTTCGATCCATGCAGCACCGGGGCAGATCAAAGCCAGCACCGAACCGACCACCAGGCCGATTGCAATGCGCAGGATCAGGCTGGTGGAGTTGTACTTGGCAGCCAGCGTTTTGGCCGCTTTTGTGAGTTGATTCATAACGATTCCTCTTCCCTATTTTAATTGGGTTTGGCAGATGTTCCGCACCTGCCCATTCCGCAGCCGCCCGCACAAACGGTTTCGCGGAATGTTTTCCATTATACCGCAATCGTTCAAGATTGCAAGAGGCGGACAGGTGTGCCCTGTGGAAAAACAATCTATTTTTATCGTTGATACGAAGTAAAAAAATATTTAAAAAATGTTTTTGTGGACAATATATCTGTGTTCCGTCCGTGGACATTTCGTTGTATGAAAGAGGGCAGCATACGAATACACTGCCCTTTTATCTTGCTTTATTGGGAACACGGTTTAGAGCCAGATTCAGGGCCACAGGGAAACGCAGGCATATGGAAATTCGCCTGACAGCTTGTGGTAAACCTTCATATGGCCTTTTTTCCTCACTGATACCGGAGCGGTAATCATCTCTCTGCTTTTGGCAGGGCAATAAACAACTTAAAAGCCAAGACAAAGAAAAAGAGCCTCAAGCCAAAGCTTGAAGCTCTTTGGTGCGGATGAAGGGATTTGAACCCACACTCTTTTAAGGGAACTAGAACC
>ERZ827423.3591-NODE-3591-length-10500-cov-2.503686_pt1 | contig 10500 bp, 9 predicted proteins | sample MGYA00519775_ERZ827423 | MGnify/ENA primary metagenome ERZ827423 (study PRJEB31778, sample SAMEA3449296) | human gut metagenome | biome: human gut; feature: human-associated habitat; material: faeces | place: United Kingdom | collected 2010/2012 ...
TACGCCGGCGACATCGTAGAGATCGGCACCGCCGACGAGATCTACTATGACCCCCGCCACCCCTACACCTGGGCACTGCTGTCCAGCATGCCCCAGATGGGCATAAAAGGCGAGGACCTGTTCAACATCGTGGGCACCCCGCCCAACCTCTTTGCCGAGATCCGCGGCGACGCCTTTGCGCCCCGCAACCCGCAGGCACTGAAGATCGACTATGTCAAGCGCCCGCCGTACTTTGAAGTTTCGCCCACCCACAAGGCCAAGACCTGGCTGCTGGACCCCCGGGCACCCCACATCGAGCCGCCTGCTGCGGTGAAAAAACTGCAAAAGGAGGGCTTGTAAGATGGCCGAGGAAAAAGAAGTCCTTCTGGAAGTGAAGGACCTGAATGTGACCTACGGCTCCGGCCGCAAGGCCTTTGCCGCCGTACAGAACGCCAATTTCCAGATCTACAAGGGCGAGACCTTTGGTCTGGTGGGCGAGTCCGGCTCCGGCAAGACCACCATCGGCCGGGCCATCCTGCGCATTCTGCCCACCTCTGGCGGTGAGATCCTGTACAAGGGCCAGAAGATCAACGGCAAAATCCCGCGTGCGCTGGACAAGCAGATCACCCGTGAGATCCAGATGATCTTTCAGGACCCGCAGTCCTCGCTGAACGAGCGCGCCAAGGTGAGCTACATCGTGGGCGAGGGCCTGCAGAACGTGCGGCCCGACCTCTCCGCCGCCCAGCGGGAAGAAAAAGTGCGGCAGGCTTTGCTGGACGTGGGCCTGCTGCCGGAGTTTGCTTCCCGCTTTCCCCACGAATTTTCCGGCGGCCAGCGGCAGCGCATTGGCATTGCCCGTGCGCTGATCGTGGAGCCGGAATTCATTGTGGCCGATGAGCCCATCAGCGCTCTGGACATGTCCATCCGCGCCCAGGTGCTCAACCTGCTGCGCCGCCTGCAGAAGGAGCGCGGCATCACCTACCTGTTCATCGCCCATGATCTCTCGGTGATGCGCTACATTTCGGACCGCATCGCAGTCATCCACAAGGGCAGCATCGTGGAACTGGCCGACGCGGAGGAGCTGGTGGCCCACGCCATCCATCCCTACACCCGCAGCCTGCTGTCCGCCATCCCCATGCCGGACCCCCGCCGGGAGCGCAATAAAAAGCTGTTGGTGTACGACCCCGCCATGCACGATTATTCCACCGAAGCGCCCCAGTGGCGGGAGCTGCGCCCGAGGCACTGGGTTCTTTGCAGCGCCGCCGAGGCCGCGCAGTGGCTGCCGCAGGCCTGAGCTGCTTCGGGTCGCGATCCAATCACTTTACACAGTTTTCACCAGATGAACCGTTGATGGTTCGTCCTTTTTTGATTTCTCACAGTTTATTCATTGACATTCCGACCGCCGTCCACTACAATAGCGGTGGGCCGTTTTGGCCTTTTGCCTGTCAAAAAGCGTCCGGCAGAACATGCTTTTTCTGCCGTTTCTGGGAAAATGAAAGAAGAAGAAAAAAAAGTAGAATTTACAAACACACCACAAATCCACGAATATATATACTTTATGAAAAACAAATTTAAGTTTACGGCTAATATAATACAGATACAAAAAAGTAAATTAAGTGATGAGGAATGTGCTAGATTTTTAGAAAGGTCTAAAAGCTATAATGGGTTATATAACGTAGACGGGGCATTAATGGCGAAAGAACAGGCGATGGAATTTGCAAAAGAAGTATATAGAAAGGAAAAGTATAGCTTTAATCTGATAGTTGGATTTGATAAAAATGATGTGACATATATAGATTTTAAGCTATGATAACATTTAAATATAGGAGAACCAAATGACTACACTAGACTACTACAACAGCAACGCTGAATTATTCATCTGTGATACTAAGGATGTTAAATTCAGTGATATACAGAAAGAATTTGCATCATATCTGCCACCTTGTTCAGACATTTTAGATTTGGGCTGCGGCTCCGGCCGCGACTCCATGACATTTATGAAAATGGGATATAATGTGACTCCTGCAGACGGCTCGGAAAAACTCTGTGAAATAACCTCAGAGTATCTTGGCATACCTGTAAAACATATGCTGTTTCAGGAGCTTGATGAGCATGAACGATATGACGGGGTATGGGCCTGCGCCAGTATACTTCACCTTAAATACAGTGAACTTCCTGATGTGATAGACAGGATAATTAAATCACTTAAACAAGGTGGGGTTTTTTATGCTTCTTTTAAATACGGAGATTTTGAAGGAGACAGAAACGGCAGATACTATACTGATATGAATGAGGCAAGATGGGAAGCCTTAATGAACCTTAACAAGGAGCTTGTAACCCGAAAGATATGGATTACAGGTGATGTCAGAGCAGGGCGTGAAAATGAGAAATGGTTCAATGTTATAGCTGTTAAAAATAAAAGAGACTGATTATGGCAAATCTGAAAAACGAGGGATATGAACTGGCTGAGAGCTGTACATATTCAAATGGCGGCAAAAGTGAATATTATGTTAAGGGAGGTACAGCCGTTATCATTGACTATGATATATGCAGATTGAATGATGATAAGGCTGCTTTTCCTTATTCTCTGATTACCGAAAAACAGAACGCATATATGAAAGCCTATAACAAGGTATACAGATTTCTGGCAGAGGATATCAAGCAGGCCGTTATATACGAAGGTTATCAGCCTGATGGAGAGGACTTTGATACCAGAGTATCCGACAGAGGTGACACTGCAGAGCCTTCACCTCTTGAAATGCTGTTTGAAGACAGCTTCACAGCCGTATACGGCGCTGACAGTATTAAGTATCTGAACAGGGAATACAGTATATCGGATTTCGAGGGAAACAACTATTTTCTTGATTACTATATCAGTACAGCTTCAGGGAAGATTGCGGTAGAAGAAAACGGTGTTACCTATCATCACCCTCAGATTATAGGGGAGGACAGATATCGCAGGCAACTTTACAAGCAGAACCTGTGTACAAAATGGGATATCAGGCTGTACAGATTTTCTACAGAGGATTGCCGGTTTAAGGAGAAAATGGAAGATGATATCCGCACCTTTATAGGCGACAGCTGCGACAGTTTTGAAGCAGGTGGACTCATAGCAGCCAGAGAGGTCACTTTATATGAGCATCAGGAAAACTGCCTTGAAGAGATAGCAAAATCACGCAGACAAGGTAAAAAAGCTTTTCTGGTTGTACTGCCTACTGCAAGCGGCAAATCAAAGATTGTTGAAGAGGATATTAAAGTATTTGCAAAGGGAAGAACTTCCCTGCAGGTACTTGTAATGGCGCCAAATCTTAATATAGTCAGCGACTGGAAGGAACGTATAACAGCTTCTTTGCCGGAATATGAGAAACATATAGATGTGGTTACCTTTGCATATATGTCAAGGAACTACAGCCGCTTTAGTAATGACTATTATAACTATATAGTAATAGATGAGGCACATCACGCTGTAGCGCCCGTACTGAAGCGTGTCATACAGTATTTCACACCTGAATTTATGATAGGCATTACCGCTACAGATCAGAGACCTGACCGCAAAAAACTTGAAAGCGTATTCGGCTCATACAGGACCGGCCTGTCACTTCAGAGCGCAATGGAACAGGGAATAATTGCACAGGCAAGAGTCTACAGAGTAGAGTCAAACATAGATTTGAGCAGTGTGAGGGTAAACGGCAGAGAATACGTCAATGCAGATCTCGAAAAGAATATAAGGGTCGTATCAAGAAATGAACTTATTGCAGACGTTATTGAAAAATATTTCAAAGACGGTGAGGCAGGCAGTAAGCAGGGACTTGTATTCTGCGTCAATACAGCTCATACAAGAGAGATGGCAAAGCTTCTTAACGAAAGAGGAATAAGCGCAGCAGCCTATTCAAGCAAAGAAAAAAACACTGCGAAGATAATGTCTGATTTCAAAGATAAAAAGACAAGATTCCTGTGTGCCTGCAGTATGATATCAGAGGGATGGGATTATCCTGAACTTGGAATAATAGTTATGGCAAGGCCGACTCTTTCAAAGGTGCTTTATCTGCAGCAGGTGGGCAGGGGCCTGCGAAAGACAGAAAACAAATCAGACGTATATATTATAGATGTGGTAGATGAATACGGAGCAATGGTGAAGCCCTGCTCAATGCACTCAATCTTTCAGAACGCGCTTTATGTACCATTTGCGCCGATTACAAAGAGAAGCTTCACACCGGGAGAGCTGATTGAAATTGACGGCATACATGAATATGTGAATAAAATTACAGAGATAGATATAGACAGCTTTGATGATAAATTCGGAGATTACCTGAGCGCTGAACAGCTGGCAAGAGAATTCTTTGTAAGCACAGGTACGGTAAACTCGTGGATTAAAAAGAAAAAGATTATACCTACGGCAGCGCTGCCTTTCGGGAGCAGAAACATATATCTTTTCAGTCCTGAGGATGCAGCCGCTATACGCAGGGAACTCAATATTCCTGTTCACGATGATACTACAATATACAGAGATTTCTTTGACTTCCTTGAAGAAAGAGATTATACTTTGTCATATAAGATGCCGTTTATGATTTCGCTGATTGATAATCTGAGCAGCATAGGAGAGGCTGAAATAGATAAAGTGCTTGACGGATACATCGCCTTTTATATGGACAGGCTGGATAAAGGACTTGCCGCTGACAGAGCCGCATGTCCGTATACATATGAATATCTCAGTGACAGGAAGGCGGTAAAAAAGAATATGCTGACAAATCCGTTTGAGAAATTTGAGAGAAAAAGATTTATGTACTACTCAAAGGATTTAGGCAAGATTGCGCTGAACACAGCACTGTTTAACAGCCTGAAAAGCGAGGATTTTAAAAGAATCCGAAATCAGATGGAAACGGATCTGAAAGAGTACTACAGCGGTATTGAGAATAAGGGGACAGATTAAATTAACAGAAGAAAGGAACTGATACAATGGAATCAAGAGTAGACAAAGCAGCAGAAAGACATAAGAAAGGATACAACTGCGCGCAGGCAGTAGCATGTGCATACTGTGATCTGGCAGGAATTGATGAAGAAACTATGTTCAAGGTTACAGAAGCTATGGGTCTTGGTATGGGAGGTATGAACGGTACATGCGGTGCTGTTACGGGAGCCTGTGCCATAGCAGGTATGCGGAGCAGCTGCGGTGATCTGGACAAGCCTGTAAGCAAAGGTGCAACATACAAGGTAAGCAGAGAAATAAGCGACAGATTTTTAGAGGAAACAGGATCTCTTACATGCAGGGATATAAAGGGCATTGATACAGGTAAGATTTTAAAAAGCTGCCCTGACTGTGTTAAGGATGCGGCAAGGATTCTTGAAGAGGTGTGTTTTAAGGAGTGATACATTTATCGGGAAATTACCGGATTAAGGTTGATTATATATACAATTTGTTTTAAAGAATAAGGAGATTGTGAGATTGATAAAGGACAGAAATGTAAACATAATTACAGATGAGGATAACCATAAAGTTATTTTGATAAATGATATTGTGTTCAAGGGTAAGCGTAATATTAATTGGGAGGAAGTTAAAGAATACTTAATGGGTTATGTTGGAGATTCTTATCAGATAGAAGCGGATGCATAAGTTGTATATATAGGTAGCGAGTTACCGGAAGAATTTACAGAGTCTGAGCATAGGGAATCTCTTATGGGGGCTAAGGCAAAAGCGAAAGCAAACGCTGCGATAGCAATCCCTGAATTGATACAGAATGCAGCCAATCCTACATACGAAGAAAACAGAAAAGATAAACATAATAAAAACGCTAGAAATGGCTGGTATAGATACGATGTACGGTTCGCATTGCCTGTGTATGAAGATGATGTACCTGTTAGATATAATATATTTAAAGCCAGGTTGCTTATAAATCATGCAGCAAACAATAAAAAGTATCTTTATGATGTGCTGGCAATAAAAAAAGAAACGAGCAGGCTGTATCATAAAGTACAGTGAAAACCCATTTCTTAACAAGAATGATACATCTGATTGATTGAAAAGTCAAGACAATAATAATTGAAATGCTTGACAGAATAAAAAAGAAACGAGCATCCTTTTCCGGTCTGAAGACTTTACTCAGTAACAAAACCCGCCTCTTAATTAATATTTTATAGCATATCTGAAAATCAGTCAATAAAAAAGAAACAGGCAATTGCTGTCAGGAATAAATCCTTACCCGCTTCTATTATAATTATAAAAGTTATAATGGATTTTGTCAATTGCCATTCCAGAAACAGAAAAAGGAGCTGGCAAAAACGTTTCAGATAATTCAAGATATATTCGCTCATGAAAATGTAATTATTAAGGAATATTCGCTCATGAAAATGTAAAAAGGGGCTGTGTTTTTTTCGGATTTGTGTAATAATAAAGATGATGAATAAAAACGGAGGGAAGTCCATGTATTTAAAACGGAAGATAGACAGTTATCTGGTGGAATGGAAAGCTAATGAAAACAGAAAGCCCCTGATTATAAAAGGGCCTCGCCAGATAGGAAAGACCGAGTCTGTTAAAAAGTTCGCAGAAGCAAATTATGACAGTGTTATTGAAATAAATTTTGTGCTTTCCGAAAAATATAAAATGATTGCAAATGACGGGTATGATGCAGACACAATAATTAAAAATATCTCTCTGATAGATCCGTCATATAAATTTATTCCGGGTAAAACACTAATCTTTTTTGATGAAATTCAGGAGTATCCTAAAATAGCTACATCTCTTAAGTTTTTTAAAACAGACGGAAGATTTGATGTTATATGCTCCGGCTCTCTGCTGGGAATTAATTATCGCCAGATAGAGAGCAACAGTGTTGGATACAAAACTGACTATGATATGTATTCCCTCGACTTTGAAGAATTTTTATGGGCAAGAGGGTATGATGATGCAGCAGTAGAAAATATGCTTACACATATGAAAAATGAAGAAGCGTTTTCAGAACTTGAGCACAAGGTGTATTCTGACCTGTTCATGGATTATTGCATCTTAGGGGGAATGCCGGCAGTAGTAAGAGAATTTATAGAAAACAGAACTTTCGAGGGGACCCTGGAAATTCAAAGACAGCTGATTGCAGACTATAAAGAGGATATTCGCAAATATGCTGAAGGATTAGCCCAGACAAGGATTCTGAATGTATTCAACAGCATTCCGGTACAACTGGCTAAAGAAAACAAAAAATTCCAGCTTTCAAAAGTAGAAAAAGGCGCAAGATTTAAAAATTACAGAGGCTGTGTGGAATGGCTGGAAGACGCAGGTATGGTAAACCTCTGTTACTGTCTGCTTGATGCAGAGTTACCGCTGAAAGGTAATTATGATGCAGATAAGTTCAAGATGTATTTTTGCGATACAGGCCTGTTTGTAGCGCTTCTTGATAATGAGGCGCAGGAAGATCTGCGTGCAAATAAGAACCTTGGAGTATATAAGGGGGCATTGTATGAAAGTATTGTTGCAGAAGCTCTGGTGAAATCAGGATATGGACTTTACTATTACAAAAAAGAAGACTCTACCTTAGAGCAGGATTTCTTCGTGCGAAAAGCTGACGATTTAATTCCCATTGAGGTAAAGGCAAAAAACAGCAAATCCAAATCAATAAAAACACTGATAACAAGTGACAGGTATGAAGATATTTCCTATGGAATCAAATTGTGCGCCGGGAATATAGGAATGAATGACAACTTATATACATTCCCTTATTACTGCACGTTCCTGTTAAAACGATATCTGGCTGAAAAGTAAGAGCAAACGGGCAGGCAAAGAAGGTTTTGCAGAGAATATACCGGAAAACACAAAGGCACTTGGGCGTGGTAGAATGTAACCATAAAAAAGCAATTAACAGAGGCAGCAAAATGAAGATAATAGAAGTATCAGGCGCTATACTTGTGAGCGATGGCGAGATATTATGCGCTCAGAGAAATAAAGGCAAACATGAATATGTATCATATAAATATGAATTTCCGGGAGGTAAAATAGAGCAGGGAGAAACACCCGCAGAGGCTCTGCACAGAGAACTTATAGAGGAAATGGAAGTAGATATTCCGGCAGAAACTATGAAGCACTTTTATACTGTAGAGCATACCTATCCGGATTTTGAAATAAAAATGCACTGCTTTATCTGCAATATGGAGGACAGGCACATCGTATTAAAGGAGCATATAAACGCTGTGTGGAAGTGCCTTGATGAGCTTGATGAGCTTGACTGGGCGGCAGCAGACAAACCTGTTGTAGAGGCATTAATCAATCAGGGAGAAATATGATGGATATCAGCACTAATCTTGCAGCAAGCCTAAAAAACGGTTTCATAGACTGCAATATGAAATCTATAGAGAAATACAACCCGAAGCTTCTCGTAAACGATTACAAAAGAGGAATGAAGGTCCTTACAAGTATAGAGAGTGAACTACGAAATTGTGACGAGTTCTATTTTTCGGTAGCCTTTATTACGGGAAGCGGTGTTGTATCGCTGATTAATACCCTAAAAGAGCTTGAAGAAAAAGGCGTTAGGGGTAAAATCATAACCTCACAGTATCAGAATTTTACCCAGCCGGGCGCCCTCAGACGCCTTTTGAAATTTAAGAATATACAGTTAAAAATAGTAACTGATGAAGATTTTCATGCCAAAGGATATATTTTCAGGCACAAGGATAGCTATTCCTTTATTATAGGCTCAAGCAACCTTACTCAAAAAGCATTGGCAGAGAACAAAGAGTGGAACCTGAAGCTATCTTCTCTCGAAAACGGCTCTGTAATGCAAAATATTTTTAAGGAATTTGAACGTACCTTCGAGAACGCGACAGAGGTTACAGAAGCATGGATTGAAGAATACGAAAAAATATATACACAGGTTAAAACAATAGAAAAACAGACTCCTGTAGTTTCACTCAAGACGATAAATCCGAACAAAATGCAATACGAGGCGTTAAGGCAGCTTGAAGCCCTGAGAAAAGAAGGTAAGAAAAAAGCCCTTCTTATATCTGCTACAGGTACCGGTAAAACCTATTTGTCTGCATTTGACGTAAGGAAATTCGAAGCCAAAAAAGTACTGTTTCTTGTACACAGAGAAAACATAGCAAGAGCAGCAATGGAAAGCTTTAAGCGTGTGCTGGGTTATAACATAAATGCGGGAGTACTTTCCGGAAGTAATAAACGCTTTGATTATGACTATACCTTTGCAATGGTACAGACAATGTCAAAGGACGATAACCTGAAGCAGTTTACTCCTGATTACTTTGACTACATAATCATAGACGAAGTGCATAGAGCAGGCGCTGCAACGTATACAAAGATAATAGAACATTTCAGACCTGAATTTATGCTTGGAATGACTGCTACTCCTGAGAGAACAGACGGCTTTGATATATTCAGTCTGTTTGACTACAATATAGCGTATGAAATCAGACTGCACAGGGCTCTTGAGGAGAATATGCTTGTGCCGTTTCACTATTTTGGAGTTACAGAAATATCGGTAGACGGCGAAATACTTGATGACAACAGCGACTTTAACAAACTGGTGTGCGAGCAGAGAGTATCTCATATAATAGATAATGCAAGGTACTACAGCAGCTCCGACAGCAGAGTCAAAGGTCTTGTATTCTGCAGCAGAAACAAAGAAGCAAAAGAACTGTCAGATGCATTTAACTCCAGAGGATTCAGGACAGTATCTTTAAGCGGAGCTGACAGCGAGGAGCAGAGAGAAACAGCCATTAAGCTGCTTGAAAGTAACGGTGACGAGCATCTTGACTACATATTTACAGTCGATATTTTCAACGAAGGCGTTGATATCCCGTCTGTAAACCAGCTTATAATGCTTAGACCTACTCAGTCTGCAATAATATTTGTGCAGCAGCTTGGAAGGGGACTGAGGAAATATCCGGGCAAAGAATACCTGACCGTAATAGACTTCATAGGAAACTACAGCAACAACTATCTCGTACCGATTGCCCTATACGGAGAGCGCTCATACAACAAGGATACTATCCGCAAGCTCATAAATACAGGCAGCAGTACAATACCGGGTTGCTCAACCATAAACTTTGATCGGATTACAAAAGAACGCATATATAAATCTATAGAAGAAACCAATCTTTCAACCAAAGCAGAGCTCAAAAAAGAATATGAGCTGATGAAATACCGTCTTGGCAGAGCTCCGATGATGACCGACTTCATAGAGCAGGGAGGTAGAGAGCCTTTTGCATTTGTAGAGTACAAAAACAAGAGCTCATACTATGATTTTGTAAAAAGCATAGACAGCGAAAACCACCCGGATATGGAGGACGATGACAGAAAGCTTTTAGCCTTCTATTCATCAGAAATTCTTAACTGCAAAAGATTTGAAGAAGCGGCAATGCTGGTGCTGCTTAAAGCAAAACAGCAGGCTGATATTAATGAGTTCAAATCACTTGTGCATGACAGATTCGGATATGAACCGGATATGGATACAACCACCTCCGCTGTTAATAATCTTAACGGGCAGTTTATGAAAGGTGGCGATATAGCGGCATACAACATGA
>ERZ827423.3592-NODE-3592-length-10493-cov-4.826691_pt1 | contig 10493 bp, 6 predicted proteins | sample MGYA00519775_ERZ827423 | MGnify/ENA primary metagenome ERZ827423 (study PRJEB31778, sample SAMEA3449296) | human gut metagenome | biome: human gut; feature: human-associated habitat; material: faeces | place: United Kingdom | collected 2010/2012 ...
CAAAAGGGTCTTCCGGGCATCCTGATTGAGCTGAAAGCGGAGAAAAATTGCAGCGACGAAAAGCTGAAAAAGCTGTCCGAGACGGCCTTGCAGCAGATCAACGATAAGAAATACGAAACCGAGCTGACGACTGCCGGGGTCAAAACGATTTATAAATACGGCGTAGCATTCAGCGGCAAAAAGGTCGAAGTGACGGTAGGATGAGGAGAGAAAGCAATGGTTAACGAAAAAAGCAGCGCCGTGGGCGTGAATATACAGGAAAAGGCCACGATGATCTGGAATGTGGCGGATGTGCTTCGCGGGCCGTTCAAGCCCCACGAATATGGACTTGTGATCCTGCCGATGACGGTGGTCAAGCGGTTCCACGACTGCCTGCTGCCCACCCACGATGCGGTAATCGAGCAATATGAAAAAGTCAAGAAGCTGGCGGTCATTGACGGTTTCCTGACCCGTGCCTCCGGCTATCAGTTCTATAACACCAGCCGTTTCACATTTGAGAGCCTGCTGGCCGACTCGGACAACATTGAAGCGAATTTCCGGGACTATCTGGCCGGATTCTCCAGCAATGTGCAGGATGTGCTGGCCAAGTTCGATTTTGATAACATCATTCGCCGTATGGTGGAGTGCAACAGCCTGTATCTGGTCATCAAGGAGTTCAACTCCCCCAAGGGCTACCTCGGCCCGGATAAAATCAGCGCCGTGGACTGCGGCTATATCTTTGAGGATCTCGTCAAGCGTTTCTCCGAGTCCTTTGGCGAGGAGGCCGGAGCGCACTTCACCAGCCGGGACATCATCTATCTGATGACCGACCTGCTGCTGTGCGATGCCAAGCTGGATGACGGCAATGTGACCGTATACGACATGACGATGGGCACCTCGCAGATGCTTTCCTGTATGGAGGAGCGCATCCACGAGCTGAACAGCGATGTGGAGGTGACCTGCTTCGGGCAGGAGTTTAACCCCTCCACCTTCGCCATTGCAAAGGCGGATATGATGATCCGGGGCGGCGACCCCAATAATATGCGGTTCGGTGATACGCTCTCCGACGATCAGTTCCCGGGTTTTACCTTCCGGTACTGCATTTCCAATCCGCCCTTCGGCATCGACTGGAAGCGGGAACAGAAGGCGGTGGAGGCCGAAGCCGCCAAGGGCGAGCTGGGGCGCTTTGCGCCCGGTCTGCCGAAAATCAGCGACGGACAGCAGCTTTTTGTGCTCAACGGCCTGTCTAAGCTGGCGCCGGGCGGCAAAATGGCAATCATTCAGAACGGCTCGCCGCTGTTTGCCGGTGACGCAGGGAGCGGCCCCAGCAATATCCGGCAGTATATCTTGGAAAACGATTGGCTGGACGCCATCATTCAGCTTTCCACCGATCAGTTTATGAACACCGGCATTTCCACCTATATCTGGGTGCTGTGCAAGGACAAGCCCGCCTACCGCTGCGGCAAGGTGCAGCTCATTGACGCGTCCCACTGCTATGAACAGCGCCGCAAAGCCATCGGAACCAAGCGCAACGACATCAGCGACCATTGCCGGGAACTGATCGTGCAGGCCTACGGCGAATACCGGAACAACGCCGTGTACGGGGACAAACCCGGCGTGTATTGCGAGAGCAAGACCTTCGGCAGTGAGGAGTTCGGCTACAACAAAATCGTAGTGGAGCGTCCGCAGCGGGACGAAAACGGCGAGATCGTGATGAAGCGGGGCAAGCCGGTGGCGGATGCCGCCCTGCGGGATACCGAAAATGTGCCGCTGGTGTGGGACATTGACGCTTATTTTGCGCGGGAAGTCCTGCCCTACGCCCCGGATGCGTGGATCGACAAGAGCAAGACCAAGGTTGGCTATGAAATTCCGATGACCCGCTATTTCTACGAGTATCAGCCGCCGGAGCCGGTGGACGACATTGTGGAGCGTATTCAAAAGCTGGAGCGTGAGATTGCCGACAGCCTGAACACGCTGTTTCATAAGGAGGATTGACGGCATATGCGGGAAATGAAAGATAGTGGAATTGAGTGGATCGGGAAAATTCCACATTGTTGGAACACATCAAAGCTCAAGTATCTCGGTCAGTATATCAATGGCTACGCATTTAAGCCAGAAGAATGGGGATCCAAAGGTGTGCCTATTATCCGCATTCAAGACTTAACAGGCTCAAATGATAATCCAAATTATTTTGAAGGGCAAATTGACAAGAAATATGGGGTTGAGAATGGAGATATTCTTATCTCATGGGCAGCTACATTGGATGCTTTCATCTGGAACAAAGGAAACGGATGGCTGAACCAGCATATCTTCAAAGCTGTTCCTAATAGAAGAATCATTGATTATGATTTTTTCTTTTGGATGATAAAGGAATCTATGAAGAATATGAACAACGACAATAAGCATGGCATTTTTATGCAACATGTGACCCTATCTGTGTTCAATAATTTTACTATACCGATGCCACCACTTGCCGAACAGCACCGCATCGCCGCCTTCCTCGACCGCAAGTGCGCCGAAATTGACGCTGTGTTGGAAAAGACCCGTGCGTCCATTGAAGAATACAAAAAGCTGAAGCAGGCGGTCATTACGCAGGCAGTCACCAAGGGTGTCCGTGGCGATAGGCCGATGAAGAACAGCGGCATTGAATGGATTGGAGACATTCCAGAATCTTGGGAGGTCTCGTCTGTACGATATATTGGGCAGCTACAAAATGGAATATCAAAGGGTGGAGAGTTCTTTGGAAAAGGATTCCCCTTTGTGAGTTATGGAGATGTTTATAAAAACTACGAATTGCCACATTCGGTCTCTGGCTTGATAGACACAACCGAAGATGAGAGAGCCACATATTCGGTAGAATATGGTGATATTTTCTTTACGAGAACATCTGAAACGATTGAAGAAGTTGGTTTCTCGTGCGTGTGCAAAAGATCAATTCCCAATGCGACATTTGCTGGATTTATTATTCGTCTTAGACCATTTTGCGCCGATGAAAAAATACTCACCGACTATGCCAAGTATTACTTTCGCGGAGAACACATTCGGGCTTACTTAGTAAAAGAAATGAATCTTGTAACGAGAGCAAGTCTTGGGCAAACCCTCCTGAAAGGAATGTCGGTTATTGTACCGCCAAAATCAGCACAAAAGGAAATAGCAGAATATCTCGATGATAAATGCGCTGATATTGATGCTTTGGTTGCAAAGAAACAGCAATACCTTACCGAAATCGAAAATTACAAGAAATCTCTGATTTATGAGTATGTGACAGGCAAAAAGGAGGTCGTATAAATGAACCAGTTCTACAACATTTGGAACTATGACTATATCCGGAAGCAGGCACAGGCGGAGCATCATTTTTCGCAGGTCAAGCAGGTACAGGACACAGCGAAGGCACTGTCTGATTTTCTGGACGGCTGCGACAAAATCGAGCCTGCCTATCAGCAGCAGGCAATGGCAGAGTTTTGTGCAGTTATCGCTGCGTATTTTAATAAGCACAACAGAGGATAACTTTACATAAGGGGAACGAACTATGATCACCACCGAAAAGCGTTTTGAAGCGGATATAGAATCCTTCTTTCTCTCCCCGGCGGGCGGATATACCAAGGGCGCGGATACCTATGACGCGAAACAGGGGTTCTATGTGCATACCCTGATCGACTTTGTTCAGCGCACCCAGCCCAAGAAATGGGCGCGTTTTGAAAACGCCAATCAGGTGGACCCGGTGCGGAAGTTCTGCACAGCGTTCAACACGGCTTGCGAGACGGAGGGACTGCTCTCTGTCCTGCGCCACGGCTTCAAGCACCGTGGTCTGCGTTTTCGGGTGTGCTATTTTAAGCCGGAGTCTGCCCTGAATCAGGCGGCGGCTGCCCAGTGGGCGGCAAACACCATCGAGTGCTACCGCCAGTGGTATTTCTCTGCTGATACGAAAAAGAGCGTGGATATGGTGCTGGTGCTCAACGGCATCCCGGTGTTCGCCTTTGAGCTGAAAAACCAGTACACCGGACAAACGGTGGACGACGCCAAGCGGCAGTGGATGTATGACCGCGACCCGCGAGAGTTTTGCTTCCAATTCAACAAGCGTATTCTGGCCTATTTCTGCGTGGATCACACCGAGGTGTGGATGACCACAAAGCTCGCCGGAAAGAACACCTATTTCCTGCCCTTTAACCAAGGCTCAAACGGAGCCGGAAACGACGGCGGCAAGGGCAATCCGGCAAACCCCGACGGCTATCCGACGGCATATCTTTGGGAGAATGTCTTTCAGAAGGACAGTATGATGGACATTATCCAGAAGTTTATGAACCTGAAGGACGGCAAGACGCTGATCTTCCCGCGCTATCATCAGCTCGACGTGGTGCGCAGGCTGCTGGCCGATGTCCGGCAGAACGGGGCGGGGCATAATTACCTGATCCAGCACAGTGCCGGAAGCGGCAAATCCAACTCCATTGCGTGGACGGCATATCGGCTGGCATCGCTGTTCAATGAGGAAAACAAGCCTGTGTTCTCCAGCGTGGTGGTCGTTACTGACCGCACCGTGCTGGATGCGCAGCTGCAGGAGACCATTTCCGGCTTTGACCACACCCTCGGCGCTATTGAGACCATCGGGGAAGATAAGACCTCCAAGGATCTGCGGGACGCCATCAACGGCGGCGTGCGCATTATCGTCACCACCTTGCAGAAGTTCCCGGTCATCTATCAGGAAGTGGATAAAGTAGCGGGACGGAACTTTGCGATTATCGTGGACGAGGCCCATTCCTCCCAGACCGGCAGCTCGGCCCTGAAACTGAAAGCCGCCCTTGCGGATACCGAGGACGCTCTGCGGGAATACGCCGAGATCGAGGGCAAGGCCGAAGAAGAGCTGGACCCGGACGACCGCCTGATGCGGGAAATGACCGTTCAGGGGCGGCATAAGAACCTGTCCTTCTTTGCCTTTACCGCAACGCCCAAGGACAAGACGCTGGAATTGTTCGGCACGGAATATGAGGACGGCAGCTTTCATCCGTTCCACATTTACAGTATGCGGCAGGCCATTGAGGAAGGCTTTATTCTGGATGTGCTCCAGAACTATATGACCTATGACACCTGCTTTAAGATCGTCAAAACCTCGGAAGATAATCCGGATGTGCCCGCCAGCCGTGCAGCTAAGGTGATCCGCAAATATCAGGAGCTGCATCCGTATAACATCTCGCAGAAGGCACAGATCATCGTGGAGACCTTCCGGGAAACCACCCGAAACAAGATCGGCGGTAGGGGTAAAATGATGGTCATTACCTCGTCCCGCCTTGCAGCAGTGCGCTACTACCACGAGGTCAAGCGCTACATAGAGGAACAGAAATACGACGATGTGCAGGTGCTGGTGGCCTTTTCGGGTGCTGTGCAGGACGGTGACACAGAATACACCGAGCCGAAACTGAATGTTCGTGCGGATGGGACGCACATCGCCGAAACGCAGACCAAGGCGGAATTCCACGACCATTTCAATGTGCTGATCGTTGCCGAGAAATACCAGACCGGCTTTGACGAACCGCTGCTGCACACGATGATCGTGGACAAGAAGCTGAAGGGCGTCAAAGCGGTGCAGACGCTGTCCAGATTGAATCGCACCTGCACCGGCAAGGTGGACACTTTCATTCTTGATTTTGCCAACAAGAAAGAGGACATTTTGGAGGCGTTTCAGCCGTTCTATCAAGAAACCTCGCTTTCGCAGGAGGTCAACGCTGACCTGATCTATCAGACGCAGAAGGAGCTGCGGGGATTTGCGGTCTATAACGATGCGGACATTGAGGCATTCGCCAAGGAGTATTTCAGCACAGGCCGGCAGGATGCCCGTGCGATGGGGCGAATGACCAGTGTGTTGAAGCCGGTGGCAGACCGTTATAATCAAAAAACGCCCAACGAGCGGTATCAGTTCCGCCGTCAGGTGCGCAATCTCATTAAGTGGTACGGCTATATTTCGCAGATCCTGCGGATGTTCGATAAGGAACTGCACAAGGAATATGTATTCTGTTGTTATCTGATCAATTTGCTGCCTGCGGAAACCACGGATATGGTGGACCTTGAGGGTAAGTTGAAGCTGGAATACTACAAGCTGCAAAAGACCTTCGCCGGAAGCATTGAGCTGGAACAGGTGAAGGGCGTGTACGAACCGGCCAAGCAAAAGGGTGCAATGGGACTGGACACAAAGTCGCCGCTGGATGAGATCATCGCCAAGATCAACGAAAAGTACAAGGGTGAATTCACCGAGGGAGACAAAGTGCTGCTGACGGCTCTGCGCAGCCGTCTGATGGCCGACAAGAAGCTGACCAAGATGGCGCAGACCTCAGATCCGCAGATTTTTGTGGAAAGCATTTTCCCTAAGGCCTTCGGTGCAGCGGCCCAGGACAGCTATCTGGAATCGCAGGATACCTATACCTCGCTCTTTGAGGATCAGCACAAGTACAATGCCATAATGAGCGCATTGGCCGATGTAGTGTATCGGGAGATGAGGAAAAGCTGATTGCTGAGTTAATTTTTTGCAGTTAAAAAGCAAAGTGCCTTGTTAAAATTCAAAGTTGTTTGTAGAGGGGGATGCAGTTGTGAATATATGTAAAATTGATGTTTCAAATTTTCGAGGGATCAAAAATGCGTCTATTTTAGTAAGCAAAAATGCAGTGTTTGTCGGCGATAACAACTCAGGAAAATCCACTCTATTTGAGGCTATTGATTTGGTTATGGGACCAGATCGTCTTTCACGAAGTCCTGTAATAGATGAACACGATTTTTATGCGGGAGAATATTTGGCAAACGATACTCCGGTCCAGATTAAAATAGAAGTTACAGTTATCGGATTAAGTGAAGACCAGAAAATATATTTTGGAAATCACATTGAGTGGTGGGATAGATGTAAAGGAGCTCTTATAAGCGGGCCTCCTGCGAGCAGTACGGATGTAGAGTCAGTCGAACCGGCCCTCAGGCTAGCCTTTCAAGGAAACTATAATTTAGAAGAGGATGACTTTGAAGGGCAAACGTACTTTGCTGAGACACTTCGCGAAGGAAGCACACCTGAATTATTTAGAAAAAAAGATAAACGAAATTGTGGATTTCTATACTTACGCACCCTTAGAACAGGAAGCCGCGCACTAAGCCTAGAGAGAGGGTCCTTGCTGGATATAATTCTCCAGATGAAAGAGGTCAAACCACAAATGTGGGAGGATGTTCTCAAGCAGCTTAAGGGCGTTTCAGTGGCAAACGAGTCTGAATTAGGCGTTTCAGACATATTGACATCGGTACAGGACTCGCTATCAAACATTGTTTCGTACGAGGCGGCAGACAAGCCGCAAATAAAAGTTTCAAATTTGACTCGAGAACATCTGCGCAAAGTGCTTACGGTTTTTATGGGGTCTGGAGCGTATCGCGAAGATGGTACTGAATACTTGACGCCATATACGCATCAGGGGACGGGAACTGTTAATACGCTTGTACTTTCGCTCTTGTCAATCATTGCTGATATAAAAGAAAATGTAATTTTTGCAATGGAAGAGCCAGAAATTGCTTTACCTCCCCATATTCAGAAAAGGGTAATTTCAACTGTGATAGAAAAATCTACACAGGCTCTTTTCACATCCCATTCGCCATATGTGATTGAGGAATTCCCACCCGATCAAATATTGGTAATTTCTAAAACAAATGGGGATCTTACAGCAGCTCCAGCTGGAATGCCGCCTACGGTTAAAATGAAGGCATACCGAGAAGAAATGAGAAGGCGTTTTTGCGAATCGTTGCTGGCCCGGCGTGTGCTTATTGTTGAAGGAAGAACCGAGTATGATGTTTATTCAACAGCGGCGAAAAAACTTCAACGCCTGCATCCGGAAAGAAATTGTTCTTTCGATTTGCTGGGTATAGCTCTTGTACAGGCAAATACGGATACACAGGTGGCACCATTGGGTGAATACTATAAGAAGATGGGTAAAACAGTATACGCAATTTTTGACAAGCAAGATGATGATGTACGAAAGAAGATAGAAGTTGCAGTTGACTATATGTACGAGGCAACAGAGCACGGAATAGAAGATGTTGTATTAAAAGGAGTGAACCAAGATACGCTGTTAAAATATGGGCTGAAACTTGTCAAAGATAATGAGTGGCCATCTAATTTGAGTACTGAAGCACCACGGACGGGTATGGAATTTGAGAAACTCTATAAAATTATGAAGGCTTTTTTCAAACACAAAAAAGGAGATGGGTCGCTTGCTGAATTAATTGAATATTGTTCTGAAAGTGAAATGCCCAAATTCATAACTGAGACCATATTTGCAATAGAAAAATCGGTTTATTCGCTTCAGGCTGTTTCGGTTATGACCGAAGGTGAAGTATGATAGAGTTCAAAAAAGATGATTTGCGAAATGAGATACTAGCGTCGGATGGTAATTTGCTCATTATGGGTGGACCGGGATCCGGAAAAACAACTATTGCGCTATTTAAGGCGAAAGAGTTGACAGCCGACTCAAATACTATTCGCAAATCGCAAAAGATACTTTTCTTGAGTTTTGCGCGTGCAACTATATCAAGAGTAGAAGAACAAGCAGGCGAACTCATACCTCAAGAATTAAAAAAACAGATTGAAATCAATACTTACCACGGTTTCATTTGGAATATAATTAAGCATCACGGATATTTGCTCAATTCACAGCCACTCCATCTGTTACCGCCTCACGAATCTGGACACCGTTTATCGGGGCTAAATGAGGTGGAACGGAAAAAGAAAATGCTCGAAATGTTCAACACGGAAGGAACGGTTCATTTTGATATATTCGCAAATATTTGCACACGGCTTCTGACCGAAAGTCACGCACTCAAGAAAATAATTTGTGCTATGTATCCTGTTATAATTCTTGACGAATTTCAAGATACCAGTGCCGATGAGTGGCAGTTGATTCAATTATTAGGAACCCAGTCGAAACTAATAGCATTGGCCGATCCGGAACAAAGAATTTACGACTTTAGAGGAGCTGATCCAAAAAGAATTACACAATTTATTGAATCTTTTAAACCGAAGATTTTCGATTTTGGGCAGCAGAACAATCGTAGCAATGGAAAAGACATTGCTGAATTTGGAAATGATTTATTGCAAGGCAAAAACGCAGGGAAACGATATAAAGATGTTTCAGTGTGCCGATACCCATTTCGAAAATTGCCATATACACATTTGGTGTTGAAATACAAGGTGTTAGAAGTCCAAAAAAGCTTATATGAGATGAAGAAAACCGATTGGTCCTTGGCCATACTGGTTCCAACAAATGCGCTTATGCTGGAAGTTTCAGACTCTTTTCAGCGAGAGCAGCAGTTGCAGAACGGCAAAAAATGCCCAGTTATTGAACACGAAGTAGCTGTTGATACTGCTGGCCCATACTTAGCCGCTTTAACAATCGCTAGCATTTTAGAGACCGGGTCACAAAAATGCTGTACTGAATCAGCGGTTCTTACTCCATTGATTGAGCATATACTGGGCCGAAAAGGAGCTGATAAACCACCTTCAAAGGCAGATGTATCTCTCGCGTCTGCACTGAGCCAGTATTCCTCAACAAAGAAGATTCAAGGAAAAAACCGTGAAAAGCTGATTGCTGATACACAGGATATTGTATCTTTGACAAATTCGGCACAATTTTCTGGAAATGTAATAAATGATTGGAAAATTGTATTGACTATCATTGGAAATGAGCAGTCAGAGGCATATCAAAACCTTCTTAAAGATGCAAAGCATTTGAGGCTCCTCCAACGCGGCTCACAACTCTACGCATCGTTAGATGAACTTTGGCGTGAAAACGGTTCTTATGTTGGTGCAACAGAAGCGGTTGCTAACGCCTTAACACAAGAGCATTTTTCAATGAGTACGAGGAAATGGAGCGGCATAAATATTATGACTATACATAAATCGAAAGGAAAAGAGTTTGATGCAGTGATTATATACGAGGGAAGATATCAGAATAGAATTATTTCAAAGCCAGAACGCAGAGAACAAGCCATCTTAAACTTGCGAGTCGCAGTAACGAGAGCCAAAGAGCATACTTATATTTTGACACCTGACGACGATCCGTGTTCTTTACTGTGATAACAGTTTTTGGCGAGAAATCTAGGGCATCGACCGTTAGGTCGGTGCCCTATTCCTATATGAGCCATCTATAAGTCAATAGTGATTACCAGCCGTCCTCCCATCATCGGGAGGGCGGCTTTTTGTGTCTTGATAGAAAAATTGAGAAATTTCTCGAAACACCCTGCCAAACGGCACCCCTTATTCAGAGTAAGTAGAGGGACCTTTTGAAAAGTTGAGAGAATTTTTCAAATTACTTTGCCAAAATCTCAAAAAATTTCCCAATTGGTTAGTAGGAGGGGCACTTAAAAAATTTTTCTAAAACCCATTTGTTATTTGCCCGAAAAGTTCCCAGTTGATTAGTAGTAGGGTTCGCAGAAAAATTCTCAAAAGTTTTTTCGTTCAAATCCAAAAAAATTTCCCAGTTGGTTAGTAGAGAGGCTTTCAA
>ERZ827423.3594-NODE-3594-length-10491-cov-3.645841_pt1 | contig 10491 bp, 10 predicted proteins | sample MGYA00519775_ERZ827423 | MGnify/ENA primary metagenome ERZ827423 (study PRJEB31778, sample SAMEA3449296) | human gut metagenome | biome: human gut; feature: human-associated habitat; material: faeces | place: United Kingdom | collected 2010/2012 ...
TGCGGTTATGAATTATACAGACAGCGAGCCTGCATATACACGCATAATAGAGCATAAGCATTTTGAATTCGGAGAACAGGATAAGACAGTAATAACCAGGGAATATTCCGAAGAATGGAAGCCGGGAATGGAGCCATACTATCCGGTAAATGACGAATGGAATTCAAATTTATATGCAAAATATAAAGAACTGGCAGATAAAGAGGATGGGGTAATATTTGGAGGCAGACTCGCAGAATATAGGTACTATGACATGGATAAAGTCATCGATCAGGCATTGAAAGTATCAAAGATGTATTTGTAATGGAGAAGAGAAAAATGGGAAAAACTATTGCAGTAGCAGGAACGGGTTATGTAGGATTATCGTTGGCTGTGCTTCTTTCACAGCACAACAAGGTGATTGCCGTGGATGTGATTCCGGAGAAGGTTGAGAAGCTGAATGCGAGGATCAGTCCGATACAGGATGAATATATTGAGAAATATTTATCGGAGAAAGAACTGGATCTGGAAGCTACAACCGATGGAGCGTCTGCATATAAGAAGGCAGAATATGTAATTATAGCAACGCCGACTAATTACGACACGAAGAAAAATTTCTTTGATACTTCAGCTGTGGAGGCCGTGATTCAATTGGTGCTTGACTCTAATCGGGATGCGATGATGGTAATTAAATCTACGATACCGGTTGGTTTTACGGAGTATGCCCGTCAAAAGTATAAAACGGAGAACATTCTTTTTAGTCCGGAATTTTTACGGGAATCAAAGGCATTATACGATAATCTATATCCTTCTCGAATTATTGTCGGTACGGATTTATCGGACAAAAAAGTTGTTGAAGCAGCAAACTTATTTGCCAAATTATTGAAACAAGGTTCTCTTGATGATAAAGTAAATATACTGATTATGGGTTCTACAGAGGCAGAGGCGGTTAAACTATTTGCAAATACATATCTGGCTCTCAGAGTTTCATACTTTAATGAATTAGATACCTATGCCGAAATGAAAAATCTTGATACTAAGGCAATCATTGACGGCATATGCCTTGACCCTCGAATCGGTAATCACTATAATAATCCAAGTTTCGGATATGGTGGATATTGTTTACCTAAAGATACAAAGCAGCTTTTGGCAAATTATAACGATGTTCCTCAAAATATGATTTCTGCAATCGTCGAATCCAATAGGACAAGAAAAGACTTCATAGCAAGTCAAGTTCTGAAAATGGCAGGATACTATGATTATGATAGTGAAAGTCAGTATGATGCCTCAAAAGAAAAAAAGGTTACAATCGGCGTTTTTAGATTAACTATGAAGAGTAATAGTGATAATTTCAGACAGAGTTCAATACAAGGTATCATGAAAAGAATTAAAGCAAAAGGTGCAGAAGTTATTATTTATGAACCAACATTGAATGATGGGAAATCTTTTTTCAGAAGCCGTGTTGTCAATAATTTAGAAGAATTCAAAGCTAAAAGTGACGCAATTGTTGCTAACAGATATAGCCAAATTCTTGATGATGTTAAAGATAAAGTGTATACCAGAGATATTTTTATGAGGGATTAAATGATTTAAATAGAATGTTTTTATACTATCCAAGTAAATCTATTAAAAATTTTTATGTTGACTTGTAAAAGCGTCAAAGCAGGTAATTATATTTTGTTAAACTGTACAAAGTTTTAGCTCATAATTCGAAAGGAGAATAATAATGTCTTCGTTGAGGGAAGTACAATTATTTGATTTACAAATACTGAAAGATGTTGTAAGGGTATGTGATAATAATAATATTAAATATATGATTTCATCTGGTACTTTACTTGGTGCTGTCAGACACGGTGGTTTCATTCCATGGGATGATGATATAGATGTTGATATGCCACTCTCAGACTATAAAAAATTTTTGAAGTTAGCACAGCATGAGTTGGGTGAGAAATATTTTGTCCAAAACTACAAAACAGATAAGAATTATTCTGAAATGTGGACACAAATAAGAGCTAACGGTACAACATCGATGCCAATAAGAGAGTGTAAATGTGGAATTCACTTTGGAATACATATTGACATATTTCCATTGGTTGGTGTTAGCAATGATCCTAAAAAGAGAAATAAACAGAAGAAAGCCTTAGCTTTGAATAGAATGCTTCTACATGATACATATGCCAAAGCATTAGATGAACCGATAAGTCCAAAATTGAAGTTGATTTATGCTATACCAAGGGGTATTCGTAGATTGATATGTAGGATAAATGAGCATAATATTATGCTGGATCCAAACAAATTTGAAGATTGTTGCGAAATATGGTATTCTATGGACGCCGCAACTATTAGATCAACTTCTCTTATTGAAAGTTATATCAGTATAAAATTTGAAGACTCATATTTTAATACTTACAGTGATTATGACAGTTTTTTGCATAATATGTATGGTGATTACATGACTCCTCCTCCAGAAAATGAAAGAGGTGGTCATGCTGATACTTTAGGTGACATAATATTTGATTTGTATAAAGATTATTCGGAATATCAGCGAGAAATAGAGTTACATAATAAATAAATCAGAAACACTATTGTTTTGCTTTTTTTAATTATTTATATTTTTAAAGGAGAAAAGACAATGATCAATTTCACTGTAGGACCGGTTCAATCTAGTGAAAGTGTTCGATCTATTGGATCAGAACAAGTACCTTATTTTAGAACACCGGAATTTTCGAAATTAATGAAAGAAAATGAAAGCTTAATGCTTGAATATGCAGATGCGCCGAATGATTCAAGAGCCGTTTTTATGACTTGTTCCAGTACAGGTTCAATGGAAGCAACCGTAATGAATTGCTTTTCGGAGAATGATAAGGTATTAGTAATAAACGGAGGAAGTTTCGGTCAGCGTTTTGTTGATATTTGTAAGATACATGAGATTCCATTTGTATCTTTGAATTTAAATTTTGGAGAAAAACTCACTAAAGAAAAGTTGTATAAATATAATGAACAGGATTTTACCGGGCTTCTTGTTAATGTTGATGAAACTTCTTCGGCAGTCCTTTATGATACCACAATGATTGGAGAGTTTTGCAAAAAAAACAATCTGTTCTTTGTATGTGATTGTGTGTCATCGTTTCTTGCTGATCCTTTTAGTATGAAAACATGTAGTGCAGATGTAATGATCACAGGTTCGCAAAAAGTATTAGCATGTCCTCCGGGAATATCAATTATTGTATTATCTCCAAATGCAATTAGTCGTGTGAATAAATCTGAAGTTAAATCTTTGTATTTTAATTTATCAGATGCATTAAAAAACGGAACACGTGGTCAAACTCCATTCACACCTGCGGTTAGTATTTTATTACAAATCAATGTAAGGTTAAATGAAATTAAAACTCAAGGTGGCGCAAGTGCTGAAATCGACAGGGTAGCATCTCAAGCTAGAGATTTTAGAAATAAAATAAAAGAACTTCCATTTGAATTTGTTTCTGAAAGTCCGTCCAATGCTGTAACATCACTTCATCCTATAACTGCAAAGGCAAGTGATATTTTTTCAATACTTAAGGATGAGTACCAAATTTGGGTTTGCCCAAATGGAGGAGATAAAAAGGATATAGTATTTAGGGTAGGACATATTGGCTATTTAAATCATAACGATAATGATGTATTGATTCAGGCATTAGAAGATATGCAGGCACGAGGATTGATTTAAGACTATACTCGTTTTGGAGGAAAGCAAAATGACTAAAGTCATTACATACGGAACATATGATCTTTTACATTACGGACACATTAAGTTACTTGAAAGAGCCAAAGCCTTAGGGGATTACTTAGTAGTTGGGGTTACTTCTGAAAACTATGATAGATCGCGTGGTAAATTGCTAGTTCAACAGTCTTTATCCGAAAGAATTGAAGCTGTTAAAGCCACAGGGCTTGCCGATGAAATTATAATAGAAGAATATGATGGCCAAAAAATTGATGACATAAAAAATATGGTATAGATATTTTTACTGTTGGTTCTGATTGGAAAGGAAAATTTGATTATTTAAACGATTATTGCAAGGTTGTGTATTTGGAAAGAACAAAAGGTATTTCCAGTACAGAATTGCGTTCAAAAGGGAACAATGTTAAAATTGGAATTATTGGGGAGTCACCGACTTTAAAAAAATTTATTGGTGAGAGTATGTATATTAGTGGTGTTAGCGTTACTGATATTTTTGCCGTTAATGAGGTTCCTGAATTTATCTCTGAGTATGATTTTATTAAAGTGCATGATGATTTAAAAAGTATGCTTAGTTTAGTAGATGCTGTTTACATAATATCAAGTCCCGATACGAGAATTAAATTTGCAAAAACTGCAATTTTATGTGGTAAGCATGTATTTATAGAAACTCCTATATCATTAAATAGGAAAGATGCTATATTGATATATCAATTGGCCGATGAAAATAATGTAGTTTTGTGTGAAGCATTAAAAACTGCCTACTCACTTGCTTTTCAAAGAATGTGTTTGTTAGTTAGAAGCGGAATTATTGGTAAAGTAAAGGGTGTAGAAGCAACATGTACCGATATATCTTTAAATAATCCAAAATGGTTGTATAAAAATAAGTTCGGTGGAGCATTAATTGAGTGGGGATCTTACGTTATTTTTGCTGTGATGTCAATCTTAGGTCAAAATGAAAAAAGTATAAATTTTATTTCTTCATTTGATGATAATAATGTTGATATTTATACCAAAATCAATATGCTATATCCGAATGCTGAAGCATCGTTAAAAGTGGGAATTGGTGTAAAATCAGAAGGTGATTTGATTATATCAGGTACCACTGGATATATATATGTTCCCTCTCCATGGTGGGAAATGGATTATTTTGAAGTTAGAAGAGAGGATTTTAGAAATAATAAAAAATATTTTTACCAATTTGAAGGTGACGGTATTCGTTACGAATTGGCTGAGTTTATAAAATGCATAAGAAATAACTCGGAGAATAATAAATTGACATGTACTGAGAGTACTAAAATTGCAGAAGTAATAGAAAAGTTTCTGTCTGGCGATAATGTTAATTGTATTTAATTCTGGATTGTTATACAAAAATCCCCATAGATTTCATTGCGAAGTCTATGGGGAGTCTTTTTGTGAATTATTGGTTACTTCTTCTTTTTCAATTCATTTTTGAAGCATTTTTTATCGAATGAGGGGTTGAAGGCGTAGAAGTTCTTTTCGTTGAGTTTATCGGTTAAGAGGCGGAGGTTTTCGCCGAAGCGTTGGTAGTGGACAACCTCACGGGCACGCAGAAAGCGAATCGGATCTTTTACATCGTAGTCATCGCAGAATCTGAGGATGTTATCGTAGGTTGTTCTGGCTTTTTGCTCAGCCGCCATACTTTCGTGCAGGTCGGTTATCGGATCGCCTTTAACCTGCATTGATGCAGCTGTATAGGGAAAACCTGCTGCCGCCTGTGGGAAAATTCCGGTTGTGTGGTCAACAAAATAGTCACCGAATCCCTGTTCCTTGATTTCATCCTCGGTGAGGTCTTTCGTCAGCTGATATACTATTGCACCGATCATTTCAAGATGATTAAGTTCCTCTGTGCCTATGTCGGTGAGAGTGCCCTTGAGTTCCGGCAAGGGCATTGCAAATCGTTGGCTCAGATATCGTAATGACGCACCCAACTCACCATCCGGACCGCCGTGTGGCAGAATGTTACTGACTTTGACTGAGAAATATGTTGAGGTGGGAGGCTTTGCGGTCAAATATTATTCTTTTTGTAATTATGGATAGTAAGTCGTTTTGCGCTTTTAAGGGATAATTTTCTTTAATCGAGAAAGCATCATTAATTAAATTGTTCTTTATAAGAATATTAATTGCTTTAACTACAATTTTTTCAATCTTTTCAATTCTTACGCTGTGCGATGAATGGCAGTTGCCGTGAATGTAGGCGGAGCATTGGAGAAAATTATTTTTAATCGGGACGAGGGTTGAGTTGCAGTTTGAACACTTGACAAGATTTTGAATAAGGTGTCTGATTTTGGTTTGTTTATGGGAATGTTCTTTACTTATTATTCTTTGTAAGAATAATATTTGCCTTGTTTGTTCAAAAATCACTTCATCAACAATCGGTTCGTGAGTACCGTCTGAAATTATCAGGTTATCGTTATAGAAATCTCTGCCCGTTTTGCAGATTGGATTCCACCTGATTTTACCGATATAAACGGGATTTTGCAGAATATATTCAACGGCACGGCAATCCCAATTATTGCCTTTGGAAGTTTTAATTTTTGCTGAGTTCAAGTTGTTACAAATCATATTTATATCTTTATTATTCAAAAAATCGGCAAAAATTTTACTGACAATCCGGGCTTTTTCGGCGTCAACCACAAGCTTTCCGTCTGTCACTTTATAGCCAAAGGGTGCAATGCTGACGATGCCGCCACGCTCGGCTTTTTCGGTCATTCCTCGCCTTACCTCACCCGAAAGCCGAATCGAATAGTATTCGTCCGACCATTCGATAATGCGTTCAATCAGCTTTCCGAAGGGACCGTCATCAACGGGTTCGGACACGCTGATGACTTCAATACCGTTTTTTCTCAACAGCGATTTATAGAAAATGCTTTCCTCCTGATTGCGGGCGAATCGTGAAAATTTCCAGACAAGTACGGCTGAAAACAGTGGAGGCTTTTGCTTTGCAAGGCTTATCATTCGGTTGAATTCAGGCCGCTTGTCGGCATATCTTCCCGAAATTCCGTTGTCACGAAAAATGAACTTTTCATCAATCAGATAGCCTTTTTCATCTGCAAATTTTCTGATGATTTTTAGCTGACTTGACGGTGAAAGCTCAGTTTGATTTTCGGTTGACACCCTTATGTATGCCGCCGCAAAGTAATTTTTATTGTGATTTCCCGACAAATTAATCACCTCTTGAAAGAATAATTCTTTTATGTAATAATATGTCTGCGATTGGAATAAAATTCTTCGGCAAATTTTTCGAAAACACTTTACTTTGCTAACGCACTAATGTATAATATACAGAGATTGTTTTGCAAGGTGATTTGCAGAACATAGGTAGAGAGTATATCAGATTACGGAGGAATAATTATGAAAAAGAAAAAGTTACTTTCATTACTTCTTGCAGGTGCAATGTCAGCGTCAATTTTTGTAGGTTGCGGTTCTTCTGCAACGGACTGGGATTATATCTCAAACAAGGGAGAGCTTGTTATCGGTGTTACATATTTTGAGCCGATGAACTACCTTGATGCAGACGGCAAGCTTACAGGTTTTGAAACTGAGTTTGCAGAGGCAGTTTGCGAGAAAATGGGTGTTACTCCAAAGTTCCAGAAAATTGACTGGGATTCAAAAGAGGTTGAGCTTAACTCAAAGACAATCGACTGCATCTGGAACGGTCTTACAATTGATGACGACAGAAAGTCAACAATGGATATTTCAACTCCTTATATGGAAAACAAGCAGGTTATGGTTGCAAAATCTGATGTTGCAGACAAAATCAAGTCAGCAGATGACCTCAAGGATAAGACAGTAGTTGCAGAGAAGAAGTCAGCAGGTGAAACTGTAGCTCAGACAGACGAGTTCTTCTCAAGTGCAAAGTATGTTTCTGTTGACGCACAGGCTAAGGCTCTTCTCGAGGTTAAGTCAGGCACAGCAGATGTTGCGGTTATCGACTATGTAATGTCAATCGGTACACTCAAGAGCGGTTCTGACTACGCTGACCTCAAGGTTGTTGACGGCAAGGACTTTTCACCTGAGCAGTACGGTATTGCACTTCGTAAGGACAGCCCCGAAACACTTAAAAAGCTTAACGATGCTATTCAGGCAGTTGCCGATGACGGCACACTTGATAAGATTGCAGAGAAGTACAGCCTTCAGGACCTTCTTCTTGTAAAAAAGAAATAATTTAATTAAAATAAGTTTGTACATACAGGGCGGACTATGTTCGCCCGTTGTGCTTTTTATTGATTATAAATTTACAGGTTCAAATTTGTAAGCCTTTTGATATATTCAAAACTGAAAATACTTGGATAGAGTGGTACATAAAATGGATCAATTTTTTAATGTAAGCGGTCAGTTGCTTGAGGGATTCGGCGAAAACTGTATAATTTTCATTGTAACCCTGCTTGCGGCAATTCCGCTCGGACTTATTATCTCAATGGGTTCAATGTCAAAATTCAAGCCGTTAAAATGGCTGACAAAAACATTTGTGTGGATAATCAGAGGTACTCCGCTGATGCTCCAGCTTTTCGTAGTGTTCTATGTTCCGCCGCTTGTGTCAAACGGCAGTGTGACATTTGCACGAATGAACGCCGCACTTATCGCATTTATAATCAATTATGCCGCATATTTTTCTGAAATCTTCCGTGGCGGTATCGAGTCTGTTCCAAAGGGACAGTACGAGGCAGGTCAGGTGCTCGGTATGACAAAGGGTCAGATTTTCTTTAAGGTTGTGCTTTTGCAGGTTGTAAAGAAAATTACTGCACCCATGGGCAACGAAATTATTACTCTTGTAAAAGATACTTCGCTTTCAAGCGTTATCGCTATTCCGGAAATTCTTATGAGAGCAAAGGACTTCTCAATGCAGGGACTCATCTGGCCGCTTTTCTATTCGGCAGTATTCTTCCTCGCATTCTGCGGAATTCTTACCTTGCTTTTCTCATTTATCGAGAAAAAGCTTGATTACTACAAGGGTTAAGGGGGAAAGGTTATGTCTTTGTTAAATGTTGAAAACATCCGTAAAAGCTACGGCAAAACAGAGGTTTTGAAAGATATCAGCTTTTCTCTTAAAAAGGGCGAGGTGCTTGCGATTATCGGTTCATCGGGTTCGGGCAAGACTACGCTGTTAAGGTGTCTTAATTTTCTTGAAACTCCGGGCAACGGCAAGATTTCCGTCAATGACGAAGTGCTTTTTGACAGCAATGACAGCTCTGCAAAGAGCGACAGCGAAATCAGAAAAAGACGACTTCATTTCGGACTTGTGTTCCAGTCATTTAACCTGTTTCCGCAATATACGGTTATCGAGAATATTATGCTTGCTCCAAAGCTTGCCGCAAAAGAGCAGATAAAGCAGACAGGCGAATATATGGGCGCAAAAAGCTATAAAGAGGCTCATGAAATTATCAAGAGCAATGCAAAGTCTTTGCTTGAAAGGGTAGGACTTTCCGAAAAGAGCGAGTCATATCCTTGTAATCTCAGCGGCGGTCAGCAACAGCGTGTTGCAATTGCAAGAGCGCTTGCACTCAATCCCGATGTTCTCTGCTTCGACGAGCCTACCTCCGCACTTGATCCCGAACTCACGGGTGAGGTGCTTAATGTTATCCGCAGTCTTAAAACCTCCGACAGCACAATGATTGTTGTAACTCACGAGATTGAGTTTGCAAGAGATGTTGCCGACAAGATCATTTTTATGGCTGACGGTGTAATTGCCGAAGAGGGCACTCCCGAACAGGTAATCAACAATCCGCAAAATCCAAGAACCCAGGCGTTTTTGTCAAGGTTCAACTGATAACTGAATATTAGGTGAGGAAAGCACTCGAAAGGGTGCTTTTTTACATATTTTTGCAAATAACCTTGAAAAGTTTATGCCATTGTGCTATAATAATCGTGTCATTCACTGACAAAGGCACAAAGCCTGAAAAAATGAGAAATCCCGATAGGGAAAACGGAGGAAAAACAAATGAAAAGAATTTTCACAATCAGCGTTGCGGCTGTTATGGCACTTCTTATGGTGCTTTCACTTACAGCTTGCGGTAATTCAACACTCGGCTATTACAAGCTTACAGGTGCAGAAGCAAGCGGTATGAGCTTTGACAGCAGTACTCTTGCCGCTGTCGGTATGGACAAAGGCTACATTCTTCTTAAAGAAGACGGCAAGGCTAAGCTTTCTGCAGCCGGTCAGGAGCAGGAGCTCACATACGATGACAAGAACTTTACAGCAGGAAGCGAGAGCATTCCATACACACTCAAAGACGGTGTTATTACAATGGAAAAAGATGGTACAAAGCTCGTTTTCACATTTGACGCTAACTTCAAGCCCGAATCTTCTAATTCAGAGTCATCAAAGTAATAAAACTTAACGGTGCAAAAATTTCGGCAGTCCAAATCGGACTGCCGTTTTTGTATATCCAACCCAAAAAACAAGGGTAGCGGAATTTCGCTGCCCTTAATTTTATAAGATTTTATCAGTCTGAAAGACACTCGTCAAGCGCATCAACAATTGCGTGCCTGTCCATATGCTGACCGATGAATACAAGCTTGATTTCTCTGTCGCCGTATTTTTCGTCCCACTTTTCAGCCATATCCGGATACTCTGCAAGATAGAGCTTCTGCTGTTTCTTTGGGAATGCGGCAAGCCACTTGCCCTGTTCCGTAGCAGTAATCTGAACGCCTGCCTGCTCGAATACATAAACATCTTCTCTCTTGTCATCAAACCAGAGAACACCCTTTGCACGGACTACGCTCTTTGGCCAGTTCTCAACAAACTGCTGGAGCTTGTCCTGATTGAAAGGACG
>ERZ827423.3596-NODE-3596-length-10487-cov-4.208014_pt1 | contig 10487 bp, 8 predicted proteins | sample MGYA00519775_ERZ827423 | MGnify/ENA primary metagenome ERZ827423 (study PRJEB31778, sample SAMEA3449296) | human gut metagenome | biome: human gut; feature: human-associated habitat; material: faeces | place: United Kingdom | collected 2010/2012 ...
GTGGGTGGTGCCGGTGATGTTCAGGTCCGGCGTGCCCACCATGAAGTCCACGTGGATGACGGAATCGTTCACGCCCTTGTCGTGAATCTCATCAAGCGTATACTTGTCGTAATCCTTGATGACATTCGGGAAGCCCAAGCCAAGCGCAATGTGGCAGGAAGCGTTCTCGTCAAACAGCGTGTTGTAGAACAGAATGCCGAGGTTCGAGATGGGAGAGTCGTTCGGGATAAGCGCCAGCTCGCCGATCTGCGCCGCGCCCTCGTCCATCGCAATCATGTGCTCCAAAAGTTCCTGGTTCTTTTCCGCCTTGCAGGAGACCGCGCGGCCGCCCTTAAACGTAATGGAGAAGTTTTCAATCAAATTGCCTTGGTAAGACAGCGGCATCGTAGAAACGACCGTACCCTCTGCCTTGCCCTTCATCGGGGAGGTGAAAATCTCTTCGGTCGGCATATTCGGGTTGAAGAATGTACCGTCCAGCAGCGTTTCGCCGCCGCCCATCCACTGTGCGTCCGGGATCAGGCCGCAGGTGAAATCGGTGCCGTTCTCGCTAAAATAGTGCAGGCTCTCAAAGTGACATGCGTTCAGCTTCTCATAGCGTGCTTTGAGGGAAGCGTTGTGTGCTTTCCACGCTTCAACCGGGTCGTTGTCCTTAGAAACACGCACCGTCTGAAGGATTGCGTCCCACAGCTTCTTCACCGCCACGCTCGTGCGGTCGTCCGGGAACACCTTCTTCGCCCAACTGGGGATGGGGATGGAGGCGATGCACCAGGGGAAGCCGCCGCACATCTGCAGGCGGTCAAAGTCCTTCAGCGCCGCGCCGCTGGCCTGCTGGGCCCGGACGATGCGGCCGTGGTCTACGCCCTTGAGATTCTCCGGGTCGCTGGCGGAGATGGCCAGATACGCCGCCCCCTCCAGGGCATAGTCGTTGTAAAAGTGCCGCCGCCACAGCGGCACGGTGTCGAACACGTCATCCGCGGCGTGGAGGTACTTCATCCGGCCCAGCTCGTCGTCGCTCCAGTTCATCACCACCTCCCGGCAGCCGGCGGCATAGGCCTCCCGGGCGCAGAGGCGGGCGAAGAAGGCGCACTCCACCGGGGAGGAGATCACCAGCGTCTGGCCCTTCTGGACGTTCAGGCCCACCTGCACCAGCAGCTGGGCGTATTCCTGCAGCTTTTCTTCCATGGATTCCATATACTTCCATCCTTTCCAAGGGTTTCCTTACCCAAAGCCCATTGTAGAGCATCTTCCCGGCAAAGTAAAGCGGCGGCTGCCGGGATTCAAAAAACGTTTACGATTCCCCCGCCCGGTCCTTCCGCAGGGAGATCAGCGTGGCGTTGAACTCCGCCCCCATGATGAGGGTGACGGCGGTCATATACAGCCAGATCAGCAGCGCGATGGCCGTGCCGATGGAGCCGTACAACAGGGAGTAGTCGGCGAAGTTCTCCACATACGTGGCGTACAGCCAGTTCAGGGCCAGCCAGGCCACCAGGGCCGTGATGGTGCCGGGCCAGATGTTCCGCCAGGGCTGGCGGCCGTCCTGGGACAGGGCGTACAGGAAGAACAGGGCAAAGTACCCCGCCGCCCCCGCCACCGGGAACCGGAGCCGGGCCCACAGGGCCGCCCAGAACCGGGGCAGTCCGAAGTTCTCCACCGCATACAGCAGCAGCCGGTCCCCCACGGTCATCAGCGTCAGTGTCAGGGCGATGGCGGCAATCAGCACCGCTGTGTACAGCAGGGTCTTGATCAGCTGGGTCAGGGCTCCCCGGGGCGGCCCCAGGTGGTAGGCGATCCGCACGGACCGCATCAGGGCGTTGGTGGCCCGCATGGGGAAGTACAGGGAGAAGAACAGGCCGAACAGCAGCAGCTTCACGCTGGGATTCCGGCCCACATAGGTGAGATACACATCAATGAAGGATACCACCTCCCGGGGCAGGAGATCTCCTACCGCCGCCAGGATGGCGTCCACATCCAGCTGCAGCAGGCCCAGCAGGGAGCTGACGAAGATCAGCAGGGGGAAGATCATGAACAGCAGGTAAAAGGCCAGCGCCGCCCCCTGCATCCCCACGTTGTGCCGCAGGAACCGCTGGATCAGCAGATAGATTCCCCGCAGAAAGCGGTTTTTCGGCGGTTCCATCCAGTCCCGCCGGAGCAGGCGTCTCATCGCAGTCCCTCCTCTCTTCGTTCTCTCGCCTCTATAGTATGCGCCAAAAGGCGCGCCTCTTCCGCTTTTCTCCGGCTCACGCCCAGGTCTGCCAGATCTCCGGACAGTAGCCCACCGTGGCCTCTCTGCCGTTGCGGACGATGGGCGTCACGAACAGCTCCGGGTGCTCCAGCAGCTTCTCCTCCCGGGCGTCGGGGGTGATGTAGGCCATGTACAGGTCCTCATAGGCCCGGCATTTCGTGTTCACCAGGGCGTCAAAGCCCACTTTCTGCTTGACGGACTGGTACTCCCGGGGGGATAATCCCTTTGAGGGCAGGTCGATATACTGGTATTTGATGCGGCGCTCCTTGAACCACCGCTCCGCCTTCTTGGAGTCGAAGGACTTGGAGGAACCAAAGATCTGAATATTCATACTGCGCTCCTGTCTCAAGAATTCATTGCATGGAATGGGGGATCCGATATGACGGACAAGGTCAAGCGGCTGAAAGAACTGGTGGATGGCTCCGACAACATCGTGTTTTTCGGAGGCGCCGGCGTCTCCACGGAGTCCGGCATCCCGGACTTCCGCAGCACCGGCGGCCTGTACCACCAGGAATGGAAATATCCGCCTGAAGTGATTTTAAGCCATACGTTTTACGAAAGCAACCCCGAAGAATTTTTCCGCTTCTACCGGGCCAAAATGCTGGCCCCGGACGCCAAGCCCAACGCCGCCCACAGGAAGCTGGCGGAGTGGGAGGCCGCCGGCAAGCTGAAGGCCGTCATCACCCAGAACATCGACGGGCTCCACCAGGCCGCCGGCAGCCGGAAGGTGCTGGAGCTCCACGGCAGCGTCCACCGGAACCACTGTGAAAGATGCGGCAAATTTTACGGTCTGGACCACATCCTCCATACAGAGGGGGTGCCCCGGTGCAGCTGCGGCGGCATCATCAAGCCGGACGTGGTGCTCTACGAGGAGGGGCTGGACCAGGGGACGCTGGAGGAGTCCGTCCGCTGCCTGGCGGAGGCGGATCTGCTGATCATCGGCGGCACCTCTCTGAACGTCTATCCCGCCGCGGGGCTGATCCGCTATTTCGGCGGCCGGCATCTGGTGCTGATCAACAAGTCCCCGGTGGCTCAGGACCTGGCGGCAGACCTGGTCATCACCGATCCCATCGGGGAGACGCTGTCCCAAGTATGACCGGTTTTCCCCATTGATCTGCGCAGGCAGCTTCCCCGCCGGCGGGGAAGCTGCCTGCGTTTTCCCTTGAATTGCAAGTTGTTAATTAGAAAAATTCAAAATCTTTTTCTGTATTTTTGATTTTTCTGAAAATCCCTATTGAAAATGAAAGTTGTGTATGCTAGAATTGCATTTAACAACTACGGCAGACTTCGCCGCCGAAAGGAGCGCACCCCTATGGTCTGGAAAGAGAACCGTGAGAACGCCTATTGTGAGATCACCCCTGCCATTCTGGCTCTGAAGGAGCAGTGGGAGAAAAAGAACTATATCGATCCAAAGCTCTATAAGGAATATAATGTGAAGCGGGGCCTCCGGGACGAGGACGGCCGGGGCGTGCTCACCGGTCTGACCCGGGTGGGCGAGATCCAGTCCTACAGCGTGGAGCAGGGCGAGCACATCCACCCTGAGGACGGTATGCTCTACTACCGGGGCATCGACTGCCGGGAGCTGGTGAAGGGCTCCGAGGGCCGCCGCTTCGCCTTTGAGGAGACCGCCTACCTCCTGCTCTTCGGGGAGCTGCCCACCGCCGACCAGCTGAAGGCCTTCTGTGACCAGCTGGCCTCCTACCGGACGCTGCCCACCAACTTCTTCCGGGACGTCATCATGAAGGCGCCGCCCCGGGATCTGATGAACACCATGCAGCGGGGCATCCTGACGCTGTTCTGCTATGACGACAAGCCCAACGACATCGGGCTGGAGAACGTGCTGCGCCAGTGCCTGCAGCTGATGAGCAATATGCCCGTGCTGGCCATCTACGCCTATCAGGCCTGGCGGTTCAGCCAGGGGGACAGCCTGTTCATCCACGTGCCCAAGCCGGAGCTGTCCACGGCGGAGAACTTCCTGCGGATGCTGCGGGAGGACTGCAGCTACACAGATCTGGAGGCCCGGACCCTGGACGTGGCCCTGATCCTCCACGCGGACAACGGCGGCGGCAACAACTCCACCTTCACCAACCACGTGGTCACCTCCTCCGGCACGGACACCTACTCCGCCATCGCCGCCTCCATGGCCTCTTTGAAGGGCCCCCGCCACGGCGGCGCCAACAACAAGGTCATGGCCATGATGGATGACATCAAGGAGCACGTAAAGGACTGGAACGACGAGGGCTGTGTGGCGGACTACCTCACCAAGCTGCTGAATAAGGAGGCCTTCGACCGCAGCGGCCTGATCTACGGCCTGGGCCACGCGGTGTACACCAAGAGCGATCCCCGGTGCGAGGTCTTCCGGGCCTATGTGAACCACCTGGCAAAGGAGAAGGGCCTGGAGAACGAGCTGGCCCTGTACGCCAACGTGGAGAAGATCGGCAAGCAGCTGCTGATGGAGCGGCAGCACAAGTCGGTGCTCTCCACCAATATCGACTTCTACAGCGGCTTTGTCTATGAGATGCTGGGCCTGCCCATGGAGCTGTACACCCCCCTGTTCGCCGTGGCCCGGATCGCCGGCTGGAGCGCCCACCGGATGGAGGAGCTGTCTGTGGGCGGCAAGCTGATCCGCCCCCGGTACGAGTGCGTGGAGGAGCACCGCGCATACACCCCCATGGACCAGCGGTAAACCGCAAATCTGCCGCCGGGGCCGCGGACGCGGCCCCGGCGGTTTGCTCTCTTTTTGTCCCCGTGGAAATTTTTTCACACAAGCTGAGAAAAATGGTTGACATTTCGGTTGGTTCCCGCTATAATAATCGAGCAGTCTTTTTTAGGGGACAAACATTTGCGGCTGTGCTGGAACTGGTAGACAGGCCAGCTTGAGGTGCTGGTGTCCGAATCGACGTGTGGGTTCAAATCCCGTCAGCCGCACCATTTGGCATCCTGAAAAAGATGCCGCTCTATGCGCGAGTGGTGGAATTGGCAGACTCGCTAGATTCAGGTTCTAGTGTCCATTACGGACGTGCGGGTTCAAGTCCCGCCTCGCGCACCAAAAAGAAAGACACGCTGAAAGCGTGTCTTTCTTTTTGGGTTTTGCGGGCCGTAGGCCCGCCCCCCTTCGGCGATTCAAATGTTCGGCGGAAGTGAATTCCGTCTCCGCCAAGGTCTTGCCTGCGGCAAAGCACCCGCACGGCGCATTGGTACCGCCGGCCAGAAGGCCGGCCGGGTGGTTCTCCCATACCTTTTCGGGATTTCAAAACATCGATATGAACGCCCCTTCCAAAGAGAAGGACATCCGGATCGGATGTCCTTCTCTTTCATTTTGCCCGCCGGAGGCGGCGCAGACCGCCTCTCTTTTGTGGAGAAACTTCCTTGACAAACGTGGCCGCACATTATAAGATTTCTACAGTTTGTTGATATATCAAGAAAGGGGATGGGGGAATGGAACACTCCCTGCACATCCTGTTGTACCGCGCGTTCCACGCCCAGCGCAACTATCTGCGCCCCAGCCTGCAGGAACTGGGACTGGGGTCCGGCCAGCCCAAGCTCCTGGCCTATCTGGCCGCCAGGGGACCCTGCCATCAGCGGCAGCTGGCGGACTACTTCGACGTGGACCCCGCCAACGTCTCCCGCATGGTGGACAGCCTGGAGCGGGGCGGCTTCGTGATCCGGCGGACTGACGGCCGGCGGGACCTGCTGGAGGTCACCGGCCGGGGCCGTGCGGCCAGCGAGCTCTGGCAGGACCGCTGCCATCAGATGGAGGAGGTCCTGCTCCGGGATTTCACGCCGGAGGAGCGGGAGCGCTTCGCGGACTATCTGTCCAGGGCCTATCGGAACATTCAGCAAAAGCAGAGGGAGGCGAGACCATGAGTGATTTCAAACGGCTGCTGGGGCTGCTGGGCCCTTACCGCCGGGACCTGCTGCTGGGCGCCGGGATGGTGCTGGTGGAGAGTGCCTTCGAGCTGGTGATCCCCGTGCTGATGGCGGACATCATCGACGTGGGCGTTGCAGCAAAGGACATTCCTTTCATTCTCCACAAGGGTGTCCAGATGGGCGTCTGCGCCTTGCTGGCCCTGGTCACCGGGCTGCTGTACGCCCACTTTGCCGCCCGGGCCGCCTACGGCTGGGGTGCCCGGATCCGGGAGGCCCAGTATGAGCGGGTCCAGAAGTTTGCCTTTGTGAACCTGGACCGGTTCGAAACCTCCTCCCTGGTGACCCGGATGACCACGGACGTCACCGTCCTCCAAAACGCGGTGAACGGCGGGCTGCGGCCGCTGGCCCGGGGGCCGGTGATGCTGATTTTGGGCGTGGGCTTCTCCTTCTGGATGAACGCCCGGCTGGCCCTGGTGTTTCTGGCGTGCATCCCCATCCTGGCGGTGATCCTGTTCTGCGTGGTGCGGAAGGTGGCCCCCATGTACGGCCGCCTGCAGCAGTCCATGGACCACATGAACAACATGGTCCAGGAGGGCCTGGCCGCCATCCGGGCGGTGAAGGCCTTTGTCCGGGGGGACTACGAGGCGGAGAAATTCCAGGCGGTGAACAGTGAGCTGACCGCCACCAGCCAGCGGACCTTCCACTACGCGGTGCTGAACCTGCCCGCCTTCCAGCTGGTGATGTATCTGGCCACCGTGCTGCTGATGTGGTTCGGCGGCAATATGGTGCTGGGCGGGACCCTTCAGGTGGGCGAGCTCACCGGCGTGCTCAGCTACGTCATGCAGGTGATGAACTCCCTGATGATGATCTCCAACGTGTTCCTGCTGCTGACCCGCTCCCTGGCCAGCGCCCACCGGATCGTGGAGGTGCTGGACGAGACAGCGGCCATCACCTCTCCGGCGGACGCCGTGACCGCGGTGCCGGACGGCAGCGTGGAATTCGACCACGTGTCCTTCAAATACCACGCGGACGCCAAGGAATACGCCCTCTCCGGCGTGGATCTCCGGATGGAGGCGGGGCAGACAGTGGGGATCCTGGGGGGCACCGGCTCCGCCAAGTCCACGCTGGTCCAGCTGATCCCCCGCCTGTACGACGTGACCGAGGGCACGGTGAAGGTGGGCGGCCGGGACGTGCGGGAGTACGACCTCCAGACCCTGCGGGACGCGGTGGGCATCGTGCTCCAGAAGAATGTCCTGTTCTCCGGCACCGTCCGGGAGAATTTGAAGTGGGGCGACCGGTCGGCGGACGACGACACCCTGTGGGCCGCCTGCCGGATGGCCTGCGCCGATGAATTCCTGGAGCGGATGCCCAAGGGCCTGGACACGGATCTGGGCCAGGGGGGCGTCAATGTCTCCGGCGGGCAGAAGCAGCGCCTGTGCATCGCCCGCACCCTGCTGAAGCACCCGAAGATCCTGATTTTCGACGACTCCACCAGCGCGGTGGACACCGCCACCGAGGCCAAGATCCGCAGCGCGCTGGCACAGCTCCGGGACGTGACGAAGATCGTCATCGCCCAGCGGGTCACCTCGGTGATGGAGGCCGACCAAATCATCATTCTGGAGGACGGCCGGGTCCACGCGGTGGGCACCCATGCCTCCCTGCTGGCCTCCGACCCCATCTACCAGGAGATCTACGCATCCCAGATGAAAGGAGGGGACGGAGATGCCCGCGAAGCCGACCGGCGGTAAAAAGCCCCAGAACCTGTGGCACACCGTCCGCACCCTGCTGGCCTATATGGGGCGGCACAAGTTCCTCCTGCTGGCCGTGGCGGTGCTGGTGACCATCAGCGCCCTGGCCAATCTGCTGGGGACCTATATGATCCGGCCGGTGGTCAACACCCTGGCGGCGGGGGATTTCCACGCCCTGATCCTGGGTGTGGCCGTCACCGCCGGGATCTACGCCCTGGGGGCCCTGTGCGCCCTGGGGTACACCCAGACCATGGTGAAGGCGGCCCAGAAGGTGCTCTACGACATCCGCCGGGACCTGTTCGCCCATCTCCAGACCCTGCCCCTGCGGTTCTTTGACACCCGCCGCCACGGCGACGTGATGAGCTACTTCACCAACGACATGGACACCATCGCCGACGCGCTGAACAACAGCTTCGCCATGGTGATCCAGAGCTTCATCCAGGTGGTGGGGACACTGGTGGTCCTCTTCATCCTCAACTGGAAGCTGACCCTGGTGGTGGCGGTGGGGTATGCCGCCATGTTCGGCTATATCCGCTTCAGCGGGGCCCACAGCAAGTCCTACTACACCAAGCAGCAGGCCAGTCTGGGAGATCTGGACGGCTTCATCGAGGAGATGATGGCCGGCCAGAAGGTGGTCCAGGTGTTCAACCATGAGGCAGAGAGCCTCCGGCAGTTCCGGGAGAAGAATGAGGCCCTCCGCCAGGCGGGCACCGGGGCCCAGAGCTACGCGGCCACCATGATCCCGGCGGTGGTCACCATCTCCTATATCAACTACGCCATCGTGGCGGTGCTGGGCGGCATCATGGCCCTGCAGGGGGCCACCGATGTGGGGAGCCTGGCCAGCTATCTGGTCTTTGTCCGGCAGGCGGCCCTGCCCATCAACCAGTTCACCCAGCAGTCCAACCTGCTGCTGGCGGCCCTGGCCGGCGCGGAGCGTGTCTTTGCCGCCATGGACGAGCCGCCGGAGGTGGACGACGGCACCACGGATCTGGTCCGCGTCCGGCAGGAGGGGGACCGCCTGGTGCCCTGCCGGGAAAAGACCGGCCTGTGGGCCTGGCAGCGGCCGGACGGGACGCTGGTGCCCCTCCGGGGCGACGTGCGGTTCCAGCACGTGGACTTCGGCTACGACCCCGGCCACCTCATTCTCCGCGACATCAGCCTCTACGCCAAGCCCGGCCAGAAGATCGCCTTTGTCGGCTCCACCGGCGCAGGCAAGACGACGATTACAAACCTCATCAACCGGTTCTACGAGTTGAGCGACGGAAAGATCCGGTACGACGGCATCAACATCACCAAGATCAAGAAGGACGACCTGCGGCGGTCGCTGGCCATGGTTCTGCAGGATACCCATCTGTTCACCGGCACGGTCCGGGAGAACATCCGCTACGGCCGGCTGGACGCCACCGACGCAGAGGTGGAAGAGGCGGCACGGCTTGCAAACGCCGACTTCTTCATCCGGCACCTGCCGGAGGGATATGACACTCTGCTGACTTCCGACGGCGCAAACCTGTCCCAGGGACAGCGGCAGCTCTTAGCCATTGCCCGGGCGGCCGTGGCGGATCCGCCGGTGCTGATCTTGGACGAGGCCACCTCCTCCATCGACACCCGTACCGAGGCGCTGATTGAGAAGGGCATGGACAGCCTGATGGAAGGGCGGACGGTGTTCGTCATCGCTCACCGGCTTTCCACCGTCCGGAATGCGGACTGCATTCTGGTGCTGGAAAACGGCCGGATCATCGAAAAAGGCAACCACGAAGACCTGATCGCCCAGAAGGGCAAGTACTATCAGCTGTATACCGGACAGTTCGAGCTGTCTTAAGAAAAAACGCCCTCTGCCGGAAGCAGGGGGCGTTTCTCTTTCAAAAACTTTGGTTTTTGGTCACGGAAAATTCACTGACAAAAGACGGATCTGTGGTATACTGGGAATAGATTCCGGAAAGGGATGATCGCTTGAATTGGCTGCAAAAATTTATGATGGGGCGCTACGGTGTGGATCAGATGAACATCGGGGTTCTGATCTTTTCGATGGTCTGCACCTTTACCGCTTCGCTGACCCGGTGGCTGCTGCTGTCGATCCTGGGGACGGCTCTGCTGGCTTACGGGGTGTTCCGGATGTTTTCCCGGAATGTGTCCGCCCGGTCGAAGGAAAACCAGAAGTTCCTGGTCTTCTGGAACAAGGTGAAGGGGATCTGGTATAAGATCAAAGACTGGTTTTCCGGGAAGAAGCGGCGGTTTGCCGACCGGAAGACCCACTGCTACTTTTCCTGCCCCAAATGCAAGCGGAAGCTGCGGGTGCCGAAGGGGAAAGGGAAGATCGAGATCAGCTGTCCCATCTGCGGTACAAAATTTATAAAGAAGACGTGATAAACGCCCCGGTTCTGCCCGAAAGCGGAACCGGGGCGTTTTGCGTCTTTTAGATCAGTTTGACCGTTTCACCCACACGGCCGTGAAGGGTGCAGACGTCGCCGTTGAAGGCGAGGGAGACAGTTTCGCCGAAGCCGACCGTTACCGAGAGCTCGGTGAGTTCTCCGTTTTCCCATGCAAAGGAGAGAAGGTGGCCGCCGGGGAGCCGCACGCCCTTTAAAGAGCCTTTTTCCGCCCACTCCTTGGGCAGAGCGGGGAGAAGG
>ERZ827423.3599-NODE-3599-length-10475-cov-2.948752_pt1 | contig 10475 bp, 10 predicted proteins | sample MGYA00519775_ERZ827423 | MGnify/ENA primary metagenome ERZ827423 (study PRJEB31778, sample SAMEA3449296) | human gut metagenome | biome: human gut; feature: human-associated habitat; material: faeces | place: United Kingdom | collected 2010/2012 ...
GTGAGCGTAAATAATTTAGAAAGGGTATGATGTAGCCTTAACTATATCATACAAGAAAAAAATGAACGTTTTTTTTGAAAAAGCAGTTCCTGTTTGGATAACGGGCAGGGAAAAAGAAATGAACCTAAGGGTTCAGTTTAAAACGGCAGTGGGAAAAGGAAAAGCCGTTACCGCAAAAATTGCCACCTCGGGCATTTATCAAATGTCGGTAAACGGCAAATTTGTCTGCTATGGTCCGGCGCGTGCCGGACGAGGGTTTTTCCGTGTAGATGAAATTGATTTGACTCCTTTTGCCGACCGTGAACAGAATACGGTAATTATAGAGGTCTGCGGTTATAATGCGCGGAGCTATTATCTAATCAAGCAGGATTCCTTTTTAACTGCGGAGCTGTTGACGGACGGACGGGTGACGGCGTATACCGGCAACGATTTTACTGCGCGTATTAATCCGGAATATATAAAAAAAATACAGCGTTACAGCTTTCAGCGCCCGTTTGCGGAGTCCTACCGCATTATATCCGGCGACACATATTTTACTGATACTGTGCAGGGGACAGAACCGCTGTCGGTTATGCCGCAGCAGAATTATTTAAAGAGAAACACACCGTACCCATTATATGAAAAAACTGCGGCAAAAAGGATTTCAGGCGGAGAATTTTCTTTTTCGGAACGCGAAAGCTATTGGCGCAACGGAGCTTTTGATGCGTTGGTAGCAAAAAACGAGCAATCTGAGTATCTTTTTGAAAACCCCGATTTAATGATTACAGACGAATGTGAAAAGCTTAAACTTTCAACTCCTGTTTTAAACGAAGACAAAATACTTTCGGACGGCACATACGGTATTTACGAGCTGCCGTATAACGCAACCGGACTGATAGGAATACATATAAAATCACAGCGCCCGATCAGGCTGTATCTTATGTTTGATGAAATATTGAGCAACGCAGACCGTGTGGATTATTTGCGCGGAACATGTTGCAATGCGGCAATTTTCGATTTGCCGGCAGGAGAAAGAACCCTCCGATTTTTTGAGGTTTATACCTGCAAATACCTGCAGGCGGCGGTATACGGCGGGGATGCGGCGGCAGAGATTTTTATGATTGAGTACAAACATCCGCCGCTAAAATACACTCCGAAATTCGGTGATAAAGAAATTTGCAAAATTGCAGACGCGGCTGTTGAAACATTCCGTCAGGGCAGTGTTGATTTGTTTATGGACTGCCCTTCGCGTGAGCGCGCCGGTTGGCTTTGCGACAGCTTTTTTTCGGGAAGAACGGAATACCTGCTTTGCGGTGAAACTTCTGTTGAACATGACTTTTTGGAAAATTTCCTTTGTGAAGAAAAATATGTTAACATTCCCGACGGTATGATACCGATGTGTTACCCTGCGGATCATACGCCGAATTCCTTTATTCCTAATTGGGCTATGTGGCTTTTTTTAGAGCTTCGCGAATATCTTGACCGTTCGGGAGACCGTGAAATGGTTGAGCGGTTCAAAACAAAAGCTTTTGGACTCCTTAAATACTTCAGCCGATTTGAAAACAGCGACGGTCTGCTTGAGAATCTTGAAAGCTGGGTCTTTGTGGAATGGTCGCGGGCAAATGATTTGACCAACGGAGTTAATTATCCCTCCAATATGCTGTATTCCGCAATGCTTTCGGCGATTTCAGAGCTATATGATTTACCCGAACTTTCCAAAAAAGCCGAAAAAATACGCGAGACTGTTTACTACCAATCATTTGACGGTAAATTTTTCCGTGACCATGCCGTGAGGGAAAACGGAATCCTTAAAACAAAATCCGACTCAACAGAGGTATGTCAGTATTATGCTTTCTTTTTCGGGATTGCAACGCCCGAGCGTAACGGCGAGCTGTTTGAAATACTGCTTCACAAATTCGGTCCGGAACGAAACCGTGATACCGATTATCCCGAAATCGCTCCCGCGAATGCATTCATAGGCAATTATCTCCGCTTGGAAATTTTAATGAGGGCGGGCTTTAAGGAAGATGCTCTTAAGAATATTGTCGGATTCTTCGGCTATATGGCAGACAGAACCGGAACCCTTTGGGAAAACATCGATACCGGCGCCAGCTGCAATCATTGCTTCGCCTCTTATGTTATCTGCTGGCTTGAAAAACTGAAGAACATTATTTAATTTAAAATGCTGCTTGACAGAAATGTTTCCGATATGATATAATTGCGCTATACGAAATGGCTTTCGGGACTGACGGATAAGTGGAGCACCACGTGGACCGAAAAGCTTAAACGCCGACCGTCTGGGCATACTTATCCTTTTTTAAAGGACAAGTATGCCCTTTTTGATTCCGGAGGGGATAAAATGAAAAAAATAGCAATAATTATGGGAAGCGACAGCGATTTGCCGGTTGTAAAAAAAGCGGCGGATACACTTTCCTCATTTGGGGTGCCGTTTGAAATACACGTTTTTTCGGCGCATCGCACGCCCGAGGAAGCGGCGCGTTTCAGTAAAACGGCGCGCGAAAACGGCTTTGGGGCGGTTATAGCGGCTGCCGGAATGGCGGCGCACTTAGCCGGCGCCGTTGCCGCAAACACAACTCTGCCGGTTATTGGCATACCCATAAAATCCGGTAATTTAGGCGGTATTGACGCACTGCTTTCAACCGTACAGATGCCTTCGGGTATTCCCGTTGCCACGGTTGCGATTGACGGTGCTGTTAATGCCGCTTTGCTGTGCATAGAAATTTTAAGCGTAACCGACGGCGATTTGGCAGAAAAGCTCGAAGAAAAGCGCAAAGCCGACGCCGAAAAGGTACTTGAAAAAAATGCGGCAATAGAAAAAGAGTTTAATTAACGGAGGAATTTAAAATGGAAAAAACAACCCAGATGTATGAGGGCAAGGCAAAAAAGGTTTTTGCTACAAGCGATCCCGATTTAGTAATAGTATCTTATAAGGACGATGCAACCGCGCTTGACGGGCTTAAAAAAGGCACAATAACCGGCAAGGGCGTTATAAATAACAGAATGTCAAATTATCTTTGCCGCCTGCTTGAAAAGCATGGTGTTCCCACTCATTTTGTTGAGGAACTTAACGACCGCGAAACGGTGGTTAAAAAGGTATCAATCGTTCCGCTTGAGGTTATAATACGCAATATTTCGGCAGGCTCGTTTGCAAAGCGCTACGGCGTTAAGGAGGGCATTGTATTCGCAGAGCCTACCATTGAATTTTCTTACAAAAACGACGATCTGCACGACCCGCTTATAAATTCTTACCATGCTTTGGCTTTAGGGCTTGCAACCAAAAAGGAAATCGAAGAAATTAAGGCTATGGCTTTTAAAATCAATGATATTCTTAAAGAGTATTTCCTCTCGCTTAATGTAAAGCTTGTAGACTTTAAGCTTGAGTTCGGCAGACTGAAGGACGGCACGATTGTTTTAGCCGATGAAATATCGCCCGATACCTGCCGTTTTTGGGACGCCGACACAAACGAAAAGCTTGATAAGGACCGTTTCCGCCGCGATATGGGCGGAGTTGAAGACGCATACAACGAAATGATGAAAAGAGTTTTCGGCAACTGATATTTGGAGGCTTAAATGAGCAGCTTAAGAGAAGAATGTGGAGTATTCGGAGTATACTCGGGTGAGACAAGTGATGTTGCAAGCACTGCGTATTACGGCTTGTTCGCACTCCAGCACCGCGGGCAGGAATCCTGCGGGATTGTGGTAAACGACGACGGCGTTTTTAAGGCTTATAAAGACACGGGGCTTGTAAACGACGTTTTCACACCCGAAATAATAGGTAGGCTTGGAGAGGGCAATATTGCGGTAGGTCATGCGCGCTACGGTACTACCGGCTCAAATGACCGCAGCAACGCGCAGCCTATTGTGGTAAATCATATAAAGGGCAAAATGGCGTTGGCGCACAACGGCAACCTTGTAAATTCGGGGGAACTAAGGCGCGAATTAGAGCTTGAAGGCTCAATTTTCCACACCACAAGCGATACCGAGGTAATATCCTACATTATAACAAAGGAGCGCCTTACCGCCCCATCAATAGAGCAGGCGGTAAACGCCGCAATGAACCGCATTAAGGGCGCGTATTCGCTGGTTATAATGTCCCCCTCAAAACTTATTGCCGTGCGTGATGAAAACGGATTCCGCCCGCTGTGTTACGGCAAAACAGAGGACGGAAGATACATTGTGGCTTCCGAAAGCTGCGCGCTTGACGCGGTGGGAGCGGAATTTATACGCGATATAAAGCCGGGCGAAATAGTGGTGTTCGATAAAAACGGGGTCAGAACCATTGAAGACCATTGCCAAAAAGCGCCCTGTTCGCTTTGCGTTTTTGAGTACATTTATTTTGCGCGCCCCGATTCGGTAATAGACGGCTGCTCGGTGCATACCGCAAGGCAAAGGGCGGGCGCTTTTTTGGCGCTTGAGCACCCCGTGCAGGCAGATGTGGTAATAGGCGTGCCCGATTCGGGGCTGGACGCGGCTTTAGGTTACTCAAAGCAATCGGGTATACCCTATGAAATAGGCTTTATAAAAAATAAATACATAGGCAGAACCTTTATAGCACCGGGGCAGAAAAGCCGCGAGGATAAGGTTAAAATAAAGCTGAACCCCATAGCCGAGGTGGCACGCGGCAAGCGAATCGTTATGATAGACGATTCAATTGTGCGCGGCACTACAAGCGCCAGAATAGTAAGGCTTTTGCGCGAGGCGGGCGCTAAGGAAATACATATGCGCGTGTCCGCACCGCCGTTTATGAACCCCTGCTATTACGGAACGGATATTGACTCGCGGGAAAACCTGATAGCCTGCAAGCACTCGGTTGATGAAATAGCAAGGCTTATAGGCGTTGACTCACTCGGGTATTTAAGCGTTGAAAGCGTAAAGCAGATTGCAAAGGGCGTTCACGGCACGGGATACTGCACCGCCTGCTTTGACGGAAAATACCCGACCGAAATACCGTCGGCGCCCATGAAAAACAGATTTGAAACCAAAATTTCCGAAAATAAGGAGAACGGCAATGAATAATTCACAGTCAAAGTCATACGCCGCCGCCGGCGTTGATATAACCGCGGGCTATAAATCGGTTGAGCTTATGAAAAGCCACATTGCAAGAACAAAAACGGCAGGCTGTCTTGACGATGTGGGCGGCTTCGGCGGTTGCTTCGGTCTTGACCTTAAGGGCATTGAAGACCCCGTTTTGGTTTCGGGAACCGACGGCGTAGGCACAAAAATTAAGCTTGCAATGCTGCTTGACCGCCACAATACCATAGGTATAGACTGCGTTGCAATGTGCGTTAATGATATAATCTGCTGCGGGGCAAAGCCGCTTTTCTTTCTTGATTATATTGCCTGCGGCAAGAATTATCCCGAAAAAATAGCCGAAATAGTAAGCGGCGTGGCAGAGGGCTGCGTAAGGGCAGGCTGTGCGCTTATAGGCGGCGAGACCGCCGAGCACCCCGGTCTTATGCCCGAAGACGATTACGACCTTGCGGGCTACTGCACGGGAATAGCGGATAAAAAGAAAATGCTGCAAAAAGACACGGTTAAAGAGGGCGACGCGGTAATAGCGCTTGCTTCATCAGGAGTACATTCAAACGGCTTTTCGCTTGTACGGCGGGTGTTTGACATTGAAAATTGCGAGCTTACCTCTCCGCTTAAAGAACTCGGCGGCAGAACACTCGGCGATACGCTTTTAGAGCCTACAAAAATCTACGTTAAATCAATGCTTGCGCTTTTTGAAAAGGTGAATGTAAAAGCGGTATCGCACATAACGGGCGGCGGCTTTTACGAAAATATACCGCGCGCATTGCCCGAGGGTTACTCGGTTAAGGTTGATAAAGCGTCTCTTAAAATTCCGCCGATATTCCGCACGTTGCGGTAGCCCATCTTCTTCAAATACGCCGCGGCTTGTCCGCTCCTCGCGCCGCTTCTGCAATGTACGAAAAGCGGCGTATCCCGATTGGGGATTGCCTGTAAAACAGCGTCGATTTCGTCCAGCGGAAGATTGCGGCTGCCGTCGATATGCCCGTCCGCGTATTCTTCCCTCGTTCTTACGTCCAGCAGCACGGCGCCGGACGTTTGGCGGTATTCGGCTACGCCTTCGTCCATGCCCGATTTTGTAAACAGTCCGAACCATCCCATTTTATATTTCCTTTTCAAGCATCGCCGCGAGCTGCGCTTTCGGCTGAAAACCAACGGAAGCCGCCTGCACCTTGCCGGCCTTTACGACCACCACCATCGGAATGCTGGAAACCCCGAAGGCCGCCGCAAGCTCCTGCTCCTCGTCGACGTTGACCTTGCCGACCTTCGCCTTTCCTTCATATTCCCCTGCGATTTGCTCCACCACGGGCGACAGCATTCTGCACGGAGCGCACCAGGGCGCCCAAAAGTCCAGCAGCACCGGGAGCTCAGAGCGGACGACCTCCGCCTCAAAATTGTTCTTTGTAATTTTCAGTTCCGCCATTTTGATTCTCTCCTTGATTCCTTGAATTTGTTAGCCGATTGTAAAACGCAGTTTTACAATCACCTATCCTTGGATTTGTAATAAAGCATGCAGTGGCAATACCCCTCAAAGTCCGGGTCGCTGATCTGCTTTTTAAATTCTTCGCACATACACTTATATTCTTCTTTTTTCTCTCTGCGGCAGGGGCAATAGCCGCCCGTTCGTTTCAGACCCTCTTTTACAGTCTGCACGATTTCCGCGTCGTGATTCAATGTGATTTTCATTTTGCTCCTTTCGCGGCTTGCTCCGCTTCGCTTGATGGCCTTATTTTACCACGCCTTCGAGTTTCCGACTGTGACTAAGTCTCGTTTGGAAAAAAAATAAAAAAATTCCCCTGATCCGGAAATCAGAGGAAGATTTACCCGATATTTCTCAGCCCGTCGATGTCCTTTAAACGGATGGAGCCGCGCTTCATTTCGACCAAGCCGTCAGACGCAAAGCGTTTGAGCATCCGCGCCACCACTTCCCGGGCGGAGCTGACCTGAACGGCGATCTGCTCGTGCGTCATGCGGATTTCCGGCCGGCCCGTCTTGTCGTATTCATCCAGTAAAAACACGGCCAGCCGCTTGTCAAATTTGGCGAACAAAATCTGCTGCATGGCCCACATCACCGACGAAAAACGTTCGGTAGCCAGCTCGTACATAAAGCATTTTACGCGGATATTCTCTTCCGCGAGCTGAGCGAACGCGCCGGAATGAACCACCAGCAGCTCGCAATCCCGCTCCACAACCATCTGCGTATCAAAGGTGATCTGGCTGATCACGCAGGAAGCGGACAGAATGCAGCAATCGCCCTCCTCCAATCGGAAAAGCGTCACTTCGCGTCCTTCTTCGGAAAGAAGATAGATCCGGATACTCCCTTTCAGCACATAGAACATTCCCAGGCAGACGCTTCCGCAGCCGTGAATAATCTCGCCTTTTTCGCTGTGGCGCAAACTCGCGTTGCTCGCAAGATACGCCTTCTGCCTTTCTTCAAGCGCGTCCCAATACGGCAATTTCGGAAGCGCATGTTCGATCTCGTGCATTTTCTCCCTCCACTGATCGTTCGGGACGCGGTATCCGCTCCCGCGCCCGCTTCGGCCCCAGCCGCGCCCTCCCTTGATCCGCGTTCGGCGCAGTTCCCGCCGGCCCAGCCGGACGGAGCGTTTCTCCGCCTGAACGGAAAAAACGGGATCAACAAGAGACGGTTTCGGATTTATTTGAACTTCTCCTTCATCTTGTCGAAGAAGCCCTTTTTCTGCGCGTTATTCTTGTCCTGCGAGATCGATTCAAGCTCCCGCAGCAGCTCTTTTTGCTTTCCGTTGAGGTTCTTCGGCGTCTCGACGACGACCGTCAGCAAATAGTCGCCGCGGTTTTTGGAGTTGACCTGCGCGATGCCGCGGTTCTTGATGCGGAAGACCGTCCCGCTCTGGACGCCCTCGGGGATCGTATAGCGGAACGTCCCCTCCAACCCGGGCACTTCGAGCTCGTCGCCCAGCGCCGCCTGCGTAAAGGTGATCGGCACCGTACAGAGCAGGTTGCTGCCGTTGCGCGTAAAAAACTCATGACGTCCGACGCGGATGGTCACGAGCAGGTCGCCGGCCGGGCCGCCGTTGACGCCCTGATTGCCCTGCCCGCGCAGAACGACGGTCTGATCGTCGTCGATCCCGGCGGGAATTTTGACCGAAATCGTCCGCGCGCGGCGCGTATAGCCGGCGCCCCGGCAGTTCTGGCAGGGCTGCTTGATGGTTTTTCCCTTGCCGCCGCAGCTCTGGCAGACGCCCGTGGTGCTGATGGTTCCGAGCGCGGTGCGCCGCGTTGTGCGCACCTGCCCGCTGCCGTGGCAGACGGGACACGTCTCGACCGTGCTGCCCTTGGCCGCGCCCGTTCCGTTGCAGTCGTCGCATTTTTCCACGCGGTTGACCGTGATATCCTTTGCGCAGCCAAAGGCCGCCTCCTCAAAGGTGATCTGAACGCTGCGTTCCAAATCCTCGCCGCGCCGCGGCGCGTTTCTCGACTGCGCCGCGCTCCCGCCGAAGCCGCCGCCGAAAATCGAGCTGAAAATGTCGCCGAAATCGCCCATGTCAAAGCCGCCGAAGCCGCTGCCGTAACCGCCGTAGCCGCCCTGTCCCGCGCCGTAATTCGGATCGACGCCCGCAAAACCGAACTGGTCGTATTTGCCCTTCTTCTGCGGGTCGGACAAGACCTCATAGGCCTCGTTGACCTCTTTAAACTTCGTCTCGGCCGCCTTGTCGCCCGGATTTAAATCAGGGTGATACTGCTTGGCCAGCTTCCGGTACGCTCTTTTTATCTCATCGTCGCTCGCCGTTTTGGAAACGCCGAGCACCTCATAATAATCCCGTTTATTCTCTGCCATATGTTCCGCACCGCCTGATACCGCGCCCCGCGCGATAAGGCCCTTCCTCTCCCGCCGAATTCACTCGCGCCCCACCGGCGCCGTCCGTTTTTTTCTGAATATTCCACACCGTCATCCGCGCACAGCCGGTTTTCCGCCGGCTTATCGTCTGATTCATTTTGCACCGCACGGTGAAAGCCAAAAAGCAGCGGGAAAACTCCGCCGTATTTTTTACGTCTGAACCTCTGCGGAAGGGATACGGCGGAAAAACTCCGCCGTATCCCCTTGCAGAATGCTTGTCAAAGGCGTTTCTGCGCCTTATTTGTTCTGATCGCCGTCGTCCTTGACCTCGTAGTTGGCGTCGTAGTAGCCGTTCTCGTCCGGTCCCGCCTGCGCGCCGCCGGCGGCCGCGCCGTCGGGCGCCGCGCCGGTCTGCTTATAGAGCTTTTCCGACAGCGCGTAGAAGCGCTTCGTCAGCTCCTCGCTCTCGGCCTTGATCGCCGCCGCGTCGTCGCCTTTCAAGGCCTCCTTGACCTTTTCGGCCTGCTCCTTGACCGGCGCCTTGTCGTCCTCGGTCAGCTTGTCGCCGACCTCGGAGAGCATCTTTTCGCTCTGGTAGACAAGCTGCTCGGCCTGATTGCGGGCGTCGACTTCCTCGCGGCGCTTCTTATCCTCCTCGGCGTACATCTCGGCTTCCTTGACGGCCTTGTCGACCTCGTCCTTGCTCATCGTCGTCGAGGACGTGATCGTAATCTTCTGCTCCGCGCCCGTGCCGAGGTCCTTGGCGGAAACGTTGACGATGCCGTTGGCGTCGATGTCAAAGGTGACTTCAATCTGAGGAACGCCGCGGCGTGCCGGGGCGATGCCGTCCAGATGGAAGCGGCCGAGGCTCTTGTTGTAAGCGGCCATCTCGCGCTCGCCCTGCAGGACGTTGACCTCAACGGAGGTCTGGTTGTCTGCCGCGGTGGAGAAGACCTGGCTCTTTCTGGTGGGGATGGAGGTGTTGCGCTCGATGAGCTTGGTGAACACGCCGCCGAGGGTCTCAATGCCGAGGGACAGAGGAGTGACGTCGACGAGGACGATGCCCTCAACGTCGCCGGTCAGAACGCCGCCTTGGATAGCTGCGCCGATAGCAACGCACTCATCGGGGTTGATGCCCTTGAAGCCTTCCTTGCCGATAAGGGACTTGACCATGTCCTGAACTGCGGGGATACGGCTGGAGCCGCCGACGAGCAGGACCTTGGTGATGTCGCTGGGCTTGAGGCCTGCATCGGACAGAGCCTGCTTCACAGGGCCGCTGGTCTTTTCGACGAGGTGGTGGGTCAGCTCATTGAACTTTGCACGGGTCAGAGTAACATCGAGGTGCTTCGGGCCGGTGGCGTCTGCGGTGATGTAAGGCAGATTGATGTTCGAGGTGGTCACGCTCGAGAGCTCGACCTTTGCCTTCTCGGCTGCCTCACGCAGTCTCTGCATTGCGACCTTGTCTGCGCTCAGGTCGATGCCCTCGGTCTTCTTGAACTCGGAGACGAGGTAATCAGTGATGCAGGCGTCGAAGTCGTCGCCGCCGAGGCGGTTGTTGCCGGCGGTCGCGAGAACATCGATAACGCCGTCGCCGATCTCCAGAACGGAGACATCGAAGGTGCCGCCG
>ERZ827423.3604-NODE-3604-length-10460-cov-3.514464_pt1 | contig 10460 bp, 10 predicted proteins | sample MGYA00519775_ERZ827423 | MGnify/ENA primary metagenome ERZ827423 (study PRJEB31778, sample SAMEA3449296) | human gut metagenome | biome: human gut; feature: human-associated habitat; material: faeces | place: United Kingdom | collected 2010/2012 ...
GGCGACGTGGCGAAGGTCACCATCGTCAAGCTCATGCCCTTCGGCGCGTTCGCCGAGGTGCTGCCCGGCGTTGACGGCCTGATCCACATCTCCCAGATCGCCAACCGCCGCATCGGCAAGCCCGATGAGGTCCTGACCGTCGGCGACATTGTCGATGCGAAGATCACCGCGATCGACGAGGAGAAGCACAAGATCTCCCTGTCCATCCGCGCGCTGACCGCTCCCGAGCCGGCCCCGGTGCGCGAGCGCTCGGCGAAGAAGCCGCATGCTCCGGAAGCTGACGCTCTGGTCTACGAAGTGTCCGCCACCGGCGAGGCCACCGGCAACATCCCCGAGATCGACGACGACGAGATCGACGAGTAATTTCCGTCCTGAAACATCCCTGCACGAACCGTGCAGGGATGTTTTTTGCTGCCCGCACCTTGCGCCGGTCTGCATTTCTGATTATAATGAAGCTATAGAATTTTGGATCATTGTACGATATTCGAGAAAGGAGCGATCCCATGGCACTGTACGGAAAGATCAAAGCGAAGCTCGTCGGCAAACCGTTTTGCACGATGGTCGTTCTGGCGGCCGGTTCTTCCAAGCGGATGGGCCGCGACAAGCTGATGATGGAGGTCGGCGGTGTGCCGGTGCTCGTGCGCTCGCTGCAGGCGATGCAAAACTGCGCCGCTGTGGATGAGCTCATCGTCGTCACGCGCACGTCCCGCCTCGAGGAGATCGCGGCGCTGCGCAACCGGTACGGCCTGACGAAGATGACCAAGGTCGTCGTCGGCGGCATGACGCGCGCCGAGTCCTCGCTGGCCGGCGTGTTGGCGGCGAGCAATAGGGCCACGCTCATCGGCATCCACGACGCGGCGCGCCCGCTTGTGACGGATGATATCATCACGGAGACCATTCAGGCGGCGAAAAAGAGCCGCGCGGCCGCGCCCGGCATCCCGGTGCGCGACACGGTCAAGCGCACGGCCGGCGGCGTTATCACTGGCACGCCCGAGCGCGCGTCGCTCACCGCCATTCAGACGCCGCAGGTGTTCCAGGCGGATCTGATCAAGGCCGCGCTCACGAACGCCATGCGCAAGCACCTGGCCATCACCGATGACTGCTCGGCCGTGGAGCAGCTGCGTGTCAAGCCGGTCGTGACGCAGGGTTCGGACGAAAACCTCAAGATCACGACGCCGATCGATATCGAGCTCGCGGAGTCTATTCTCAGGAGGCGCGGCGGGGCATGATGCGCATTGGTCACGGTTATGATGTACACCGGCTCGTCACGGGCCGCAAGCTCATCCTCGGCGGTGTGGACATCCCGCACGAGACCGGCCTGCTCGGCCACTCGGACGCGGACGTGCTGACGCATGCCGTCATGGATGCGCTGCTCGGCGCGGCGGCCATGGGGGATATCGGCCACCTTTTCCCGGACAATGACCCGGCTTATGCCGGCGCGGACAGTCTGGCGCTGCTGCGCGAGGTAACGGCGCGCCTGCACGCAGCCGGATACACGGTCGGCAATCTGGACTGCACCGTGCTCGCTCAGGCGCCGAAGCTCGCGCCGCACATCGCGCAGATGCGCCGCAATCTGGCGCAGTGCATGGACGTGGACGTGGACCGCGTCAGCGTCAAGGCGACGACCGAGGAGGGCCTCGGCTTCACCGGCACGCGCGAGGGCATCGCCGCGCACGCGGTCGTCCTGATCGAACGGATTTCGTAAACGCCTGCGCCGCTCCCGCATAGAATAAGGCATAACGATGTGGGAGGGAGCTCATAATGCAGCGCTACTGTCTGATCATGTGCAGGTCACTGACCTATGCACAGCGGTCATCGCAAGTGCTCGAGCGCGCGGGCATTACCGCCACTGTGCTCAAAGCGCCGCAAAGCGTTTCAAAGACCGGATGCACGTATTGCGTCAAACTTTATGAATCCCGTCTGGTTCGTGCGCTGGCGCTCCTGGACCGCGCAGCGATCCGGCGGGGTAAGGTGTATCGCCTGCTGGAAGATGGCACTTACCAGGAGGTGACGGTATGATCTATCTGGACTCGGCGGCGACGAGCCTGCTCAAGCCGCCGTCGGTGGCGCGTGCGACGGCCATGGCCGTGCGCACGATGGCAAGTCCCGGCCGCGGCGGCCACAGCGCCGCCATGCGTGCGGCCGATACGGTGTTTGCCTGCAGAGAAGCAGCGGCGGAGCTGTTTCATGTTCCGGAGCCGGAGCGTGTCGTGTTCACCATGAATGCGACGCACGCACTCAACATTGCGATCCACTCGCTCGTATCGCCCGGTGATCCGGTCGTGATCTCCGGCTACGAGCACAACTCCGTCACGCGCCCGCTCCATGCGCTGGGCGCGCAGGTGCGCGTGGCGGAAAGTCCGCTCTTCGACCCCGAGGCAGCGGTCAGCGCCTTCCGGCGCGCGCTGCCGGGTGCGAAGGCGGCCGTGTGCACGATGGTGTCGAATGTGTTCGGCTATCTGCTGCCGGTGCGGGAGATTGCGGAACTTTGCGCCGCCGCGGGCGTCCCACTGATCGTGGATGCCTCGCAGGCGGCCGGCTGTGTGGCGTTTGACGCGGCGGCGCTCGGTGCGGCGTTTGTGGGCATGCCGGGGCATAAGGGCCTGCTTGGCCCGCAGGGCACGGGCATCCTGCTGTGCTTTGCGCAGCCGAAGCCCCTGCTGTGCGGCGGCACCGGCTCGCAGAGCGTACTGCAGGATATGCCCGAGGAGCTGCCCGACCGGCTCGAGGCCGGAACGCACAACGTTCCAGGCATCGCGGGGCTGCTCGCCGGGATCCGCTATTTATCGGCGCAGGGCGTCGAGCATATCGAGCGGCGGGAGCGGTGGCTCGCGCAGCGCCTGACGGCGCAGCTGCGCGCGCAGCCCCGGCTGGAGGTGTTTGCGTCGCCGGATCCGGCGCGCCAGACGGCGGTGCTGTCCGTCCGCTGCCGGGATATGGACAGCGAACTGCTGGCGCAGGAGCTTGCGCGCTACGGCATCGCCGTGCGTGCGGGGCTGCACTGCGCGCCGGTCGCGCACCGCACGGCCGGAACGCTGGAGACTGGCACGGTGCGCCTGAGCCTGTCGCCCTTCAACACGGACGCGGAGATCGCGCGCACGGCGCGCGTGTTCCACGAGATCCTGCGCGCGGGATAACGCAGATTATGTATTGAAATCCGCCGGTTTGTAGGGTATAATATTATAATTCATAAGATTGGCGTTTTGCACCTGCAAAACGGAAACGAACAGCCGAGGAAATGCTTATGGCACAACTTGCAGCCTTCTGGGCAAAGCTGACGATGCTGGTGTCCACGATCCGGTTTTCTGACATCGTGGATATCCTGATCGTCGCTTATCTGATTTACAATGTCATCATGCTCATCCGCAAGACGAATTCCTATCGCCTTGCACAGGGCGTTCTGCTGATCCTGATCGCGCTGTGGCTGTCGGGTGTGCTGAAGCTGACGATGTTCAACCGCATCCTGCAAAAGACGGTCGAGCTTGGCCTGATCGCGCTCGTCATCATCTTTCAGCCGGAGCTGCGCCGCCTGCTCGAGCGCATGGGCAGCAAGGCGCTCCCGCGCTTTGGCGCAAAGCCGCTCGAGACGCTGGGCATGGACAATGTCATTTCGCAGACCATTGCCGCCTGCACGCAGCTGTCGGCGACCAAGACCGGTGTGCTCATCGTTTTTGAGCGCAGCGTGACGCTCGATGAGCAGATGCGCAGCGGCACCATCATCAATTCGGACGTGACGGCGGAGCTGCTCAAGAATATTTTCTATCCCAAGGCGCCGCTGCATGACGGCGCGGTCGTGATCCGGGATGGCCGCATCGCGGCGGCCGGCTGTGTCCTGCCGCTGACGAGCAACACGAACCTCAGCCCGGATCTCGGCACGCGCCACCGCGCGGGCATCGGCATGAGCGAGCACTCGGACGCCGTGATTGTGATCGTATCCGAGGAGACCGGCGGTATTTCCATCGCCGTGGACGGTATGCTCAAGCGCCGCCTGTCCCCGGACACGTTTGAGGCGATCCTCCGCAGCGAACTGGTGCCGGCGGAAGAGCAGCAGCGCAGACGCTGGGACATCATTGTCGATTTCGTAAAGAAACTCAATCCGCTTCGTCGGGAGAAACAACATGACAAAAAAGACGACGATCAACAAAATAGTCAGCAGTAAGGCTTTCTGGATCATCATTTCGCTGCTGGCCTCGTTCCTGCTGTGGACGTATATCATGTCCACGGAGGAGACGACGATCGAGATGACGTTTTCCAATGTCAAGGTCGTGTATCAGGGTGCAGATGATCTGCGCGCTACGCGCGGCCTGATCGTCACGGGCGCCGACGCGGACACGGTTTCCGTGCGCCTGAAAGGCACGCGGCGCGTGCTCGGCAACCTCAGCTCGGCGGACCTGTCGGCGGTCATCGACGTGTCCGGCATCTCGCAGGCGCGCGAAATGCAGGTGAGCTATTCGCTGCAGTATCCGACCAATGTCGATAAGAGCAGCATCACCGTCTTGAGCAAGTCGCCGGAGACGATCAGCTTCTCCGTCGTGCAGGAGGCCAACAAGACGCTCGAAGTGAAGGGCGTGTTCACCGGCAGCGTTAAGGATGGCTACACGGCCGAACCGATCCAGGTAGATCCGTCGTCCATCACGCTCTACGGCCCGCAGGAGGAGCTCGACGCGGTGGACAGCATCTGCGTCTATGTCACGCGCACGGATCTGGACAAGTCCATTGCGCCGACCAACTGCCCATATGTCCTGCTGGACAAGGACGGCAACAAGCTCACCCCCAAAGAGATCACCGGCAATTATGACACGGTCAGCGTGTCCATGCCGGTGCTGATGAACAAGGACCTGCCGCTGACGGTCTCACTGGTCGGCGGCGCCGGGGCGACGGAGGACAACTGTGTCATCGAGATCGAGCCGAAGAGCATCCAGGTCGCGGGCGATACGACGGTGCTGCAGACGCTCAACCAGCTCGTTGTGGCGACTGTCGATCTGTCGAGTTTTGCCACATCTTACGAGACGACGGTCACGATCCCGCTTGACAACAATCTGCGTAATCTCAGCGGCGTCACGGAGGCAACGGTCCGCATCTCCGTCCGCGGACTGGAAACCGAGAAGATCACGGCGACGAATATCACAACGACCGGCACGAACCGGCACGTGGAGATCGCAACGGCATCTCTGGTCGTGACCGTGCGCGCGCCGGCGGAGACGATCTCGCAGATCACGGCGGACAACATACGTGTTGTCGCCGATCTGACAAATTACAAGGCCACGAGCGGTACGGTCGCCGTGCCGGCCAAGGTCTATGTGGACGGCTTCTCCGACGCCGGTGCGATCGGGGAATACGTTGTGAATGTGCATTTTACGGGAGGATGATACCATGACGCAGGATGCAGTGGTAACAAAGCTGGTCAGCCGCCATGTGGCGGAGGTGGAAGTGGAGCGCGGCACGGCGTGCGGCGGCACATGCGAGTCGTGCGAGGCGTGCGTGTTCCAGAACCGCATCCGTGCAGAGGCGGTCAATAAGGTCTCAGCGCTGCCGGGGCAGAAGGTCGTCATTGAGAGCAAGACGTCGGACGTGCTCGGCGCGGCGGCGCTGCTGTATCTGGTGCCGTTTGTGCTGCTGTTTCTGGGCTATGCCATCGGCAATGCGCTCGGCTGGGCCGAGGGCGGCTGTGTTTTGATCGGCTTTGGCTTTTTTGCGCTCGGCGTGGCGTTCAATGTTATCTACCAGCGTAAGAAGAAAGCCAGCCCCATTACTTTTGAGATCATTCAGATCCGGGAATCCTAAGATAAGAAGGGTAAGCCAATGATAAGAAGTATGACCGGCTACGGCGGCGCAAAGGGCGTCGTTGAGGGCCTGAACGTCACGGTGGAGCTCAAGAGCGTCAACAACCGCTATCTGGACATCGCCGTGCGCATGCCGCGCAATTTCCTCTTCGCGGAGGACGCGGTCAAATCCACCATCCAGCAGCACGTCAGCCGCGGCAAGCTGGATGTGTTCGTCACGATCGATTCCTCGCAGGCGGCCGATACCGTCCTGCGTGTGAACGAGCCGCTGCTGCGCGCCTATATCGACACGCTCAATACGCTCGCCGTGCGCTACGACCTGAAAAATGACATGTCGCTCATGTCGCTCATGCGCTTTCCGGACATCCTGTCCGTGGAGAAGGCGGAGGCGGATCAGGATAAGATCCGCGCCGGTCTGGTCGCGCTGACGCAGCAGGCGCTCGCTGACTATGACCAGATGCGCGAGCGCGAGGGCGCGAAGCTCCGCGCCGACGTGGAGGAAAAGCTCGCGCGTATCGAGTCGCTGGTGACAAACGTGGAGGCGGCCGCCCCCGAGACGGCTGCGGCCTACGAGGCGCGTCTGCGCCAGAAGCTCGAGGCGGTGCTCGCCGCGGCCGATATTGACGAGTCGCGCATCATTGCCGAGGCTGCGATCTATGCCGACCACGTTGCCGTCGATGAGGAGACGGTGCGCCTGCGCAGCCACATCGCGCAGCTGCGCCAGATGCTGGAGTCCGGCTCTCCGGTCGGCCGCAAGGCGGACTTCCTCATTCAGGAGTTCAACCGCGAGGCGAACACCATCGGCTCCAAGTGCCAGAACGCGGACATCGCAAAGGTGGTCGTCGACCTCAAGTCCGAGATTGAGAAGATCCGCGAGCAGATCCAGAACATCGAGTAAGGAGCAGTGGACTTGAAACTCATCAACATCGGATACGGAAACTATGTCTCCGCGGAGCGGCTGCTGGCTGTCGTCAGTCCGGATTCCGCCCCCATCAAGCGCATCGTGCAGGACAGCCGCGAGATCGGTATGCTCATCGATGCGACCTATGGACGAAAGACGCAGGCCGTCCTCATCATGGATACCGGCCACGCGGTGCTTTCGGCACTGCCGCCGGATGCGGTACAGGGCCGTGTCCAGGCCTCAGATCAGGAAACCGGAGGAGATGCAACATGAACCGCCAGACAGGAAAACTGATTTTGATCTCCGGGCCGTCCGGCACCGGAAAGAGCACGGTCATTGCCCGACTGATGCGCCTGCGGGATGACGTGTGCTTTTCCGTTTCGGCCACGACGCGCGCTCCGCGTCCCGGCGAGGTGGACGGCAAGGACTATTTTTTCGTCACGCGCACGGCGTTTGACGCCATGGTCGCGGGGGACGAGCTGCTGGAGCACGCCGAATACGTCGGCAACTGCTACGGCACGCCGAAGAGCTATGTTGAGCGGCGCTGCGCCGAGGGCATGCATGTCCTGCTGGACATTGACGTGCAGGGCGTGCACCAGATCTCCGAGAACCGGCCGGACGCGATCCGCGTGTTTATGATGCCGCCGTCTCTGGCGGAGCTGGAGCGCCGGCTGCGCGGCCGGCACACGGACGACGAGCAGAAGATCTGCGAGCGTCTGGCGCAGGCACGCCGCGAGTGCGCGCTGGCGTATACATATGATTACATCGTCATCAATGACGATCCCGACGTCGCGGCCAAGGAGCTCGACGCCATCATCACGGCAGAGTGCTGCCGCTATCCCGATCGGAAAAACTATTTTACAGAGGTGCTTGAAAAATGATGCTTTATCCTCCCATGAGCGAGCTGGCCGCCAAGGCCGGCAGCCGTTATCTGCTGGTGAATCTGGTCGCGCGCCGCGCGCGCAACATCGCCGCCGCCGCGCAGGCCGCGGGCGAGCCGCTGGATACCAAACCGGTTTCCATGGCGATCGATGAGGTGTATGACGGCCGCCTTCAGGTCGTGCACAAGGAATAATCGCTTTCAGGCGGGCAGTACCCGCCTGATTTTTTCGGAGAGGGGGGGCGCGCAGATGCTGCAGATCCCGGTCGCAAAGGTCGCCGTTCTGGCTGCAACGTTTGCGTTCGACCGACCGTATACGTATAAGATCCCGCAGCCGCTGGCGGATACGCTTCGCCCCGGCTGCCGCGTCATGGTGCCGTTTTCGCGCGGGAACCGCCCGTGTGAGGGTATGGTGCTTGCGCTGGACAAGGCAGAGGATGACCCGAAGCTCAAGCCCATCACGCGCCAGCTCGACCCCGAGCCCATCCTCTCACTGGAACTGATCCGTCTGGCCGTCTGGATGCATGACCGCTTTTTCTGCACGATCTATGACGCGCTGCACGCGATCCTGCCGGCCGGCGTCTGGTATCGGGTCAGCACGGTCTACTGCGCGGCGCCGGAGCTGGATGAGGCCGCGGCGTTGGCCCAGTGCGGGAGATCCAAGCAGCGGCGGCTTGCACTCGAGACCGTGCTGGAGCACGGCGGCCGCTGCCCGCTCGACGAGCTGCAGGCGGCGTTTGGCGACAAAGAACCGGCAAGCGCGCTGCACTGGCTCGTGGAGCAGAAATTTCTGACCGTGGAGGGCACGCAAAAGCGCGTCGTGCGCGACAAGCAGCTGGAGTATGCCAGTCTCGCCGTCCCGCTGGAAGAGGCGCAGGAGGAGATCCGCCGCCGCCGGCGTGCGCCGCATCAGGTCGCCATTTTGGAGCTGCTGTGCACGATCGGCCGCGCGTCGGCCGGTGAAGTGTGCCAGTTTACCGGCGCGCCGAGAAGCTCCATGAAGGCGCTTGTGCAGCAGGGCGTCGTGCACATTGACGCCGAGCCCTATTTTCGCCGTCCGGTGCATTACACCGGGCAGCCGCAGCCGATCCCGGCGCTGACACCGGCGCAGGAGCAGGTGTTTGACGGCCTGAAGGAGCTGCTGCACGCACCGGACGCGCAGGCGGCGCTGCTCTTCGGCGTGACCGGCAGCGGCAAGACGCTCGTCTACCTGCACCTGATCGCGCAGGCGCTCGCGGCGGGGCAGGGCGCGATCCTGCTCGTGCCGGAGATCTCGCTGACGCCGCAGATGATCGAGGCGTTTTCCGCCTATTTCGGTGACACGGTCGCCGTTTTGCACAGCGGCCTGCCGCTCTCGGAGCGCTACGACGAGTGGAAACGCATCCGCGCGGGTCTCGCGCGCGTCGTTGTCGGCACGCGCAGCGCGGTTTTCGCACCCGTGCAGGATCTCGGCCTGCTCATCATCGACGAGGAGCAGGAGGACACCTATAAGTCCGAGAGCACGCCGCGCTATCACGCGCGCGACGTGGCCAAGTTCCGCTGCGCCCAGCACCGTGCGCTGCTGCTGCTCGGCTCGGCAACGCCGGACGTTGTCAGCCGCTATTACGCCGAGACCGGGCGCTATCATTACTTCACGCTGCCGGATCGGTTCAATGCCCGTAAGCTGCCGGACGTCATCATCGCCGATATGAAGCAGGAACTGCGCAACGGCAACTCCGGATCCATCAGCTCCGTGCTCTATGGCGAGCTGGAGGAGAATCTCCGCCGCGGCGAGCAGAGTATTTTGTTTCTCAACCGGCGCGGCGCGAGTAAGATCGTCACCTGCGCCGAGTGCGGCGCGACCTATTCGTGCCCGAACTGCAGCGTCAGCCTGACGTATCATCAGGGCAACCAAATGCTCATCTGCCACCACTGCGGCTACCGCCGGCGGGTCGATCCGCAGTGCCCGGTCTGCGGCGGCGAGCTGCGCTTTCTCGGCGACGGGACGGAGCGCATCGAGGCGGATCTCCACGCGCTGTTCCCCGGCGTGGAGACGCTGCGCATGGATGCCGACGCCATCGCCATGGCCGGCACGCACGAGGCGCTGCTGCAGCGCTTTGCGCGCGAGCGCATCCCCATCATGATCGGCACGCAGATGATCACAAAGGGGCTGAATTTTGAAAACGTCACGCTCGTCGGCGTGCTCAATGCCGACCAGAGCCTGTACGTCGGCGATTACCGCGCCAATGAGCGCACGTTTTCGCTCATCACGCAGGTCATCGGCCGCAGCGGCCGCGGTGATGCGCCCGGCCGGGCCGTCATCCAGACATTCACGCCCGCGAACGAGACCATCCGGCAGGCGGCGCGGCAGGATTACGATGCGTTTTACCGCTCGGAGATTCGGCTGCGCAAGCTCAACGGCACGCCGCCGTTCAGCGAGGTGCTGGCCGTCACGGTCTCCGGCGCGCAGGAGAATGCGGTCGTGCGCTGCTGCGCCTATATCCGCGATTACTTTCGCCAGACGATCGGCGAACGCGCGGAGGTGCTCGGCCCGGCGCCGCTGCCGGTCGTGCGCATGAACAACCGCTACCGCTACCGCGTCACGCTTTACTGCAATCAGAGCAAGGCGGTGCGCCGCGCGGCGGCGAACATCGTCATGTACTGCAACACAGAAAAATCATTCCGCGATGTCACCGTTTTTGCCGATGACAATCCGCTGGATTAGAGGAGAGATACGATATGGCTACAAGAATGATTCTCAAAAACGGCGACCCGCAGCTGCGCAAGCACTGCCACGAGGTCAAGGATTTTAATCCCCGGCTGCACATGCTGCTCGACGATATGCGCCAGACGCTGGCCGAGTCCAACGGCGTCGGCCTTGCCGCGCCGCAGATCGGTATCCTGCGCCGCGTGTTTG
>ERZ827423.3606-NODE-3606-length-10456-cov-4.913566_pt1 | contig 10456 bp, 10 predicted proteins | sample MGYA00519775_ERZ827423 | MGnify/ENA primary metagenome ERZ827423 (study PRJEB31778, sample SAMEA3449296) | human gut metagenome | biome: human gut; feature: human-associated habitat; material: faeces | place: United Kingdom | collected 2010/2012 ...
ATGTATGGACTTACGTTTTTTTGCGGCTACGCCGCTGGCTGCTGAAACAGCAGCCAAATAAAACGGTTTTTAACCGTTTTATTGAAAACTAGTATCAGTTAAGCACCCCGTGATGAACGCCGGGGCTGGTTTCCGTCAGGCGTTCAAAGGAATAGCCGTTGTTCAGTCCCCAGACGATGATGTCCTCCACCGCGTCCACGCTGAAATCGTGGATGTCATGCTGCAAAACCACGGAGACCCGGTTCTGGCTGACGCCTGCCGTTACGTTAGCAAAAACCGTCTGTGCCTTTTTCGCGCCGCCGGCGTCGTTGCTGTCCACGTTCCAGTCGAAATACTGGAAGCCCGCATCCTGCACCGCCCGGGTCAGCAGGCTCATCAGCCCCACGCAGCTGTGGGCGCTGACGGTGTTGGAGCTGCCGCCGGGGAAGCGCATCAGGGTGGTTTTGACCCCGGTATTCCGGTAAATTACGTCCTGCATCCCCAGCAAATCCGCAAAATACGCCTCCGGACTGGCATAAATGCGCTCATAAACGTGGGACATGGTGTGAATGCCGATGCTGTGTCCCCTGCCCACGATCTCCTTCATCATTTCGCCGTAGCCCCGGTTGGTGACAAAGAAGGTGGCCTTCACGCCGTAGCTGTCCAGCACGTCCAGCAGCTGCTGCGTGTAGGGGCCGGGGCCGTCGTCGAAGGTCAGATAAATGACCTTTCCCTCGGGCCAGACGACCTCGGGTCGGGGAACCGCCTTTACCTCCACGGTTCTGGTGACGGTGGTGGTGTTTTCGTAGCCGTCGGTGACGGTGTAGGTCACGCTGTAGGTTCCCGGCGTCAGCCAGTCCACCTCGCCGTCCACCTGCACCTGCCCGGTCAGATCGCCGTCCACGTTGTCCAGCGCGGAGTACCCCGGCTCCTGATAGAAGGTACCGGTGGTGATGGCCATATCCGCGCCGCCCTCCAGCGTGATCTCCGGCGGGATCGGGTCATAATAGGGCACCTCCCGCTCCGCGTAGCCGGGATTTCCGGAGGAATCCGTCACCGCGTAAATGATCTTCCCGTATTCCTCCGACCGAACCACCCGGTCGGTGATGTCGCCGTCATAATTGTCGATGGCCTTGTAGCCTGCCTCCCGGTAGGGCGTGCCGGGAAGCAGCGTCCCGCCCGTGTCGGGGGTCAGGATGATTTCCGGGCATACCGTGTCCACAATGCGTACAATGCGCTGTGCCTCGGCGTGCATTCCCCGGTAGTCCGCTTCGTAGGTGAGGATATATTTCCCCGGTTTTCCCTCATCGACCTTCCCCTGAACGCCCACCGAAGTGTCCTGCGGAGACATGCCGTCCTTCCAGAGCAGTGAGCCGCGGACGCGGAGCTGCGCCCCCGGATCCTGAAAATGCCCGCCGTATTCCAGCATCATTTCCGGTTCGCCGTTCAGCTCCACGGAAAGGGAAAGCCGGTTCGCAGTCAGCACGAAGGCCACTCCGCACAGCAGTAAGACCGCCACCGCGGCAATCACCAATATCCACGTTTTCCCGTTTCTGTGAGGCTGTCTGTAAATCTGTTCCTCCATATGCGCCCCTCTTCCATTACGCCATTAGTTTACATAATCTTACACCATTCTATGCAAAAATGGAAGAGGTTTTTCAAAAAAATTTTGGGCTGCCTACTGTCCCAGCATTTCCATCAGCTCCGGCAGAATCGGCTCAAATTTGACGCCGTACCAATGGGCGGGGGCGTTCACCGTATTCTCAATGCACCGGCAGGTGAAATCCGCAGCGATTTTCGCCGCATCCAGCCGGTTTTTCCCCTGCATCAGCGCTCCCGTGAAGACGGCGGCGAAGATATCACCGGTTCCGTGGCAGCCCTTCCCTATCCGTTTGTGACGGTATTCCTGCTGCACCGTTCCTTCCCGCAGAACGACGCCAATGCTGCCTTCCGCAAAATCAACGCCGGTGAGGACGGCGCAGGGATGATGCAGTCCGTCCAGCAGATGGTTAACATAATTTATGTCATTATTTTCCTGATATGGTAAACCGGACAGGATCGCCGCTTCCGTGACATTGGGCAGAATGACGTCCGCCCTCTCGGTCAGCGCGCCGATTGATCGGGCATACTCCTCGTCAAATCCGGAATACAGCTTTCCGTTATCCGCCATGGCCGGGTCAACAATGGCCACGCCGCCGGGAGCAAGCAGCCGGTCGATGATCTCCCCCGCCGCCTTCACCGCCGCCAGACTGCCAAGATAGCCCACAAGAATCGCGTCAAACGTAATGCCATTGTCCAGCCAATGGTGCCAGATATCCGTCAGCGCCCCGTCAAAATGCACCACGGCGGGCTTGCCGAAGCCGCCGGTATGGGTGGACAGCAGCGCGGTGGGCAGGATACAGGCTTCCATGCCGCAGGCGGACAGAATCGGCAGCGCCACCGTAGCGGAACACTGCCCGACGCAGGAAATGTCCTGCATGGTCAAAACACGGCGATACATTCTTTCAGTCCTCAACATCCATGTCCAGCCCCAGCTCTCTCGGCCGGAACCGGGGGCAGACGCTTTCGGAGGTCACGATCACGGACGCCGCCAGCATGGCGCCGATCTCGCAGGCTTCCTTCAGTCCCTTGCCGTAAGTCAGACCGATGGCCGCACCCGCGCAGAAGGCATCCCCCGCGCCGGTGGTGTCCTTCACCTCCAGCTTTCTCGCGGGGCAGCAGCCGCTCTCCCCATGGAGATTGGCATACACCGCGCCGTCCGCGCCCATGGTCACGATCATGGCCGGAATGTGGGCAGCCTGCACCTTGGCAGAAATAATGGGGATCATTTCCGCCGGGGTCTTGCCGGAATAGTCGTCGGAAAACAGGATTCCCGCCTCCTGCTGGTTGCAGACAAAGCAGTCCGTGGACTGAAGAAAATCCCGTCTTTCCAGCGCGATGCTCATGTTCGCCACCACGGCGTAGACCGGCTTTCCGTACTTCTGCGCCAGCCGGAAGGTGCGCTTGACGATCTCCTTGTCCATGTCGATCTCAATGACGACGCTGTCCGCATTCCGAAAAATCTCGTCTCCGTCCTGCTCCAGGGTATGGGCAATGGGCAGCAGATCCGGCCGCTGGGAAATGGACGCGGCCACATCTCCGTCGTCGTTGAAGACCGCCAGCCAGGTTCCCATGCCGTTTCTGGTTTTGCGGATATAGTCGGTGTTCACCCTGTGGCTTTTCAGCTTGCGGACGACATCCACGCCGGTTCCGCTGTCGTCCACAAGGCTGACAAAGGTGGGGCGCAGCTCGCAGTTCGCGATGTCCTCCGCCACGTTTCGCCCAACGCCGCCATGGATCTGCTCCACGCGTCCCGCATTCCGTCCGGTGGGGATAAATGCCGACGTGGGATACCCCTTGATATCCACAAACACCGCGCCGATGACAACCATTCCCATAAAATGCCTCCATTTTTCTCCGGATTTTGCGTTTATTATACCATAGCATTTCCATTTTGCAACAAAGCGCCTTTTCTTTTTCCGGAAAAAGATTGCAAAAGGTCATTTTATCCGGTATAATGAAGCCATAATCTACCCGGCCGCCGCGCCGGTAGGCAGAAAATGGAGGAAGCTGAAATGTCAAGCAATGTACGTCCCGAATCCATGGAACGCATCACCACCCCCGCCCTCGCCAACGCCTTTATCGCCCGGCAGATCGAAGAAATTCGCGCGCAGGTGGGCAGCAGGAAGGTTCTTTTGGCGCTGTCCGGCGGCGTGGATTCCAGCGTGGTCGCCGCGCTGCTGATCAAGGCCATCGGCAAGCAGCTGGTCTGCGTCCACGTCAACCACGGTCTGCTGCGCAAGGGTGAGCCGGAGCAGGTCGTCAAGGTCTTCCGGGACGAAATGGACGCGAATCTCATTTATGTGGACGCCGTCGATCGTTTTCTCGACAAGCTGGCGGGCGTCTCCGACCCCGAAACCAAGCGAAAGATCATCGGCAAGGAATTCATCGAGGTTTTCAACGATGAAGCAAAGAAGCTGGAGGGCATTGATTTTCTGGCGCAGGGAACCATCTACCCCGACATTCTGGAATCCCATGGCGTCAAAGCTCACCACAACGTAGGCGGTCTGCCCGAGGGCATGACCTTCGAACTGGTGGAGCCGGTCAAGCTGCTGTTCAAGGATGAAGTGCGCGTCGTAGGCGAGGCGCTGGGTCTGCCCCACAGCATGGTCTACCGTCAGCCCTTCCCCGGCCCCGGCCTGGGCGTGCGGTGTCTCGGCGCCATTACCCGCGACCGTCTGGAAGCCCTGCGGGAAGCCGACGCGATCCTGCGGGAAGAATTTGACAAGAATGGTCTGTCCAGCAAGGTCTGGCAGTATTTCATCGCCGTGCCGGACATGAAGAGCGTCGGTGTAAAGGACGGCAAACGCTATGAGGGCTGGCCTGCCATCATCCGCGCGGTCAACACCACCGACGCCATGACGGCCACCATCGAGGAGATCCCCTATCCCCTCCTCCACCACATCACCGCCCGGATCACCCATGAGGTAGAAGGCATCAACCGCGTAGTGCTGGATCTGACCCCTAAGCCTACCGGGACGATTGAGTGGGAATGATTTCAGAGGTCGAAGAAAGCCCATAGACACTGGACTTTTTAAGCCTTGATGCCCCTCGTGGCAACGATTTGGCAACAGAATTTCATTATTCACAAGAAAAGAGCTATCTGATTTCAAATGAAGTCAGGTAGCTCTTTTTCTATATCTTCAATATCCTCTCTCACGGCCGTGCCGTTATCGGCCGTATCCGAAAGCTGGCAGAACGGTTGAGCCGCAATCGATTGTCCTTGGTAAGCCATTTCTCCCGAAAATGCCGGATGGATCCCGGAGGGGAAATTGGAAGGCAAACGCGCCGCCTGCCCGTTCTGGCAGCTTTCGATCGGCCTCGGGGGATATCTGTCGGCTGCCTTATCGCGGTACAGTTTTGAAGGATGTGTGTGCAATGCAGATTGAGGAAATCGGATTAGGAGGTATTTTTGCGATTTGGCATCCGTTAATACAGCGTGGTAATGTTTACGCCAGTGCTTCGCCCAGGCTGCGGCAGGCGCTCAGGGCTTCGTCGTCCGGGGTCTCCTGGCAGATCACGCTATCGCAGGCCAGGTTTGCGCCCTTTTCCCGACAGCTTTCTTCCCAGGTGCGCATCCATTCTCCGTCGCCCCAGCCGTAGGAGCCGAACAGGGCGATCTTCTTGCCGGAGAGCTTGCTCTCGCAGGTCTCGAACATGGGGGCGAACTCGCCGTCCTCCAGCTCCTCCGCACCCATGGCGGGGCAGCCGAAGGCGACTGCGTCAAATTCGTCCATCTTTCCTCCGTCGAACTCGGCGGCGGTGAACAGCTCCGCTTCCGCTCCGGCGTGCTTTGCGCCTTCCTGGACGGCCTGCGCCATTGTCTCGGTATTTCCGGTGCTGCTCCAATAAACAACTGCAATTTTCATTTTCAAAAGTCCTTTCTTATTTCATCCGGCTACGGTGAGCCGTTCGATGTCGATTCCGCTGGCAAGCTGACGGCAGTAGACCCTTGTGCAGGCCTTGTACTTGGCAAAGGTCTTTTGCGCCGCTTCCTCGTTTTCGTAAACCTTCCAGCAGCCCACGCACTTGCAGGGTCTGTGCTCCAAAAAGCCCTTCACGTCCTCCGGCGGATAGCTTAAAAACAGGCCGATCTCGTGGGGAAAATCCTCCTGCTGCTTTAATCGCCGGGCAAGCCTTGTCAGGCAGCGGCTCCCGCCCCGGCAATTGTAGCCGCACGCGCTGAGAAGCGCCTCACAGGACGCGCAGGAGAGGTCTTTTTCCAGCCTTGCCGGCCGGTAGAGATAAATCAGTGCCTTGTCCTGCCGGATTCGCAGGGGAACCGCCCGGACGCCCTTTTTTCCAAGCCGCCGGTTCAGGCTCCGCAGAAAATCCAGCAGGTCTTCCCGGCTTTCATAGGGGCAGGCGAACAGGTTGCCGGTTTTCAGCCCTGCCAGTGTGGGGGCGCAGTTGCGAACCACCTGTTCCTCAGACATGGCCGTTCTCCTTGCCCCGGGCGATTCGGCGCAGGCTTTTCCGGATGGAAATGACGCCCACGGACGTCACAGTGACGGCCACAACGGCACCGGCGCCGGACAAAATCGTGGCAATTTCCATAGCTCGAACCTCCCGTTTTCATAATGATAAGATCATCTTTTTTGCTTTTCTGGTTAGCCTCCGCTAACTGGCTATATGATACACGATGCCGCCCCATTTGTCAAGTCTTTTTCCTACTATTTTTATAGGCAGGTTTTTGGATGTGAAAAAGCGCCCCAGCAGGGCGCTTTTAAGCCGTTTTATTGAAGTTTCCGAGCCTTTTATTCCTGCGGCAGCGTGACAATTCGGGCTTCATGATGGACGGTTGGCAGAATTTTCTCCATCAGGTCAGCCGTCCGAAAGCGCAGGCTGGAGGTGTTGATGCAGGGATGGCAGCCGATGTACTCCCCTTTCAGCACGTCCTCGTCCATGAGAAGCTGTACATGGTTCTCCCCATCGTTCATCAGCCCCAGGACACTGACGGAGCCGGGGGTGATGTCCAGAAACTTCTCCATATACTCCGGCGCGGCAAAGCTCAGGCGGGAGGAGCCGATCTCCCTGGAGAGAACACTGGTCTTAAAATGCTTGTCCCCAGGGAGCATCAGCAGATAAAAGTCCGTACACTGCCGGTTGCACAGCAGCAGATTCTTGCAGATCACCGCGTCCAGCACCCGGTCGATCTCCTCGCAGGCTTCCATGGTCATGGCCGCCTCGTGATCGATGCGCCGATAGTCGATTCCCAGGCTGTCCAGCAGATCGTAGCAGCGGATTTCCTTCTCAAGCCGTCCGACGCAGTTGGCGGGACGTCCGTTTACCAGTTCCATAGCTATCATCCTTTCCTCAGCTGCCAGAAGGCCACGGCGCTGGCAGCCGCTACGTTCAAAGAATCCACGCCGTGGTACATGGGGATTTTTACGGTGTAGTCGCACCGGGCAATGGTCGTCTCCGTCAGGCCGTCGCCCTCGCTGCCTAAGATCACCGCCAGTTTTTCCTCCGCCATGAGACGGCGGTCGTCAATGGAGACGGAATCGTCGCTCAGCGCCATGGCGGCGGTTTTGAAGCCCAGACGGCTCAGCTGCGCCATTCCCTCCCCCGGCCAGTCTCCCGTAAACGTCCAGGGAATCTGAAACACCGTCCCCATGCTCACCCGGGCGCTGCGGCGGTACAGCGGGTCACTGCATCCGGGGGTCAGCAGTACGGCGTCCATCCCCAGCGCGGCGGCGGAACGGAAGATTGCCCCCACGTTGGTGGGATTCTGGACGTTTTCCAGAACCACGATCCGCGCCGCCCCAGCGCAGATATCCTCCACGGAGGAAAGCCCCGGGCGGCGCATGGCGCACAGCACGCCCCGGGTCAGGTGGTAGCCGGTGAGATTGCACAGCAGCTCCTCGTCCGCAGTGTATACGGGAACGCCGGGACAGCGGGCGAGAACCTCCCGCGCCGCCCCCGTGATGTCCTTGCGCTCCATGAGCAGCGACACCGGCTCATAGCCGCCGTCCAAGGCCCGATGGATGACCTTGGGGCTTTCCGCAATGAACATCCCCTTGGCCGGTTCAAACCGGTTGAGCAGCTGCGCCTCCGTCAGTCGGGCATACACGTCCAGCTCCGGCGCGGAGAAATCCGTTATTTCAATGACGTTGGCCATAGCGTTCCTTTCCGCCCCAAGACAACATGCCAAAAAATGGGGCGCTTTTTTCCTTCCTATCCTACCAGATTCCGTTCAAAATGTCAAAGATTTCTCCGCCGATTGACTTCCATTTTCTGTAATGGTAGAATGGGTCTATTGTAAAGAGAGGGGCGGATCGCCATGGCGAACAAACATCCGGGGTATATGACCACCTTCCAGGAGCGCTTAAGCTACTGGACATATTTTATCGGGCAGAACATTTACTATAACATCACGGCGGCGTTTATTTCCACCTACCTTGCCATGCAGGGCGTGAACCTGGCCAAGGTCGCCATTGTGCTGCTGATCGTCAAGATCTGGGACGCGGTGAATGACCCCATTTTCGGCTTCATCTTCGACAAGGTCAAATTCAAAAACGGGCAGAAGAGCCTTCCATGGCTGCGGATCTCCACCGCGCTGATCCCCATTGTGACCATCATTCTGTTCTCCATCCCCTCGGCGCTGGGGGAGACCGGGAAGCTGATTTGGTTCGGCGTGGCCTACGTGCTGTGGGACACCGTGTACACCTTGACGGACATTCCCGCCTACGCCATGCTGAACACCATGACCGACAATCTGCCGGAGCGAAACACCCTGCTCTCCGTCAACCGGGTATTCTCCGGGGCGGGCGTGCTGATTTACGGCGTGGTGCTGCCCATCCTTATCAGCGAAAATGTGGGCATGAGCGCCAGCCTGGCCATTGCCACGCTGTCCATTTTCAGCGCCCTGACCATGGTGCCGCTGTCTCTCAACTGCAAGGAGCGCAACTATAAGCCCGAAGAGGAGGACGAAAACTTCTCCCCCAGGCAGATGTTCTCCTATCTGGGGAAAAACAAATACCTGCTGACCTACTACGGCGGCTACTGCGCCACCGACGCGCTGAAAACCTCCGCCGCCGTGACGCTGTTCGTCTCCTTCTATCTGTTCGGCAACTCCCTTTACTCCATCGTCCTGAATCTTCTGAACATGGTGCCGGGGGTTTTCGCCGCCATGCTCATGCCCACCATTCTGAAAAAGCTGGATAAATTCAAGACCCTTTTCTGGTGCAACATCGTCAACATCATCTTAGGTCTGGTGATTTTCTTCGTTGGCTACGAAAACCGGGCGCTGTTCCTGACGCTGACCTGCATCCGCACCGTTCCCATGAGCATCGTGGGCATTCTCGCCTTCATGTTCACCCCGGACTGCGCCGAGTACGGTCAGTACAAATCCGGCATCAGCGCCAAGGGCATCACCTTCGCCATTCAGACCTTCTCCGTAAAGATCACCGCCGCGGTCTCGTCCTCGCTGGCTTTGGCGCTGCTGGGCTGCTTCCACTGGATTTCCGTGGAGGCGGAGAGCTTTGAGGCGCTGAAAGCGCTGAACATTCAGCAGAGCGCAGGGGCGCTGGAAGGACTGTGGATCGTGTACGCCCTGGTGCCTGTCATCGGCATGATCATTTCCACGTTCTTCTACTTAGGCTACAAGCTCAACGACAAGGACGTACAGATCATGGCGCGGTGCAACGCCGGAGAGATCACCCGGGAGGAAGCCCAGCTTCTCACCCGCTTCAACTGCGGGACGGGTAAGTATTATCCTGTTTATCTCGTGATTTTTGAACGCCTTGACAGCCATTGCCACCGCAAGATAAGTCTTTCCCGTTCCCGCAGGGCCAATGCCCATTACAATGGTGTTCTTGGATATAGCATCAACATATTTCTTCTGTCCGAGAGTTTTTGCCTTTACGACCTTTCCCGAGGACGTAACGCATATTCCGCCGTCGGTAAGCTTTACAGCCTCGTTCACGGAATTTTCCTCAACCATGGAGAAAATATATCGGAGGCTCTGCTCGTTTATGTTCTCGCCCTTGTCCGCCATTGCAGCCAGAGCTTCCACCGCAGCCTTTGCCTTCATAACGTTAGGCTCATCGCCGCTTATGCGTATATCATTGCCTCTGCTGAGTATGACCACGCCGTACTGCCTCTGCAATAAGTTCAGATTTTCATCAAATCTGCCGAAAAGAGCTATTATACTGTCCATAGAAGAAACGTTTACTATCGCTTCCGCCACATTACCACCACCGATAAAAAATAAATATTCAATATATATTATATCACAGCTTTTGTAAAAAATAAAGACTATATGAAAAAATTATACAGTTCTTTTTATAAAATTCAGGATATTCCTCTTTCTTTTTTGAGATAATCGAATGCCTGGCGGATATTTGACACAGCGATTATGCCTATCTTATACCGCCTGGGGTCTATCTGCCGCAGTGACATCTTTGGAATGATGCACTTTTCAAAGCCAAGGCGCTGAGCCTCCGCAATACGCTGGGAAACGTTTGATATGCTTCTTATCTCGCCGCCCAGACCTATCTCTCCGAATGAAACAAGCTTTTCGTTTATGGGCATATCCATAAGACTGCTGTACAATGCCAGTGCTGTGGGCAGGTCGGCGGCAGGCTCATCAAGGCGGAAGCCTCCGACAATGTTCACATATACATCAAGAGAGCCGTAAAAAAGTCCCGCTCTCTTTTCAAGCACCGCAAGGATAATGGCAAGGCGGCTGAAATCAAAGCCCGTGGAAGTACGCCTGGGAGCGGAATATCCGCTTTTGGTAACAAGTGCCTGAATCTCCGCAAGGATAGGTCTTGTGCCCTCCATTACGCAGCCCACACAGCTTCCCGAAACGCCGCAGGGTCTGCCCGAAAGAAACATTTCCGAGGGATTTTCCACCTGAGAAAGACCGTTGTCA